>Ga0070670_100000259_pt1 | contig 47203 bp, 41 predicted proteins | sample KBSS63metaG_FD_64665 | JGI IMG/M metagenome (GOLD analysis project Ga0070670, IMG submission 64665) | Switchgrass rhizosphere microbial communities from Kellogg Biological Station, Michigan, USA - KBS S6-3 metaG | ecosystem: Host-associated > Plants > Roots > Rhizosphere > Soil ... | reverse complement strand
CCGAAGATCTCCTCCTGGAAGATGCGCATCTTGTTGTGGCCCTTGAACACGGTCGGCTTGACGTAGAAGCCGCCGGCCAGCTCGCCGTCCAGCGCGTTGCGCTCGCCGCCGATCAGCACCTCGGCGCCTTCCTGCTTGCCGATGTCGATGTAGGACAGGATCTTCTCCAACTGCTCGCCGGAAGCCTGCGCGCCGACCATGGTATTGGGATCCAGCGGGTTGCCCTGCTTGATCGCGGCCACGCGCTTGAGCGCCTTTTCCATGAACCTGTCGTAGATCGATTCCTGGATCAGCGCGCGCGACGGACAGGTACACACTTCGCCCTGGTTGAAGGCGAACAGCACGAAGCCTTCGACCGCCTTGTCGAGGAAATCGTCGTCCTCGGCCATCACGTCGGCGAAGAAGATGTTCGGCGACTTGCCGCCCAGTTCCAGCGTCACCGGGATCAGGTTCTGGCTGGCGTACTGCATGATCAGGCGGCCGGTGGTGGTCTCGCCGGTGAAGGCGATCTTGGCGATGCGCGGGCTGCTGGCCAGCGGCTTGCCGGCCTCCAGGCCGAAGCCGTTGACCACGTTGAGCACGCCCGGCGGCAACAGGTCGCCGATCACCTCCATCAGCACCAGGATCGAGGCCGGGGTCTGCTCGGCCGGCTTCATCACCACGCAGTTGCCGGCGGCGATCGCCGGGGCCAGCTTCCAGCACGCCATCAGCAGCGGGAAGTTCCATGGGATGATCTGCCCGACCACGCCCAGCGGTTCGTGGAAGTGGTAGGCGATGGTGTCGCTGTCGATCTCGGAGATGCCGCCTTCCTGCGCGCGGATGGCGCCGGCGAAGTAGCGGAAGTGGTCCGCGCACAGCGGCACGTCGGCATTGAGCGTCTCGCGCAGCGGCTTGCCGTTGTCCCAGGTCTCGGCATAGGCCAACAGCTCCAGGTTCTGCTCGATGCGGTCGGCGATCTTCAGCAGCACGTTGCTGCGCTCGGTCGCCGAGGTCTTGCCCCACGCGTCCTTGGCCGCGTGCGCGGCGTCCAGCGCGGCCTCGACGTCCTGCGCGTTGGAGCGCGCCACCGAGGTGAACACCTTGCCGCTGATCGGCGTGCTGTTGTCGAAGTACTGGCCGCTCCTGGGTTCCACCCATTGGCCGCCGATGAAGTTGCCGTAACGCGACTTGAAGATGGACTGCGGATCGGTGGCATGCGGCTTGGCGGTGGTGACGGCGTTCATCGGCGACTCCTGCGGCGGTGGGAAAGGAACGGGCGATGCCCGTCCAGGTCCGGGAATGGCGCAAGAGCGATGCCAAGTTTTCGCTGCTGCGTTGCGTCATGACCTCGCGCCGCGACGAATCGACGCGACCTCCCGATTCCTGTTGCGCCGCATCACACGCGCCGATTGCGCGCGGACACCGGATGTGCTGTTTATCGGAACACCCGTCCCACGACCTGTCGCACTTTGCGACAGTGGAGCCGCCCCATGGCGCACCCGCAATCGCAGCACCACCTCGGCCACGCCCGTCGCCTGTTCTTCGAACGCGGCGGCGCGCCGACCGGGCAGGTGCCGGACACCATCCTGCAGTCGTGGCAGCGCTGCCAGCGCCTGGGCCTGGCCGCGCAGCGCACGCCGCCGATCGAGCCGGTCAGCGCGCCGCGCCTGCGCGAACTGCGCGAGGCGCACGAGCGCCTGTGGCGGCTGGCCCGCGCCGAGCTGGAGGGCCTGGCCGGCGATGCCGCCGCCACCGGCAGCATCGTGCTGCTGACCGACGAGGCCGGCTGGATCCTCGACGCCGAAGGCAGCCCGGGCTTCCTCGACAAGGCCGGGCGCGTGGCGCTGATGCCGGGCGCGTGCTGGAGCGAGACCCAGGTCGGCACCAACGCGATCGGCACCGCCATCGTCGAGAGCCGTTCGCTGGAAGTGCGCGGCGGCGAGCACTACTTCGCGCCGCACCAGATCCTCAGCTGCGCCGCGGTGCCGATCTTCGATCCCTACGGCCAGCTCGCCGGCGTGCTCGACATCTCCGGCGACGCCAGCGTGCAGCACATGCACGCGCTGGGGCTGGCGCGCAGGGCGGTGGCCAGCATCGAACACCGCTATTTCGACGAGGGCATCGCCGGCTGCGAGCTGCTGCGCGTGCACCACGACCCGGCCCTGCTCGGCACCGCGCGCGAGGGCCTGCTCGCGTTCCGCAACGGCAAGCTGGTCGCGGCCAACCGCGCCGGCCTGCAGTTGTTCGGACTGGAGCGCCACGACCTGGGCCGCGCGCCGTACGCGGCCCTGTTCGAGGAGCCGCTGTCGCGCTTGCGCCAGCAAGGCAGCGTGTTCGACCTGCAGGGCCGCGTCCTGCACGGACGCGTGGACAGCGCCGGCGACGAACGCCCGCGGCGGCGTTCGCCGCAGGCGCCGATCACCGTGTCGGCGGCCGCGCGCGCGCAGCCGGGCAGCGAAGCGCCGCTGTTCGACGCCGCGCAGGCGCAGGCGCTGAACCGCGCGCGGCGCGTGCTCGATGCGCAACTGCCGGTGCTGGTGCAGGGCGAGACCGGCACCGGCAAGGAAGTGTTCGCGCGCGAACTGCATCGGCGCAGCGCGCGCGCCGGCAAGCCGTTCGTGGCGGTGAACTGCGCGGCATTGCCGGAAGGGCTGATCGAGGCCGAACTGTTCGGCTACGAGGACGGCGCCTTCACCGGCGCGCGCAAGCACGGCAACCCCGGCCTGCTGCGCCAGGCCGACGGCGGCGTGCTGTTCCTGGACGAGATCGGCGACATGCCGCTGGCCCTGCAGCCGCGGCTGCTGCGCGTGCTGCAGGAGCGCGAACTGCTGCCGCTGGGCGGCGGCAAGCCGGTGCCGCTGGATTTCGCGCTGATCTGCGCCACCCATCGCGACCTCGACGCGGCGATGGCCGAGCAACGCTTCCGCCCGGACCTGTACTACCGCATCGCCCATCATTGCGTGCAGATCCCGGCGCTGCGCGCGCACCCGGACCGGCGCACGCTGGTGCAGGACCTGTGGGCGCAGGTGGGGCAGGGCCGGCGCCTCACCGATGCCGCGCTCGCGGCGCTGGCCGCCTATCCCTGGCCGGGCAACCTGCGCCAACTGGTGGCCTGCCTGCGCACCCTGGTCGCGCTGAGCGACGCCGGTGCCGTGGTGGACGTCGATGCGTTGCCGGCCTATCTGCCCGGCGCGGGCCGTGCCATGCGCGCGGCCGGAGGCAGCGCGGCGCCAGGGCAGGGCGGGGCGCAGGGCCAACCGCCGGCGACGGCGGCGGGCGTCTCGCCGCAGGCGACCGATCTGGACAGCCTCGCCCTGGCGGCGATGCGCGAGGCGCTGGCCGCCTGCGGCGGCAACGTCGCGCGTGCCGCGCGCCAGCTCGGCGTCAGCCGCAGCACGCTGTACCGGCGGCTGAAGTTGGGGACGCACTGAGGCAGGGCGTCTGCACCGACGCGCGGTACGGCGTCGCCTATTGCGCTGCATTGCGCGCGTGGGAGCGACTTCAGGGCATTTCTGACAACCTGCTTTCCCCCGCAATCAAGTCAGATGCAGTCTGCCCTGTAGGAGCGGCTTTAGCCGCGACAAGCTTTACCGGGAACGCCTCGTCGCGGCTAAAGCCGCTCCTACAGGGCGCTTTCCGAGGTTATTGCAGGTGCCCCGAAGGCGCTCCCACACCATCATGGGCACTGCAGAATGCGTGCGCAGCGGAGGGGCCTTGCTCGATGAGGGCTGCGCAATGCCTGCAAGGTGCTTGTTGCCTTTGCGGGATCGGCCACGACAGGCCTACTCGGAAATGCCGCGCCGCAATCGAGGCCGCTTCCGCTTCCCGTGCCGCTTTCGGACCGGACTGCCGCGTCCGAACACGGCGAGCAGCGCGCGGTTGTGCCGGCGATGCTCCAGGCTCCTTCGAGACCACGGAACCCCACATGCAACGCTTGCACGGCAAGATCGCGCTCGTCACCGGCGCCAGTTCCGGCATCGGCCGCGCCACCGCCCTGTTGTTCGCGCGCGAAGGCGCCTGCGTGGTGGCGGGCGCCCGCCGCGGCGCGGCGCTGGACGCGCTGGTGGCCGAGGTCGCCGCCGCCGGCGGGCGCGCCGCGTGCCTGGCCGGCGACGTGCGCGAGGAAGCCTATGCGCAGGCGCTGGTCGCGCTGGCCGTGGAACGCTTCGGCGGCCTGGACATCGCCTTCAACAACGCCGGCACGCTCGGCACCCTGGCGCCCACGCCCGCATTGGACGCGCACGCGTGGCAGGAGGCGATCGACACCAACCTCAGCGCGGCGTTCTATGGCGCCAAGCACCAGCTCCCGGCGCTGCGCGCGCGCGGCGGCGGCGCGCTGATCTTCACCTCCACCTTCGTCGGCCACACCGTCGGCTTCCCCGGCACCGCCGCCTATGCGGCCAGCAAGGCGGGGCTGATCGGGCTGACCCAGGCGTTGGCGACCGAGTTCGGGCCGCAGGCGGTGCGGGTCAACGCGCTGCTGCCGGGCGGCACCGATACGCCGATGGCGCACGCGATGAACGGCAATGCGCAGGCGTTGGCGCAGGTGGCGCAGTTGCACGCGCTCAAGCGCCTGGCGCAGCCGGAGGAACTGGCGCGCGCGGCGCTGTTCCTGGCCTCGGACGATGCCTCGTTCATGACCGGCAGCGCGATGCTGGTCGATGGCGGCATCTCGATCAATCGCAGCTGAGTCGCGGCGCCGCAGCGCCGACGTGGCGTATTCCGCGAAGCGCGCCCCACGTCGGCGCGCACCGATCGATCGTCGCGCGACGGCGCGTGCGGCGGAGGCGAGGCGCGAGGATCGCGGCGTGTCGCCCGGGCGACCGGGCGACGTCAGTGCGCGAAATCCCACTGCAGGCCGACCGTGTAACCGCGATCCGGCCCCGGCTCGTAGTAGCGGCCATTGCCGTCGTTGACGATGACCGAGCCGATGTAGGCGCGATCGAGCGCGTTGTCGATGCGCGCGAAGGTGCGCAGCACGCCATGCGCGGTGGTCCAGCGCCGCGAGGCTTCCAGGTTGAGCAGCGCGTAGCCGGGCGCACGCGCGGTGGCCAGGTCGTTGGCGACGGTCGCGCCGGCGGCCACGCCTTCGACCGCGAACTGCCAGGCGCGCGGCTGCCATTGCCAGCGCGCGAACAGTTGCTGGCGCGGCACGCCGGGCAGGCGCGCGCCGGCCGCCACCACCGCGGTGGGCGTGGCGCAGCCGCTGCTGGCGCAGGTCAGGTAGGCCTGGCGCACGGTGGCCTGCAGCCAGGTGTAGGACACCTGCAACTGCGCGGCCTCGCCCAGCGGCAGCCGGTAGCTGGCCTCGGCGCCCTGGCGGCGGGTGCGGCCGATGTTGCGGTAGGTGCTGCGGCCGTTGGTGTTGCTGGCCACCGCCAGTTCGTCGTCGGTGTCGGCGCGGAACAGCGCCGCCTCCCACGCCGCGCCGGCCGCGTCGCGCCACTTCGCGCCGAGCTCCAGGTTCTCGCTCCTGGCCGCGGCCAGGTCCAGCGCCAGGCCGGCGCCGCCGTCGTTGCGGTAGCCCAGCTCGTTGAAGGTGGGCGTCTCGAAGCCGCGGCCGGCGGAAGCGTAGAAGCGCAGGTCCTCGCTGGCGCGGAACACCACCCCGGCCACCGGCGTAGTCGCCGCATAGTCGGTGCGGCCGCTGTCGTCCGGGTTGCGGCCGACGATGTAGGCGTCGTCGGAGCGGAAGCGCACCTGGCTGTGGCGCAGGCCGGCCAGCAGCGACCAGCGCTGGCTGAACTGCCACCAGGCCTGCGCGAACTGATCCACGTTGCGCACGGCGTCCTCCTGGTCGCGGCGTAGCCGGCCGGTCACCCCCAGCGTGCTGCCGACGAAGTTCTCGTAGCCGGTGCGGTGCTGTTTCTGCCGGTCGGCATTGGCGCCGACGGTGAGCTGGAACGGGCGCCCGGCCAACTCGCCCTGCCAGGCCCAGCGCGCGTCGAGGCCGCCGTAGTCGCCGTCCAGGTCGATCACCCCGCCGGCGTGCAACGGATTGGCCTGCACCGCCACCGGGACCGCCAGGTACTGCTGCACGTCGCGGCGCCCGAGATAGGCCATCAGCCGCCAGGTCTGCTGCTCCACCTGCTGGGTGAAGATCGCCCCGGCCTGCGCCTGGCGGGTGGACTTGCGCGTGTCGAACTGGGTGGCCACCGAGGTGGCCTGGCGCGGATCGGCGCTGAACTGGGCGCGGGTCAGGCCCAGCGGATCCTGTGCCCGCGGCGCATCCAGGTAGTTCAGCAGCAGGTCCAGGCGCCGCCCCGGGGCCAGGTCGATGCCGAGCTTGGCGTTGACCGAGTCGCGCCGCGCCTGGCTGTGGTCGCGATAGCCGTCGGTGCGGAAGTGGGTGGCGGCGACGTTGTAGTGCACGTCGCCCTGCTGGCCCTGCAGTTGCGCCCCCACGCTGTAGGTGCCATGGCTGCCGACGGTGCTGCGCAGCCGCCATGGATCGCCGGGCTGGCCGTCGGCGCTCCACAGCTGCACCACGCCGCCGGAGGAGTTGCCGTACAGCGCCGAGAACGGCCCGCGCAGCACCTCGATGCGCTCGGCGCCGAGCAGGTTGAAGTGCGACAACTGGCCCTGGCCGTCGGGCATCGTGGCCGGAATGCCGTCCAGCAACAGGCGCACCCCGCGCACGCCGAACGCCGAACGCGCGCCGAAACCGCGGATCGACAGCTGCGTGTCCTGCGCATAGTTCTGGCGGTCGCGCGCCAGCAGTCCCGGCACCCCGGACAGCGCCTCGGACACCTGCACCCCGGTGCGGTCGCTGTCGCCCAGCTCGAGCGTGCTCAGCGACGCCGGCAGGTCGAAATCGTCGACGCCGCCGACACGCGCGGCCTGGACCTGCACGGCGGGCAGGGTGGCGGGGTCGGCCGCGGCGCTGGCGGCGCGACCGAGGGGCGGCGCGCCCAGGACGAGCAGGCCGCAGAGCAGGGCAAGGGGGGTGCGATCGGGCATGCGGCCATCATCGCGCATGCGTCGCCGGCCCGCACGCCGCGTGCCGCAACGCCCCGCCACGCAAGCCTGCGTTTGTTAGGATGGGGCGTTTGACCGCGCCGGCTCCGGTCCCTCCCGGCCCCCACCCTTCGCCACCGAACGAGTACCGCCGTGTCCTTCTTTGCAAACGTGGAACAGGTCCCAGGCGACCCGATCCTGGGCCTGACCGAGGCCTACAACGCCGACTCCCGCCCGACCAAGGTCAACCTGGGCGTGGGCATCTATTACGACGAGAGCGGCCGCATCCCGCTGCTGCGCGCGGTGCAGCAGATCGAGCAGCAGCTGGCGCAGGACGCCAAGCCGCGCGGCTACCTGCCGATCGACGGCCTGCCGGCGTACGACCTGGCCACGCAGAAACTGCTGTTCGGCGCCGACTCGCCGCTGCTGGCCGCCGGCCGCGTCGCCACCTCGCAGACCATCGGCGGCAGCGGCGCGCTGCGCGTGGGCGCGGACCTGCTGAAGAAACTGCTGTCCACCTCGACCATCGCCATCAGCAACCCGAGCTGGGAGAACCACCGCGCGGTGTTCGGCGCCGCCGGCTTCGACGTGGTCGAGTACACCTACTTCGATCCGGCCACGCACGGGCTGAACTTCGACGGCATGCTCGCCGACCTGGGCAAGCTGGCGCCGGGCAGCGTGGTGCTGCTGCACGCCTGCTGCCACAACCCGACTGGCGCCGACCTGACCCAGGCGCAGTGGCGCACCGTGGCCGAGCTGCTGAAGGAACGCAAGCTGTTCCCGTTCGTGGACATCGCCTACCAGGGCTTCGACAAGGGCATCGACGAAGACGCCTACGCGGTGCGCCTGCTGGCCGAGGTCGGCATCGACAACTACGTCGTCGCCAGTTCCTACTCCAAATCGTTCTCGCTGTACGGCGAGCGCGTCGGCGCGCTGTCGGTGGTCTCGGCCAACGCGGCCGAAAGCAAGGCGGTGCAGTCGCAGGTCAAGCGCATCATCCGCACCATCTACTCCAGCCCGTCCACGCATGGCGCGGCGCTGGTCGCCGGGGTGCTCAACAGCCCCGAGCTGCGCGCGATGTGGGAGCAGGAACTGACCGAGATGCGCGAACGCATCCACGCCCTGCGCGCCGGCATGGTGCGGAAGCTGGCCGCCCTCGGCGCGCCGGAATTTGGCTTCATCCAGCAGCAGGCCGGCATGTTCTCGTACTCGGGCCTGAGCAAGGCGCAGGTGGATCGGCTGCGCGACGAGTTCGGCATCTACGCGGTCGGCACCGGCCGCATCTGCGTGGCCGCGCTGAGCCAGGCCAACCTGGACTACGTGACCAAGGCCGTGGCGACGGTCGCCAAGGGCTGAGCGTCGGCAGAAGCCTGGAATGTTTAGCCGCAAGGCCTTGGTACTCTTGGCCTGACTGACCGACGCGTTAACGTACTGGCGAAGTTCCCTAGAGATAGAATTGCTGAACAACATGTGGTTACCCAAGCGCCGGGCAAGTACCAGCCGGCGCGTCAGGTCGCCAACAGACGCCTTCAAGCAATGTTAGTGAATTATAGTGAAGTTTAGCTAAACTTACTTGAAGCCGACCAGATGGACCCTCGCGACAACCCCTATGTCCCCGGCGCCGGTACTCCTCCGCCTGAACTGGCCGGACGCCACGACGTCCTCCAGAAAGCAGAGATCGCTCTAACGCGCATTCACCGACGCAAGCCGTCAAAAAGCTTGATCGTTGTCGGTCTACGCGGGGTCGGAAAGACCGTTCTTCTCGTGCGTTTCGAGCAACTCGCTGAAAGTCTCGGCTACCGCGCTTCTCTTGTCGAAGCTCATGAGGGCAAGACACTTCCAGAGTTGTTGATTCCACCTCTTAGGAAGCTGCTGCTTTCCCTGAGCCTTGTTGCGGCGGCTGGGGATAAGGGTAAGAAGGCGCTCCGTGCGCTCCGAAGTTTCATGGGAAGCGTCAAGCTCACATGGAACGATATGGAGCTAGGGATAGATCCGCTCATCGGAGTGGCGGATAGTGGAGACATCGAGCAGGATCTTACCGATCTTTTTGTGTCGGTCGCAGAAGCAGCGGCTGAGAAGAACACCGCCATTGCCATCTGCATCGACGAGCTACAATACCTGAAAGAAAAGGAATTCAGCGCCTTGATCATGGCGCTGCATAAGATCAACCAACTCAACTTGCCGCTTGTTGTCGTGGGTGCTGGCTTGCCGCAGATCCTGGGCCTAGCCGGCGAATCAAAGTCATACGCTGAGCGGCTGTTCGACTATCCGCCTGTTGGCCCATTGTCATTCGAGGATGCCAAAGCCGCACTGACGCGCCCAGCGGCCGGGCTGGGGGTGTATTACACCGATGAAGCATTGATAAAGATCGTGACGCTAACCAAGGGCTATCCCTACTTCCTGCAACAGTGGGGTTACGAGGTCTGGAACGTCGCAAAAAACAGCCCAATCACGCTCGAAGACGTTACCGAAGCTGGCGTGAATGCGATCCGCTCCCTCGACGAGAGCTTCTTCAAGGTCCGCTTTGATAGATGCACGCCTGCGGAAAAGCGTTACATGCGTGCACTTGCAGAACTCGGAGATGGGGCTCAGCGCTCTGGCGAAATTGCGGAGATGCTTGGCGTCAAAGTCACCACCGTCGCACCCACCCGTTCGAAACTGATCTTGAAGGGAATGATCTATAGCCCACAGCACGGGGAAACCAAGTTCACTGTGCCGCTGTTCGACGAATACATGCGCAGAGTCATGCCGGGCGGGGATTGGAAAGCCCAAGCTTAGCGGTTCGGTCAACCCCATTTCTTGGTGCGACGTGACCCAGGAATCCAAGCTGCTTCGCGTTTTCTGGGCAACTGCTCGCGGTTCGTAGAAATATGGACGGCACCTAGCATTCGAAATCTGGCGAGATAGCCGCGACAATCTGCCCCTTCCCCCACAAAGGCTGCCTGTCCCCATGTCGCGAACCTCGCTGACCCGCTTCCTGATCGAAGAACAGCACGCCGGCCGCATCGGCCCGGAACTGCGCCAGCTCATCACCATCGTCTCGCGCGCCTGCAAGCGCATCTCCATCGCGGTCAGCAAGGGCGCCCTGGGCGGCGTGCTCGGCGACGCCGGCACCGGCAACGTGCAGGGCGAGGCGCAGAAGAAGCTGGACGTGCTCAGCAACGACATCCTGCTCGAAGCCAACGCCTGGGGCGGGCATCTGGCCGCGTGCGCGTCGGAGGAGATGGACCACAGCCAGCCGGTGCCCGACAAGTATCCCAGCGGCGACTTCCTGCTGCTGTTCGATCCGCTGGACGGCAGCTCCAACATCGACGTCAACGTTTCCGTCGGCACCATCTTCTCGGTACTGCGCGCGCCGCCCGGCACCGACAAGCCCGGCGACGAACACTTCCTGCAGCCGGGCACCGCGCAGGTCGCCGCCGGCTACTGCATCTACGGCCCCAGCACGATGCTGGTGCTGACCCTGGGCCACGGCACCCACGCCTTCACCCTGGAGCGCGAGGAGGGCAGCTTCCTGCTGACCCAGGCGGACATGCGCATCCCCGAGGACACCGCCGAGTTCGCGATCAACATGTCCAACCAGCGCCACTGGGAAGCGCCGATGCAGCAGTACGTCGCCGACCTGCTCGCCGGCACGGAGGGCGTGCGCGGCAAGAACTTCAACATGCGCTGGATCGCCAGCATGGTCGCCGACGTGCACCGCATCCTCACCCGCGGCGGCATCTTCATCTACCCCTGGGACAAGAAGGACCCGGGCAAGCCCGGCAAGCTGCGCCTGATGTACGAAGCCAACCCGATGGGCCTGCTGGTGGAGCAGGCCGGCGGCGCCGCCAGCACCGGCCGCGAACGCATCCTCGGCATCCAGCCCACGCAATTGCACCAGCGTGTGCCGGTGTTCCTGGGCTCGAAGAACGAGGTCGCCGAGGCGGTGCGCTATCATCTGGAGCATGACAAAGCGCACCGCTGAGTCCGCCGCGAGCCGCTCGAGGGCGGAGTGCCTGCCGGCACCCGCTTTCGCGCCGGCTTGATCGTGGCGCGTTGGACCGGGCCCGCCCACCGACCCGGCTCCAGCGCCAGGTTTCCGCCCGCTGGAGCCACCCGGAATGCGCAACACGCTCGTCTTTGCGGCATTGTTGTTCCTCCATCTGAGCCTATCGAGCTTTTCGGCATGGGCCGATCCCCGGCAAGGCGAATTCGCCGGGCATCAATTGGGAGCCGCCCTCCCGAAGGGCAGGGCCGACGCCGAGGATCTTCTGCCCGATGGGTTACTGCGCGCTCGAGCGCAGGTTACGCCCGATCTGCAGGACTTCGAACATGTGGAGCTCATCGCCACGCCCAAGTCGCGCACGATCGTTTCGATCTGGGCGGTGCGCAACTTCCGGTCGCCCAGCGACGCGGCCGCCGAATTCGAATCGCAGGCCGCGCTGCTCAACTCCCTCTATCACTCCGCCTGCCCGCCGCTGGAGTGGGAGGACGGCGTCCGCGCCAGCTTCGTCTGCGCTGCGCCGACCCACTACGCCATGACGGTCGAAGTCGTTGCCGAGCAGGATGGAACCGCAACCCTGCGCTTCGGATTGCGGCTGGATCGACTGAGCGAGAACCTCGCGTCGATCCAGAAACTGATCGATGCCGAGACCGGCAAGGCGAAGGAGTAGCGGTTCCTCCTCGCCGCAGTTGCATCAGCGACCTGCCGCAACCGGGGCGGACTTCCGCGGGCCATCGCCCTTGCCATTCCGCATCGCACCGGCAGCGAACGCGGCAGCAACGTCACCATGCGCTGGATCGCCAGCATGATCGTCGACGCGAGAAGACCCATGAACCCAACCCTCGTCGTGCTGTTCTTCTTCGCCACCGCCCCGGTCGCACTGATGCCCAGCGTCATCGCATTACTGACCCGCCACCGTTGGCGGCGGCGGATCGTGCTGGTCAACCTGGCGCTGTGGACGCTGCTGTTCTTCGCCGCCAGGAGTTTCACCCTGTACAACTCCAGCCGCTTCGAGCTGCCGACCCTGCTGGCGCTGGCGGTGTGGTTGGTCCTGCTGGGCATCGCGGTCCGGGGCAATCCGGTGCCCTCCAATCGGTCCTGAAAAAGCAATCCCCACCCGCCGCCGCCGGCCTGAGTTCCGCCACCCCGCGGCACCGATGCCGCGATAGGCGACCGACCGGCGCCTTGGCTATCATGCCGGGGCCGGCGGTGGATGAAGCGCATGTGCTCGTTCCATGGACCGTCCATGGCGCCGGCAAGGGAGGAGCAATGGCAGGGAAATTCTTGCAGCGCAGTGCCATCATCGACGCCATCAAGCGGCGCGAGTGCATCAACGCACAACAGAAGCGCCTCGGCCTGACCCGGCATCCGGCGCGGTTCACCGCCTGCGGCTGCTCCGACGCCGGGTGCTCGGGCTTCTACACGGTCGACCGGAGTACGACGCTGCCTACCGCCGAGGCGTGCGCGGCAGCGCTGCGCGCGGACAACCGGCGGCGCAAGGAACGCAAGCGGTCGCGCGCCTCCGGCGACGGCCCCGCGAGGTGAATTCGCCCGCGCACGGCGACGCGGTCCAGTTGCTCGCCGGCGGCGAAGGCTTGCGCGGCAGGAACTTCAACATGCACTGGATCGCCAGCATGGTCGCCGACATGCACCGCATCCTCGGCTGCGGTGCACGGACGGGGTGGGTCAAGCGCGGCAGATGCCTTCTTGCAGCGTCGCTTGTTTTCTCCGCATCCGCCTACGCGACCTCGCAATGCCCGCAGGAATTCGGCCCAAAGGATCCCCTCGTCAACGTCATCGGCTGGCTGGTCGTCGCGGGGGGCGTGGCCGTGGGCGGATGGCTGTTCGCGTCTCTCGTCAGGCGCACGCGTGGTTTGCGCCGGTTGCCGCGCCATGCGGTTCTCGCAGCGGGGTTCGTCGGGATGCTCGCGCTGTGGATCGCCGGTTTCGCCCTGGCCTTCGTGCACTTCTTCTTTCGGTGCTAGATGGATGTCGCCGAACGGTGGCTACGGCGTGGCAAGCGGTGCACGCATGCGACTGTTACGAGCGCACTGGATGAGCCGTCTTCCGCGCACGCGCCATCGCACCGGAGACATATCGCCGCGCAACCCGTTCGCACCCGCTTTTTGCTGGCCGATCCCGGCCGTCGTAGGATGCGCTGGGTCCGGTATGCGCCGGACGACCGATCCCATCACTTCCAGCCGACGCGCGATGCGTCGGTCCATGCAGGCGGCGCGCACATGCTCAAGAAATTCCTCTCGGTTCTGTTCGGAACCGCCATCGCCGCGTCGTCCGCCGCCGCCGACCGGTGGGTGGAGGGCGGCCTTTACGTGACCGAGCAAGAGCCCGGCCGCTTCGTGCCGCTGAAGATCCTCAAGGTGGACGAGCGCGGTGTCCATGTCCGCGTGTACAGCAACGTGTTCCGCGCGCCTCCCAAGGCCATCGACGAATCCACCCTGTACATGGCGGGTGTGGACAGGCGCGACGACGAGCCGCTGGGCATGGGGCATCTGCCGATCTCCAAGGCCTCCTTTTCCGGCTGGAACGCCCGCTTCGTCCAGCAATCCTCGGTGACCGCGGAGGAACTGGAGGGCTACGACATGTGGCGCGACGCGGAGGGCGGCTACTTCTAGGCATCTCCCGCCGCCGCTCGTTCCGGCTCGGTCAGCGCATCCGTCCCCGATGCTCGCCATGTCCTTGCCGCGCGTCGTCCGGTACGTCAAGACCCCGGAAACGCATAGAATCGTCGCACGGCGATCATCGCCACTTCTGTCGCGGTCGATCGATCGGGCTGCGGTTTGGCGTAGCGCCCGCGCCATGTGCCAGCTTCCATCCACGGCGCCGGAGAGGACAACGTAGGCACTGCCATGAACCAGACCGTGTTCCTGCTGTTCTTCTTCGCGACCGCGCCGATCGCCCTGATGCCAAGCGTCATTTCCTGGCTGACCCGGCACAAGGCGCGGCGGCTGATCGTGGCCGGCAACCTCGTCCTGTGGGCGCTGATCTTCTTCGCCGCCCGCAGCTTCACCATCGGCACCTCCAGCACGTTCCAACTGCCGACGTTGCTGGCGCTGGCCGCCTGGCTGGTGTTGCTGGGTTATGCCATCCGCGGCGGCGCGATGCCCTCCGCCAAACGCTAGCTCGGCCGATGCCGCCCCCCGATTCCCGCGCGGCGGCGACGCCGCCGCAACGCCGCCAAGGTCACCCGATGCCCGATCCCACTGCCGATTTCATCGAAGTCTTCGACGGCGCCATGTCCCGCGAGGACTGCGCCGCGATCATGCGCCGTCTGCGCGGCAGTGCGCAGTTGCGGCCGGGCGAGGTCGGCAGCGGCGTGTTCCCCGAACTCAAGCGCAGCCGCGACCTGCGCATCAGCGGCCTGGAGCCGTGGCGCGACGTGGAACAGCGCCTGCAGCAGGCCGTGTTCGGCGGCCTGCTCGGCTACCTGCGCAAGTATCCGCAGACGCTGATCTCGCCGCTGATGCTGCAGGTGCCCGGCGCCGACGGCCAGCCGCACCGGCTCAGTGCCGAGGACTTCGCACTGCTGGACGACGCCGCGCTGTCCAACCTGGCGCGCACCTGCCTGCGCCCGGGCGCGATCAACCTGCAGTGGTACGAAGCGGGCGAGGGCGGCTACCCGTACTGGCATTGCGAACTGTACCCGCGCGATCCCGGTGCCGAGACCCTGCACCGGCACCTGCTGTGGACGCTCTACCTCAACGACGACTTCCAGGACGGGGAGACCGAGTTCCTGTTCCAGCAGCGTAAGATCGCGCCGCGCGCCGGCAGCCTGCTGATCGCCCCGACCGCCTTCACCCACACCCACCGCGGCAACCGGCCGCAGGGCGGCGACAAGTTCATCGCCACCAGCTGGATCCTGTTCCAGTCGGCGCAGGCGCTTTATGGCGGGGATTAGGGATTCGGGAGTGGGGATTCGCAAAGGCGGGATGCGGCCACTCCTTGCCACCGGCCTCCGTTTAGCGGCGATGGCGCACGGTCTCGCCGGCGGCTGATCTTCCAGTCAAAGAGACGGTTTGCGCCCGAAAATAGGATCAGTGGAACGGCAGCCATATCTGAAACAGCCGCCGAGCGCTCTTACGAATCCCCACTCCCGAATCCCCAATCCCCGCCTCAAAACAGCACACCCTGCGGCGATGGCGCACGCGGCGGCAGCGGTTTGACGAAGCGGCTGCAGTCCAGCGCCGGGCGCGTGCGTTCGGCATAGCCCAGGCGCTTGTGCGCCAGCGCGAAGCGCCGCGCCAGCAGGTCGGCATAGACGCCTTCGCCGCGCATGCGCTTGCCGAAGGTGGCGTCGTAGTCCTTGCCGCCGCGCAGCTGCTGCACCGTGCTCATCACATGCGCGGCGCGGTCGGGATGGTGCGCCTGCAGCCAGTCGCGGAACAGCGGCGCGACCTCGTGCGGCAGGCGCAGCAGCACGTAGCCGGCGCTGTCGGCGCCGGCGGCGTGCGCCGCTTCCAGCACCGCCTCCAGTTCGTGGTCGTTGATCCACGGGATCACCGGCGCCACCATCACCCCGACCGGCACTCCCGCCTCGTGCAAGGTACGCATCGCGCGCAAGCGCGCGTGCGGCGCCGAGGCGCGCGGCTCCAGCCTGGCCGACAGCCTCGGGTCCAGCGAGGTCACCGAGAAGTGCACGCTGACCAGGTTGTCGCGGGCCAGCGGCGCCAGCAGGTCCAGGTCGCGCTCGACCAGCGCGTTCTTGGTGATCAGCGAGAACGGGTGGCGGGTCTCGGCGAAGACCTCGATCAGGCGCCGGGTCAGCTGCAGCTTGCGCTCGATCGGCTGGTAGGCGTCGGTGTTGATGCCCAGCGCGATCGGGCTGGGCACGTAGCCCGGCTTGGCCAGCTCGCGGCGCAGCAGCTCCGGCGCGTTGGTCTTGGCGAACAGGCGGGTCTCGAAGTCCAGCCCTGGCGACAGGTTCAGGTAGGCGTGGCTGGGCCGGGCGAAGCAGTAGCTACAGCCGTGCTCGCAGCCGCGGTACGGGTTCACCGATTGCGAGAAGCCCACGTCTGGCGACTGGTTGCGGCTGATGATGCTGCGCGCGGTTTCCTCGCGCACCTCGGTGCGCAGCCGCGGCGCGGCGAATTCCTCGCTGTCGTCTGGATGCCAGCCGTCGTCCTCGGCCTGGCTGATGGTGCGTTCGAAGCGGCCGGGCAGGTGGCTGCCGGCGCCGCGTCCCTTGATGGCCGTGCTCATCGGCGCAGGGTACGCCGCCGCCGTCTCAGCCTGTGCGACGGCGCGACGGCCACGCTGAATCTTTCAGCGCCACGCGCAAGCGGCGCGCGCGCCCCGTAGAATCCGCCGATGTTCGTCATCGCGACCCTGCAAAGTACCTGGGACTGGCTCACCGGCATCCCGCATTTCGGCGCCTACGTCACCGCCGCCTATCTGCTGTACATCCTGTGGCTGAGCGGCTGGATCGTGCTGCAGAAGCGCGAACCGGCGGCGACGCTGAGCTGGGTGCTGTCGCTGGCGGCGCTGCCGTACCTGGGCTTCGTCATCTACTACCTGCTCGGGCCGCAGAAGGTGAAGCGGCAGCGCCTGCGCCGCGGCCGTTCGCGCTCGGGCATGGAGCACTACAGCAGCGTCTGCCCGCCCGACGCCGACTGCACCGAACTGGCCAAGATCGCCCAGGCCACCACCGGGCTGGCGCCCAGTTCGGCCACCAGCGCGCAGTGGCTGGTGGACGGCGCGACCACCTACGCGGCGATCGAGCGCGACATCGCCGCCGCGCGGCACCACGTGCACCTGGAGTACTACATCTTCAATCCCGACCGCAGCGGCACGCGCATCCGCGATGCACTGGTCGAGCGCGCCCGCGCCGGGGTCAAGGTGCGCCTGCTGCTGGATGCGGTGGGTTCCTCGCAGGTGCGCAAGCGCTTCCTGCGGCCGCTGCTGGACGCCGGCGGCGAAGTGGCCTGGTTCCATCCCGCGCAACTGCTGCGGCCGTTCAAGTTCAAGCGGCCGTGGGTCAACCTGCGCACCCACCGCAAGATCGTGGTGATCGACGGGCGCATCGGCTTCACCGGCGGCATCAACGTCACCGACGAGGAGAACGAGGCGCTGCGCGCCGACGCGTATCGCGACCTGCACGTGCGCTGCGAGGGACACGTGGTGCGCAGCCTGCAACTGGTGTTCGTCGAGGACTGGCTGTACGCCACCCGCCAGGGCCGCGACACCTTCGACATGGCGCAGATCTGGCCGCACGACATGCCCGGCCGAGACGACGGCGCGATCCAGGCGCAGGTGCTGGTGTCCGGCCCGGATTCGTCGTGGGAGAGCATCCATCGCATGCAGGTGGCGGCGATCTACGCGGCGGAGCGTCGCGTCTGGCTGGTGACGCCGTACTTCGTCCCTGGCGAAGCCGCGCGCATGGCGCTGACCTCGGCCGCGCTGGGCGGGCTCGACGTGCGCCTGCTGGTGCCCAAGCGCAGCGATTCGCGGCTGGTGACCCTGGCGGCGCGCTCGTACTTCGACGAACTGCTGCAGGCCGGCGTCAAGATCTACGAATACGGCCCGCGCATGCTGCACACCAAGGCCCTGATCGCCGACGAGGAGCTGTGCATCGTCGGCAGCGCCAACTTCGACAACCGCAGTTTCCGCCTCAACTTCGAGGTGTCGGCGATGTTCCGCGACCGCCAGCTGACCCAGGAACTGGCCACGCTGATCAGCCGCGAGATGGCCGACGCGGTGCAGGTGCGCGACGACCGCAAGCGCTCGCTGTGGCGCTATCGCCTGCCCGAAGCGCTGGCGCGGCTGACCTCGCCGCTGCTGTAGGGGGGCGCACTGGCGCGCCGATCGCTGCGGACAAGCGACCGGCGCGGCGCAGGTTCACCCCAGGGTAGGGCGGCGCTGCAGCGTCCCCGGCGGATGGATCGCCGATCCGCCGACCGGCGCAGGCTGCGCAACACCGCTCCCGCGCAATTCCCCCGACTGCCGGGCGCAGTATCGCTTCGATGTGCCCTTGTCATTGCCGACGCCGATGCCGCTGCGGCACTACACCCGTCTCGAAGACAAGCGCCTCCCGCATTGCGGGCGGGGCCCTGCCAGCATCGCGATGCGCGCAGGCGATCGGACCGGCTGGGGCGCCACGCCGGTGTCTTGCGGCCTGACCCACGTATGGGGGCGCGCGACCGATTGGCACCCCACTGGGCGGTTCACGTGGAACCGCTCGCCCGGGCAGCGCTACACTGCGCCCATCCTTGGGGAGGTCGTCATGTACTGGCTCTTTCTGCTGCTTGCGCTGGGTGCCTTCGTCCTGGCGTTCTCCACGCCGCACATGTCCTTGCTGGTCTTGGCGCTGCTGGCGGCGCTGGGTTTCCTGATGGCCTGGGCACGCGGCTGGTACATGGCCAAGATCGGCGACGCCAGCCAGCGCGACGCGCTGCCGATGATCGATCCGGCCGAGCTGCGCCGGCTGCGCGCGCAGGCCGAGGCGCGCCGCGCCGCCGCGGCGGCCGCCGCCAGCGACGACGCGATGTCGCCGTGAGCCGCCCGTGCCGATGACCCAGCTCAGCGTCAACGTCAACAAGATCGCGGTGCTGCGCAATTCGCGCGGCGGCGAGCTGCCCAGCGTGCTGGAGGCGGCGCAAGCCTGCCTGGATGCCGGCGCGCACGGCATCACCGTGCATCCGCGCCCGGACCGGCGCCACATCCATGCCGAGGACGTGCTGGCGCTCGCCGCGCTGACCCGCGCGCGTGGCGTGGAATTCAACATCGAAGGCAATCCGTTCGCGCCGCCGCGGCCCGGCTACCCGGGGTTGATCCCGCTGTGCGCGCTGGCGTGCCCGGCGCAGGCCACCCTGGTCCCGGACAGCGACGGCCAATTGACCTCGGACCACGGCTTCGACTTCGGCCGCGACAGCGAACGCCTGCGCCCGCTGATCGGCGAACTGAAGGCGCTGGGCTGTCGGGTCAGCCTGTTCGTCGACGCCGACACGCCCGACCTGGCGCGCGCCGCCGAGCTCGGCGCAGACCGCGTCGAGCTGTACACCGGCCCCTACGCGGAAGCGTTCGCGCGCGGCGACGCATCGGCAGCGGAGGCCTTTGCGGCGGCCGCGCGCCGCGCGCAGGCCGCGGGACTCGGGGTCAATGCCGGCCACGACCTGGCCCAGGCCAATCTCGGCGCGTTCCTGGCCGCGGTACCGCAGGTGTTGGAAGTCTCGATCGGACACGCGTTGATCAGCGAGGCGCTGTATGCGGGCCTCGATGCGACGGTAAAGGCCTACCTGGCGATCCTGGCCTCGGGTCGATAACGCGACGGTCGCCCGGCCCCATGCGACCTTCCCGCCAGCACGCCGCATACTTGGCGGTCGCGCGACAGCGCGGTCGGGAAACGCGGCTGCGAAGTGTCGCGGTCATCGCTGATTACTGGCTCGAGCGAGTCCGAATTGCCGCCTGTCGCCCTGCAACGCAGCCGACGCGCGGCGTTGCTGCCGCACGGTCGGCATGGCAGGCGCTCGGTGATGCATGCGCTCGTCTTCGCGGCCCGCTCCTGGCCGCGTCCGCCGCCGCCGCTTGCTTGGTCCGGCGCTGCGATCGAGCCGACGCCACAACGTTGATCTACCGCATCACGCTGCGACGCATGAGATCGATCGGTGTCCTGCTCACAGTGGCCTGGAGCCTGGCCGCCTGCTCGCCGGATACGGTGACCAGCCGCTACGCCACCTTGGCCGCTGCGCGCGCCGACCGCCTGTTCGAGCGGGGCTGGCTGCCCGATCTTCTCCCACCTTCGACAGTGCGGATTCGCACGTCCAACAATCTCGACCTGGGGACCTCATCGGGAGAGTTCCACTTCGCGCCAGCGCAGGCACCCCGCTTGTTTCGCCGCCTGGCAGCCAGCGCCAGCGCAGCCGCGCCGTTCGAGGCCTGGCATGAGACTGTCCAACACTATGAGGGCAGAGGATTCACGGCCTGGACCTACGAGCAGGACCACACCACCTGGGTGTTCTTTTGCCAGGCGAGCGAAGGCCATTGCGACTACGTCGCGTGGCTCGATCGCTGACGCTGGCCATCTCCGGACGACGCGGACCTGAAGAGTGCGCGAGAGCCGCGGCGCCCGGCATCGGCGTGCGCCCGGATCGCACGTGGAACCGCCAAGCGCAACGGCGCCACCGTTGCCGATGGCGCCGCGTCTTCGCCAAGCGGCGACAGTAGACGCTACTGCTGCTGCAGGAACCCGATCTTTTCCACGTTTGCGTTCTTCGCCGCCGCCAGCACCTTGGCCATCACGTCGTATTCGGCATCGGGATTGGCATCGATGCGCAGCTCCGGCGGATTGCCTGCCGCCTCGGCCATCGCCTCACGCAGGCGCGGCTGCAGGTCGGCGAGCGGCAGCGGGCTGGCGTTCCAGAACAACTGGCCGCTGGCGTCCAGGCGCAACTGGATCGGCGGCGGCGGTTCGCGCGGCAGCGTTGGCGAGGAGGTGCGCTGCGGCAGGTCCAGCGTGATCGGCCGCGTCACCAGCGGCGCGGTCACGAGAAAGATGATCAACAGCACCAACATCACATCGACCAGCGGTGTCACATTGATCTCCGCCAGCGGTCCCCGGTTCCCTGCGGTACTGAACGCCATGGCCTGCCTCCGTCCTGTGGTTGTGGTGTCGCGTCCCCAGCCTACACCCGGGCCAGGCCATTGCGCGATGGGCACGAACACGAAAAGCCGAGATCGGGTCGAGTGGGACCGGCCGCATCGCGGCGCGCACGCGTGCGCGCCTGCACGTCCTTCTCCAGGCAGCCGAGGCGGCGGCGGCGACGCGATGGGTATCGGCCGCGGCACGCAACGTGTCGGGGGTGCGTGTCGCGACTGAAGTCGCTCCTACAAAAAGTCACAAGGGGTCGTGCGCCGCATTGTCGATGCCATCGGTGGCATGCGGGCGCCGCCCAAAAAAAACGCCACCGTTTCCGGTGGCGTTGCAGTCGCGTCATGACTGAGGTGTTGCGGTGAGACTTATTGCTGCACGAAGCCGATCTTTTTCATGTCCGAATTCTTGGCGGCGGCCAGCACCTTGGCCATCACTTCGTACTCGGCATCCGGATTGGCATCGATGCGCAGTTCCGGCTGGTTGGTCGGATCGCGCTGTACTTCGTTTTCCATCATCTGCGGGAGCGCCGTCACCGCCACCGGGCTGTTGTTCCAGAAGATCTGGTTCGACGCGTCGATGCGCAGATCGATCGGCGGCGGCGGCTCACGCAGCTGCGGCGGCGGGTTGATGACTCGCTGCGGCAGGTCGACGTCGATCGGGTAGGTCATGATCGGCGCCGTGACAAGAAAGATGATCAACAGCACCAGCATCACGTCGACGAGCGGCGTGACGTTGATGTCGGCCATCGGGCCCTTACCACCACCACTAGAAAATGCCATGGTTATTGGCCCTTATCTTTTGTCGCAACGAAGCCTACGTCCAGCATACCTTGGGACTGCGCGATCTTCGTGATCTCGTTGATGGTACGCATTTTCGTGGTGCGGTCGCCGCGCAGGTTGAGCGGCGGCTGCGGGCTTTGCTGTGCAGCGGTAGAAAATCTGGACTCCAGCGTCTCCTTGCTGACTTTTTCATCGTTCCAGAAAATCGTCCCATCCTCCTTCACGGCGACCGTGATGGGGTTGAGCCTCGGCTTCTGCTGCTCTGGGTTTTCGTTCAGATTCGCGCGGGGAAGCTCGACCTTGATCTTCTGCTGCATCAGCGGTGTGGTGATGATGAAGATGATCAGCAAGACCAACATGACGTCCACGAGGGGCGTCACGTTGATGTCGGCCATGGGACCGTTGCTGTTACCACTACTGAAAGCCATAACGGGCTCCGTTAATCGTTGCGTGGACTACTCGACCGCGGATCAGCGAACGCGCGAACCGGTGGCGAAGAAGTCGTGCAGGTCGTGGGCGAAGGTGTCGAACTTGGCGATCACCGAGCTGTTGACCTTGCTGAAGAAGTTGAAGGCGAACACGGCCGGGATCGCGACGAACAGACCGATCGCGGTCATGATCAGCGCTTCACCGACCGGGCCGGCCACCGCTTCGATACCGGCGTTGCCGCTGGCGCCGATCTTGATCAGCGCGCCGTAGATGCCCCACACCGTACCCAGCAGACCGACGAACGGCGCGGTCGCACCGACGGTGGCCAGCAGGGTCATGCCCGACTGCAGCTTGGTGCTTTCGCGGGTCACGGCCTGGCGCAGGGCGCGGTCGACGAACTCCGAACGGCTCAGGGTCTCGCCCAGGCCAGCGCCGGTGCCGGCTTCGGCGCGCTGGTGGTGCGCAGCGGCCTGCGCGGCGTCCAGGGCGATCTTCGAGAACGGCTCGGAAGCCGGCTGCTCTTCCATCGCACGGATGGCGTCCTGCGCGTTCGGCGTATCCCAGAACAGGCTGGTGACGCGGTCGGCCTGGCCCTTCAGACGGGTGGCGCGGAAGATGTTGATGACGGTCCAGTACCAGGAGGCCGCCGACATGATGACGAGGGTGAGAAGCACCACCCAGGAGACGGCGAAGTCACCCGGCTTGGAGGTCATCTCGGTGATCAGGTGCTCGAAGCCCATCTGCGACAGGGCAGATGCGTTGTTGCCCCCCGCGGCGGCGATGAAAATTTCCTGCAGCATGACGCTTACCTTTGTTGTGTGTGGTGATGAGGGTGGTGCAAAGAGTAGACAGGCCCTGCAGACCGGCGGGTGCGCCGGCCTACCGCCTTTGCATCAGTTCAGCGCGAAGTTGACCGGGACGCGGACGCGGCCGGCAGTCTTCTGTCCATTGACGACAGCGGCATTGAACCGCCACTTGCGCGCTGCATCCATGGCGGCGCGGTCCAGGTCGCGGTTGCGGCTGGATTTCTCGACGGAAACGTTGGTGACGTTACCGTTTGCATCGACGTCGATGATCAGGATCACCTCGCCCTGCGCGCCGGACCGAAAAGCGGACGGCGGGTACTTGGGCGGGTTCATGTTCTTCGACGAGATATCGACGCTGGCGCCGATGTCGGTCGCCTGTGCAGGCGGCGCAGGCGGCGTTGGCGGCGTGGCGATGTCGCTCGGACGCGGTTCCGGCACGTCGATCGGCGGCGCTTCCGGCGGCGGCGGGGTCGGGGTCGGCTTCGGCGGGGCCAGGTTCTTCACCGGCGGCGGCGGCGTTTCCGGCGGCTTCGGCGGCGGCGGCGGCGGCGGCGGTGGCGGCGGCGGGACGTCGACCAGGGTCACGACGATGTTGCGTTCCTTCTCCACTGCCGCCTTCGGCGCAACCGCGGGGATCAGCAGCAACATCAGCGCTGCCAGATGCAGTGCGATTACGAAGGCAATACCGATGATGCGCGCCCAGCTGAGGCCGGTAGCTTCATCTCTGTAATGCCGATTGATGACCAGTTGTTCCGTCATGCGCCAATGACTCGTTTAGGGGGGTCGGGATTCGCAGAATCTGAATCCCAGTTCACGCGGTGTCACACCGCAGGAACCTCCAAGCTTATACCAATCCCTGCGACCTGCACTACTTTAAGCACTGGTTTTCGGGGGCTTTTTTTGCGGCTTACTTCAGATTGACGATCTTCTTGGCGTCTTCCGGCTTCTTGACGCCCTTGGCCAGTGCCTGCTGCGCTGCCTGCTTGGCTTCCGGGATGCGGCCTTCCTGGTGCAGCACCTTGGCCAGGTTCAGATAGGTCTCGCCGTCCTTGGACAGCGGCGCGGCCTTCTGCCAGTTCTCGATCGCCTGCGGCACCTGGTCGCTGTAGTAGTAGGACTGCGCCAGGGCCAGATAGGTCTGGTAGTCGGGCTTGAGGATGCCCTTCTGCATGCCTTCGTTGATGACCGCGATGACATCCTTTTCGTGGCCATCGGTGTTGGCGTAGATCGAGTACAGCTGCTTGTACTCCTTCTCGTCGGTCAACTGGCCGGAGGCGCGCAGCTTGTCCATCACCCCAGCGGCCTTGTCCATCTGGTCGGCCTGCATGTACATGTTGGCCAGGTTGAGCTGGGCCTTCTTGTCGTTGGGCGACTTGGCCGCCAGCGCCTCGGCGGCCTTGACCGCTTCGCCGGTCTGGCCGGCTTCGGCGTAGGACGCCATCAGCAACTGGTTCCAGCTGTCCTTGGGTTCCGGCGAGGCGGCGATGGCCTGCTTCAGCACCGGGATCGCTTCCTGGTAGCGCTCGGTCTGGTACAGCGCCTGGCCCTTGAGGATCAGGTCTTCCGGACGGGTCGACTTGGTTTCGGCCAGGAACTTGTCCAGCGTCGCCAGGCCTTCGGCGGTCTGGTCGTCCTGCAACTGCAGCTGCGCCAGCATCAGCATCGACTGGTAGTGGCCGTTGTTGTCCAGGCCATTGAGCTGGATTGCCTGCTGCAGGTACTGCTTGGCGGCGGCGCTGTCGTCGAGGTTGTAGGCGGCCTGCGCGGCCAGCTGCGCGGCGATCGACTTGTCGTATTCGTTGGCCGCGCTGTTGGCCAGGATCTCGTCGGCCTGGCTGCGCACGCCGGCGTAGTCCTCGCCCTTGTTGTAGGTGTCGATCAGCTTCTGCAGCTTGCTGCCGAGCTTGGACGAGGGCTTGCCGGTCGGCTCCTGGCGGGTGGCGTTGGGGAACATCACCGTGGCCTTCTCGTTCTTCGACTTGCGCGAGGAACGCTGCTCGGTGCGGTCGTTCTGCGCCACGGCATCGGCCACCACCGCGCCGCCGAGGGCAGCGGTGATCAGCAGGGACAACAGCGCGTGCTTGCGATTACGGAATTTCATGGATCACCTCGGTGGAACCGCCCGGAGCGGCACGGAAGACGGAGTGGCCAGCCAAGGCCGAGCCCGCAAAACTAACAGAAACCTGTACGCCGTGAAAACGTTTTTGGGATGCATTGGCATTGCCAGCGCCGCCCGCATCCGCTCCAGCCGGCGGGGCGCTCAGCCGCATTTGGGCGTGCGTCCCGCACTGCGCGCCTGCGTGTACACCGGCTCGAGCGCGGCGACGTCGCGCTGCAGCTCGCCGATGCGGGCGCTGGGATCGGGATGGGTGGACAGCCATTGCGGCGGGCGCTGGCCGCCAGCGGCCATCATGTTCTTCCACAGGTCCACCGCCTGCGCCGGATCGAAGCCGGCCTGCGCCATGAGCCGCTGGCCGACCACGTCGGCCTCGCTTTCCTGGGTGCGCGACCCCGGCAGCAGGAATGCGGCCTGCGCGGTCATGCCGCCGACCTGGCCCACCGTGTCGGCGGCGGCGCTGCCGTAACGCGCGCCGGCCAGCGCGCCGAGCACGCTGAGGCCGGTCTGGGCGCCGATCTGGCGGGTGATGCGTTCTTCGTGGTGGCGCGAGATCACGTGGCCGATCTCGTGACCGAGCACCGCCGCCAACTGGTCCTGGTTCTTGGCCACGCTGAAGATGCCGCTGTTGACGCCGACCTTGCCGCCGGGTAGCGCGAACGCGTTGGGCTCCTTGTCGTCGAACACCGCGGTTTCCCAGGCGGTGCCGCGCCATTGCGCGGGCAACTGTCCGACGAGTGCATCGACCACGCAACGCACATAGGCATTGCGCTTGGGATCGCGGTCGATCGGTTCCTTGGCCTTGGCTTCGGCGAAGGCCTGCACGCCCAGCTGATCGAGCTCCTGTTGCGAGACGCCACCCACCACCTGGGTACGCCCGGTCGGCGAGGTGGTGGTCGCGCAGGCAGCCAGCAACAGCGCGATCGAGGCGCCAAGTACAACGTTTTTCATATCGGTCCCCCTATGACACGCGTCGCAGTGTGCTGGGGAGCGGCTTAACTTTTCGTCAAACGGCCTCAGGAACTACCGAGCCAGTACAGGCCCGCGACGGCGACGGCATTGTTCAGGCCGTGGGCGGCGATCGGCGCCCACAGCGTGCCGGTGCGCTTGTACAGCCACGCGAATGCCGCGCCCATGCCGCCGTAGATCAGCCACAACTGCAGGGTTTCGGCCACGCCGTTGCCGGTGGTGCCGGGCAGTTCGTGCACCAGCGCGAACGCGAAGCCGCTGAGCGCCATGCCCAACCGCGGCCAGCCAGCGTCCCACAGGCGCCGGAACAGCACGCGGCGGAACAGCAGTTCTTCGTAGGCCGGCGCGATCAGCACCGCGAACACGATCAGGAACAGCGGCATCTGCGCCATCGCGTCGCGCATCAGCGGCAGATTGGTCGGGACCGGCTTGATTCCCACTTGCGCGCCGAGATTGGACAGCAGGCTGCTGCCCACGAACACCGACACCGCCACCAGCAGCACCCAGCCCCAGGTCGACGGCACCCGCGCCGCCCGCCAGGACGCGCGGCGCTCGGCGGCATCGGCCGGGCGGCGCAGGAAGTACAGCGACAACGCCGCCGACAAGGTGCTGAACAGCGCGATCAGCAGCTGCGCCAGCACTCCCGGCTGGCCGAGATGCGCGGCGACGGTGGAGGCGATGCGGTCGCTGGGAATGCCCTGCGCGCGCAGTTCCATGCCGACCTGGAACCCGCGCAGCACGCCCCACGCCACGCCGCACACGACGCTGACGCCGAACAGCACGACCGCGGCGAACACCACGTCGAGGACGAAGCCTAACACCGGCTTGGGCCAGCCGGTCGGCGCCGCGGGACGGGGAAGCGAGGGCGGGGTGGGCGACGGCAGCGCGGTCATCGCGGTCCTGGTCGGGAGCGGGCGGAGGGAAAGGCCGGCACCGTTCGGGCACCGGCCGGACACGGCACCGCCGCGGTCAGATGTCGAGGTTGGCGACCTTCAGCGCGTTCTCCTCGATGAAGTCGCGGCGCGGTTCGACCACGTCGCCCATCAAGGTGCTGAAGATCTGGTCGGCGGCCACCGCGTCCTCGATACGCACCTGCAGCAGGCGGCGCGTATCCGGGTTGACCGTGGTTTCCCACAACTGTTCGGCGTTCATTTCGCCCAGGCCCTTGAAGCGCTGGATCTGCCGGCCCTTCTTGGCTTCCTCGAACAGCCAGGCATGCGCCTGGGCGAAGCTGGCGATGCCCTGGGTCTTGTTGCCGCGCGCGATCTGCGCGCCCTCGCGCACCAGCCCGTGCAGGGCCAGCGCGACTTCGCGCAGCGGACGCAGTTCGCCGCTCTCGAAGGCGGCCATCGGCACCCAACTGGTCAGTTCTTCGCCCATATGGCGGCGAACGACCTTCAACATGGCCGGTTTCTGCTCGTTACCCGGTTCGAACTGCAGTTCGTAGCGCGCGGTGCCCAGGCTGCCGCGGTTGAGCACGGCCTGCAGCGCCTCCAGGCTCGGATGGCGATCGCCCTCGGCCTCCAGTTGCGCCACGTCCAGCGGCGGCAGGTCGATCAGCGCGGTCAGCAGCGCCGGATCGTAGCGGTGTGCATTGCGCGCCACCGCATCGTTGGCGCCTGCGAACAGCAGCAGCAGCTTTTCCAGCGCCGCGCCGGTGATCGGCGGCTCGCCGCTCGCCGGAATCAGCGCGGCGCCTTCGACCGCGCTGTTGGCCAGGTAGGCGTTGAGCGCGTTGTCGTCCTTCAGGTACAGCTCCTGCTTGCCCTGCTTGAGCCGGTACAGCGGCGGCAGGCCGATGTAGATGTAGCCGCGCTCGATCAGCTCCGGCATCTGCCGGTAGAAGAAGGTCAGCAGCAGGGTACGGATGTGCGCGCCGTCGACGTCGGCGTCGGTCATGATGATGATGCGGTGGTAGCGCAGCTTGTCCGGGTTGTACTCGTCGCGGCCGATGCCGGTCCCCAGCGCGGTGATCAGCGTGCCGACCTGGTCGGAGGCCAGCATGCGGTCGAAGCGCGCGCGTTCCACGTTGAGGATCTTGCCGCGCAACGGCAGCACCGCCTGGTTCTTGCGGTTGCGGCCCTGCTTGGCCGAGCCGCCGGCCGAGTCGCCCTCGACGATGAACAGTTCCGACAGCGCCGGATCCTTTTCCTGGCAGTCGGCGAGCTTGCCGGGCAGGCCGGCGATGTCCAGCGCGCCCTTGCGGCGGGTCAGGTCGCGCGCCTTGCGCGCCGCCTCGCGGGCGCGCGCGGCATCGACGATCTTGCCGGCGATGGCCTTGGCCTCGTTGGGGTTCTCCTGCAGGAACTCCTCCAGGCGCGCGCCGAAGGCGTTCTCCACCGCCGGACGCACGTCGGAGCTGACCAGCTTTTCCTTGGTCTGGCTGGAGAAGCTCGGGTCCGGCACCTTCACCGACAGCACCGCGATCATGCCTTCGCGCATGTCGTCGCCGGTCAGGTTGATCTTGGCCTGCTTGGCGATGCCGTTCTGCTCGATGTAGGTATTGAGCACGCGGGTCAGCGCGCCGCGGAAGCCGGCCAGGTGGGTGCCGCCGTCCTTCTGCGGGATGTTGTTGGTGAAGCAGTACATCGTCTCCTGGTAGGAGTCGGTCCACTGCAGCGCCACGTCCACGGTGATGCCGTTGTGCTCGCCGGTGACGGAGATCACGTTCGGATGCAGCGGGGTCTTCAGCTGCGCCAGGTGCTCGACGAAGCTGCGGATGCCGCCTTCGTAGTGGAAGTCGTCGCGACGGCCTTCGCCGCGCTCGTCGGCCAGCACGATCTTGACCCCGGAGTTGAGGAAGGACAGCTCGCGCAGGCGCCGCGCCAGGATGTCGTAGTGGAATTCCACGTTGTTGTGGAAGGCCACCACCGACGGCCAGAAACGCACCGTGGTCCCGCGCTTGCTGGTCTCGCCCACCTGCTTGAGCGGGGCCACGGCCGCGCCGTCGCTGAATTCCTGCTGGTAGTGGAAGCCGCCCTGGAACACGTCCAGCAGCAGCTTCTCCGACAGCGCGTTGACCACGCTGACACCCACGCCATGCAGGCCGCCGGAGACCTTGTAGCTGTTGTCGTCGAACTTGCCGCCGGCGTGCAGCACGGTCATCACCACCTCGGCGGCCGAGACCTCGCGGCCGAGCTTGGCGCTCATCTGCGCGTGCTTGCCGACCGGGATGCCGCGGCCGTTGTCGGACACGGACACCGAGCCGTCGGCGTGGATCGTCACCGCGACATGGTCGGCATGGCCGGCCAGCGCTTCGTCGATCGAGTTGTCGACGACCTCGAACACCATGTGATGCAGACCGGTGCCGTCATGAACGTCGCCGATGTACATGCCGGGCCGCTTGCGGACCGCCTCCAGGCCTTCCAGGGCGGTGATGCTGTTGGCGTCGTAGTTGCCGTTGTTGGGCGGGGTGTTCTGTTCGTCGGTCATGCGGGTGCCGTAGGCTCCACGAGGCGGCGAAGACAGGCCGGGGCCGGTTCGCGCCGCTGGATAGGGGATTGGTGCAAATTATAGCAGCCCCGGGCAGGGGCCCGTGGCGGGCTAGTCCTGGGCCAGGAGACGGCCATGTTCCACGTGGAACCGAGTGATCGGCAGGTCGGCACCGGCCAGTGCCTGCGGCGTTTCGGTGGCGGTGACGAAGACCTGCGCCGGACCGGCGCGCAGGCGCTGCAGCACGCGGCCCTGATGATGCCGATCCAGCTCCGAGGCCAGATCATCCAGGGCGATCACCGGCCACTCGCCACGCTGCTCCGCGTAGTCCTCGGCCTGCGCCAGCAGGCAGGCCAGGGCGGTGAGCTTGGCCTGCCCGCGCGACAGCGCGTCGCGGCCGGGGATCGCGGCGAAGCTCAGGCTCCAGTCGGCGCGATGTGGGCCGGCCGAGGTGTAGCCGAGCAGCCGGTCGCGCTCGCGGTTGAGCAGCAGCGCGTCGGCCAGCGAGACCTCCTGCCGGCGCCAGCCGGGGGAAAATTGCAGATGCGCAATGCCCAGTGCTGGTGCCAGCTCAGGTGCAAGGGCGAGCAGGCGCTGCAGCAGGCGATCCAGGTACTCCTGGCGGCGCGAGGTCAGCGGTTCGCCGGACTCGGCCAGTTCGTGGTCCCAGGCATCCAGCGCGGCGCCGTTCCCGCCGCTCTTGAGGAGGGCATTGCGCTGCTTGAGCGCGCGTGCACACCGTCGCCATAGCGGCAGGAAGTCTGGTTCCACGTGGAACAAGCCCCAATCGACGAAGCGGCGGCGCGGTTCGCCACCGCCGCTGACCAGGATGTGGCTGCCCGGCTCGAAGGTCACCACCGCCAGCGCCGCGCACAAGGTGCCCAGATGGGCGACATCCTGGCCATCCAGGCGGCCGCGCCAGTCCTGTCCGCTGTGGCGCAGGCCGGCACGGCGTCGGCGCTCGGTGCCCGGGGTACTGGACTGCTCCTGCCATTCGACGAAGACGTCCAGCGCCTCCTGGCCCTGGCTGACCAAGCCATCGCGGACCCGGCCCCGGAAGCTGCGGCCGTAGGCCATCAGGTGCAGAGCCTCGAGGATGGTGGTCTTGCCGGCGCCGTTGTCGCCGGTGATCAGGTTCAACCCGGGTGCCGGCGCCAGTTCGAGCGTCGCGAACCGGCGCAGATGATGGAAGTCGAGACGGGAGACGTGCATGCGGGGATCGGAGGCGAGGGCGCTCGCACCGGGCGCACGCGGATCGTTCGTGGGGATAGGGCGGCAGCATACCCAAAGCCGTTGCGAACGTCCTGTGGGCAGCACAGCGGGTAGTGGGATATCGGAAGCTGGAGATACCCAACTGATCCAGGCCGGGCATCGCCCCCCTGGAGTCTTGGGATTCACGCGAAGTAGATGGCGTCTGTCGCGGCTGAAGCCGCTCCTACAGACGGCGTCCAGGAAACAGAAAAGCCCGGCTTGCGCCGGGCTTTCGTGCCGTGTTCCACGTGGAACACGATGGTTTGATCGGTCAGAGACGCAGCGGCATCACCACATGGCGCGAGCGGGCGCTGCTCGCCTCGCGCACCAAGGCAGAGGAGTTGGCGTCGCGCAACTGGATCACGATGAACTCCTCGCGCAGCGCCGACAGCGCGTCGAGCAGGTAGTTCACGTTGAAGCCGATGGCCAGGTCGCTGACCTTGGTGTCCGCCTCGATCTCTTCCTGCGCTTCTTCCTGTTCGGGATTGTGCGCACTGATCTTGAGCTGACCCGGCGAAACCTCGACGCGCACGCCGCGGTACTTCTCGTTGGACAGGATCGCGGCGCGCTGCAGGGCCGCACGCAGGGCTTCGCGATCCAGCTTGACCTCGCGGTCGGCGCCGATCGGAATCACCGCCTCGTAATCGGGGAAACGGCCGTCGATCAGCTTGGACGTGAAGGTCACATCGTCGCGCTTGACCCGCACGTGGCTGCGGCCGACCTCCAGTTCCACCTCACGATCGCCGCCTTCCAGCAGGCGCTGCAGCTCGGTCACGCCCTTGCGCGGCACGATGATCTGCCGCTTGGCGCCGCCGGCGTTCTCCAGTTCGGTCTCGCACAGCGCCAGGCGGTGGCCGTCGGTGGCCACGCAGCGCAGGGTCTGGTCGCGCAGGTCGAACAGCAGGCCGTTGAGGTAGTAGCGCACGTCCTGCTGCGCCATCGCGAACGCGGTGCGCTCGATCAGTTCCTTCAGCGCGGCCTCGGGCACGGCGACGCGTTCGGTGGCTTCCACCTCGTCGACCGAGGGGAAGTCGTTGGCCGGCAGGGTGGCCAGGGTGAAGCGGCTACGCCCGGCCTGCACGGTGATCTTGTCGCCGCTCTGCGAGACGGTGATCTTGCTGCCGTCGGGGAGCGCGCGAATGATCTCGAACAGCTTGCGCGCCGGAATCGTGGTTTCGCCGTCCTCTGCGTCATCGACCGCGATGCGCGACACCATCTCCACTTCCAGGTCGGTACCGGTCAGCGACAGTTGCCCGCCGTGGACCTGGACCAGGAAGTTGGCCAGAACCGGCAAGGTCTGGCGGCGTTCGACCACATTGACGACTTGCGCCAATGGCTTGAGGAAGGCTTCGCGCTGCAGTGTGAAACGCATGTGGTTCCGTGCCCCTATGCTTTAAAAGATATGGAATAAATCAAAAGCTTGGTGGTGATGGTAGAGCGAATTTCGGTGCAAATGTAGCCCAACTATCTGTATTCGAAGGGATTTTCGTCTCTTCAATCCCCTGTATTACTGCCCCTGGAAGGGTGGGGAAACCTGTGGATAGTTTTGCCGCGGTTGCCGCGTCGCGCTTTATCCACAGTTTCTCCCGGATTTGTCGCGAAGTCATGCACCGATTTATCACGTGGCGTCGCGGCCGTCGCCGCGCCCGCCGATCCGCTCTTGTTTCCTCGCTTCCCGGGCTCACTCGCTCAACTTGCGGATCAGCTTGTCCCAGTCCTCGCGCAGCTTGCCGTCGGTCTCCATCAGGTGCTTGATCTGGCGGCAGGCGTGCAACACGGTGGTGTGGTCGCGCCCGGCGAACGCATCGCCGATCTCCGGCAGGCTGTGTTCGGTCAGTTCCTTGGTCAGCGCCATCGCCACCTGCCGCGGCCGCGCCAGCGAGCGCGTGCGCCGCTTGGACAGCAGATCCTTGATCTGCAGGCCGTAGTAGTCGGCCACGGTCTTCTGGATGTTGGGGATGCCGATCGCCTGCTGCTGCGCGCGCAGCAGGTCGCGCAGGGTCTCCTGGGCGAACTCGGTGGTGATCGCGCGGCCGGTGAAGTTGGCGCGCGCGGCCAGCGTGTTGAGGGCGCCTTCCAGGTCGCGCACGTTCGAGCGCATCTTCTTGGCGATCAGGAACGCCACGTCGTCCGGGATCTCGGCGCCGCGTTCGCGTGCCTTGGCCAGCACGATCGCCGCGCGGGTCTCGAAATCCGGCGGATCGATCGCCACCGACAGGCCCCAGGCCAGGCGCGACTTCAGCCGCGGCTCCAGGCCCTCGACCTCGCGCGGGTAGCGGTCGCAGGTCAGGATGATCTGCTGGCGGCCGTCGAACAGCGCGTTGAAGGTGTGGAAGAACTCCTCCTGGGTGCGGTCCTTGCCGGCGAAGAACTGGATGTCGTCGATCAGCAGCGCGTCCACCTGCTGGAACTGGCGCTTGAACTGGTCCATGGTCTTGTCCTGCAGCGCGCGGATCATCGCGCTGAAGAACTGTTCCGAGCGCAGGTACATCACCCGCGCGTTCGGGTTCTGCTCGCGCATCGCGTTGCCGGCGGCGAACATCAGATGGGTCTTGCCCAGGCCGGTGCTGCCGTACAGCAGCAGCGGGTTGTGCGCGCGGTCGCCGGGCTTCTGCGCCGCCTGCGTGGCCGCGGCCAGGCCGAGCTGGTTGCTGCGGCCCTCGACGAAGTTGGCGAAGGTGTAGTGCGCATCGAGATTGCCGGCGAACGGCTCCAGCAGCGGCGCCGGCGGCGTGCGCGCGGCGGCGGCATCGCTGGCGGCCACGGCCGCCGGCTCCGGCGCGCGCGGGCGCGAGCCGACCTGCAGCGCGACCTCGCCGTTGCCGGCGAAGTAGGTCAGCAGTTCGCGGATCCGCGCCAGGTAGCGCTCGCGCACCTGTTCGACGATGAAGGCGTTCGGGGCGTACAGGACCATGCTGTTGTCATGGCGCTGTTCGGCTTGCAGCGGTTTCAACCAGGTGTGAACGTCCTCGGCTGGAAATTCAGCTTCCAGACGTTCCAGGCAGCGGGGCCAAGCATCCATCAGGCGTAATTCATTGAGCGACCAGGCGTGAGGCGCGAGACAGCGCGGCGCACTCGGCCGGTGGGAGAGGAAAGCGGATGGATCAGACTACCATCGGCGCGCTGGGTCGGGAATGGTTTGTCCCGCATCTATTCACAGATCCATCCACAGGCTGGGCGCAGCGCCCTTCCGGGCGCGAAGGAAGGACCAGTTGACCGCACCCCGGTGGGTTCTATAGAATTTCCGGTTCTTTCCGCCTCATTCAGACAGAGCGCCCCGATGGCCACCAAGCGCACCTTCCAGCCCAGCAACCTCAAGCGCAAGCGCGACCACGGCTTCCGTGCCCGTATGGCGACCGCCGACGGCCGCAAGATCCTGGCCCGCCGCCGCGCCAAGGGCCGCAAGCGCCTGAGCGCTTGATTGCTTCGCCGCCCCAGGCGGCGCCTGCAATCCGGACCGTGAAACATCCCGACCCGCGTAGGCGATTTCCTCGCTCTGCGCGGGTTCGCACGTCTGCGGAATACCGCGTCGTGTTCGATGCCGCACGCCGCTGCTCCGAACCGCTGATGAGCTTGCACTGGCGCAACGCCGATCACCCGGCGCGGCTGGGCCTTGCCGTGTCGCGCAAGGTCGACAAGCGCGCCGTGGTCCGCAATCGCATCAAACGCGTCCTGCGCGACGCCACGCGGCATCTGCTGCCGTGGCTGGCGCCGGGCGACTATGTGGTGGTGGCGCGCAGCGCCGCCGCCCAGGCCAGCGGCGAACAGCTGCGTCAGGCCTATCTGCGCCTGCTGCGTCGCGCCGGCGCATTGCCGGCCCCGGCTGCGGACGGCACAATGCCGCCGCCCATCTCCGCGTCTTCCCCCACTTCCACGTCAGAACCCGCTTCTGGCTGAGCCGAGCTTGCCTGTCCGATGAACCAGACCCGCCTTTTCCTGATTTTCGCCTGGCTGATGGTCGCGGGCCTGCTGTGGATGGAGTGGAACAAGGAACACGCGCCGACCGCCAACGCGGCGACCGTGGCCGCGGCGACCACGGTGCCGCCCGCGCAGGACGCTGATGCCGGCGCCACGCACGCCGTAGAGATCCCGCAAGCCACGGTCCCCGGCAGCGCGCCGGCCGCGCACGCGTCCGAGACCGCCGCGGCGAGCGCCGCGCCGCGCGTCACCATCACCACCGACGTGCTGCACCTGACCCTGGACGGACGCAGCGTGTTCGATGCGGATCTGCTGCTGTTCCCGCAGACCAAGCAACCCGGCAGCCCGCCGGTGCAGCTGTTGACCGAGGACGCGGCGCATCCGTACACCGCCATCAGCGGCTGGGTCGGCGAGAACAATTCGCCGTCGCCGGGCCGCGGCGGCTTCCGCCCGGAACAGCCGGGCAAGGACTACGTGCTGGCCAAGGGCCAGGACAGCCTGCAGGTGCCGTTCGTGTGGAACGGCCCGGACGGCGTCAGCATCCGCCGCGTCTACACCGTGCAGCGCGGCCACTACGCACTGCAGATCAAGGACGAGATCGTCAACCAGGGCAGCAAGCCCTGGCAGGGCTACGTGTTCCGCAAGCTGAGCCGGGTGCCGACCATCGTCAGCCGTGGCATGACCAATCCGGATTCCTTCAGCTTCAACGGCGCCACCTGGTTCAGCGCGCAGGACGGCTACCAGCGCCGCGCGTTCAAGGACTACCTGGAAGATGGTCCACTGAGACAGACCGTCGAGGGCGGCTGGATCGCGGTGCTGCAGCACCACTTCTTCACCAGTTGGATTCTGCAGGCCGACCAGAATTCCGTGTTCGTGTTGTCCAACGACGGTCCGCGACATGTGATCGAAGCGCGCGGCCCAGGCTTCACCGTGGCGCCGGGCGCCAGCGCCAGCACCGAGGCGCGGCTGTGGGTCGGACCCAAGCTGGTCAACCAGATCGCCAAGGAGCAGGTGAAGGGTCTCGATCGGGTGGTCGACTACAGTCGATATACGATGCCTGCGCTACTGGGCCAGGGCCTGTTCTGGGTGCTTAGCCACCTCCACACTCTGATCGGCAACTGGGGCTGGTCGATCGTCGGCCTGGTGGTGCTGCTGAAGCTGGTGCTGTATCCGCTGTCGGCCGCGCAGTACAAGAGCGCAGCCAGGATGCGCAAGTTCCAGCCGCGCATCCAGCAGCTCAAGGAGCGCTACGGCGACGACAAGCAGAAGTTCCAGACGGCGATGATGGAGCTGTACAAGAAGGAGAAGATCAACCCGATGGGCGGCTGCCTGCCGGTGTTGATCCAGATGCCGATCTTCTTCGCGCTGTACTGGGTGCTGGTGGAGTCGGTGGAACTGCGCCAGGCGCCGTGGTTCGCCTGGATCCAGGATCTGACCGCGCGCGATCCCTATTTCATCCTGCCGGTGATCAACGTGGCGGTGATGTGGTTCACGCAGAAGCTGACCCCGGCCCCGGGCATGGACCCGATGCAGGCGAAGATGATGCAGTTCATGCCGCTGGTGTTCGGCGTGATGATGGCCTTCGTGCCGTCGGGCCTGGTGCTGTACTGGGTCACCAATGGCTCGCTCGGCCTGCTGCAGCAGTGGTGGATGCTCAAGCGCCACGGCGAGGCGGCCACCGCTGGCGGCGGCGGCGCTGCCAAGCCGCCGGCCAAGGCGAAGAAGTAAACACGACAACGCCCGCCTTCCGGCGGGCGTTGCGCATGCGGCCGGGGAAGGCGCCGGCGGTCTGCGTCTCCCGCATCGCCTTCCTCGCGAGCCCGTGTCATGCGCAAGCCCCGTCGTCCGTTGTCGCCGTCCCTGGCCGTGATCGGCCTGCTCGCGCTCGCCCTGGCCGCTTGCCAGCGCACGCCTGCCGGCAGCGAGGCCGCGCCCTCCAAGCCTGCGACGGCCGCGGCGGCGATCGCGATTCCCGGTTCGCCAGCCCTGCAGACCCAGGCGACGGCGTTGCTGCAAGGCTTGCAGGTGCAGCTGGCGGCGCAGCGCAAGATCATCGTGCTGCTGGCCGACGAGGCCAAGCAGTCGCCGGCCGAGCGGCAGACCTCCAGCAGCGTCGGCCAGCAGTTGTTCCACGAGGGGCTGGAGCGGCGCGAGGCGCTGGCTAAACAGTTCGACGCATTGCTGGCGCTGCCGGACCCGCAGCGTTTCGCCGCGGTCGGCAGCTTGCTGGACTACGTCGAATCGGCGCCGGACCTGTACGACGCCGACCGCCTGGCGTTCCGCGAGATCCTCGCCGACTGGCAGGTGCGCATCGGCAAGGATTCCTCGCTGCCGGCGATCAAGCTGCACCAGCGCATCGGCGAGGATCTGGAAGCGCTCGACGAGATCGAGCGCACCTACAACCGCGAGATCACCGCGATCTTCAGCCGCTTCGACCGCACCCGCGCGATCGTGCAGAAGCGCGAGAAGTGGGAGGACTACGTCGCCCACCTGGGCACGCTGTACAAGCGCGAGGCGATCCTGCGCGACTACGGCGTGATCACGCCGTATCCCATGTCGATGCAGGACAGCGACCGCGAAGTGTTCGGCCGCGACCTGCCGCCGAAGACGGTGGTGCTGAGTTTCGACGATGGTCCGCACCGCGAATACACCGACGAGATCGTCGCCATCCTCAAGCGCTACGACGTGCCGGCGACGTTCTTCGAGGTCGGGCGCAACCTCGGCAAGCTCGATGCCGACGGCAAGGTCGAACTGGCGCCGCTGGCCAGCGTCAGCCGCGAGCTGATGGAGCAGGGCTACACGGTCGGCAACCACAGCCTGACCCACGCGCAACTGTCCAAGGAGACCGGCGCCGCGCTGCGCAGCCAGATCCTCGACACCGATCGCATGCTGCGCGCGGTCGACGCCAAGCGTGCGCCGCTGTTCCGTTTCCCGTACGGCGCGCGCAATGCCGAAGGCATGCAGATCCTCGGCGAGGCCGGCCTGAAGTCGGTGATGTGGAACGTGGATTCGCTGGACTGGGCCGACCCGGTGCCGGAGTCGATCGTGCAGCGCGTGCTCGAGCAGGTCGGCCGCGAGCAGCGCGGCATCCTGCTGTTCCACGACATCCACGAACGCACGGTCAAGGCGCTGCCGCAGATCCTGGACCGGCTCAGCGCCGACGGCTATCAGTTCGCCGCCTGGAACGGGCGCGACTTCAGCGTCGCCCGCGCCGCCAGCAACGCGGCCGCGCCGGCGGTGACCAGCGGCTACGACAAGTCGTGGGCGATCGTGATCGGCATCGACGACTACGCGCGCTGGCCCAAGCTGCAGTACGCGGCCAACGATGCGCAGGCGATCGCGCAGACGCTCACCGGCAGCTTCGGTTTCCCGTCGTCGCAGGTGATCGTGCTGAAGAACCAAGAGGCCACCCGCAACAACATCCTGGCCGCCTTCCACGACCGCCTGGCGCACGGCGGGGTGGGCAAGAACGACCGCGTATTCGTGTTCTTCGCCGGGCATGGCGCGACCCGCAAGCTCGCCTCCGGCCGCGACCTCGGCTACATCGTGCCGGCCGATTCGGACCCGGCGCAGTTCGCCACCGATGCGATCCCGATGACCGAGATCCAGGACATCGCCGAGAGCCTGGAAGCCAAGCACGTGCTGTTCGTGATGGACGCGTGCTACAGCGGCCTGGGCCTGACCCGCGGCGGCGGCACCAACGCCTACTTGCGCGAGAACGCGCGGCGCATCGCGCGGCAGATGCTCACCGCCGGCGGCGCCGACCAGCAGGTCGCCGACAGCGGGCCCAACGGCCATTCGGTGTTCACCTGGGTGCTGCTGCAGGCGCTGTCGGGCAAGGCCGACCTCAACGGCGATGGTCTGATCACCGGCACCGAACTGGCCGCCTACGTGGCACCGGCGGTGTCGAGCATCTCGCCGCAGACGCCGGCGTTCGGCAGCCTGCCCGGATCGCAGGGCGGCGAGTTCGTGTTGCAGGTGCCGGAGGGCGAGGAGTTCCTGACCGCCGATACCCAACAGCTGTCCTCGGCGGCGATCGCGATGAACGATCGCGTCGATGCGGCCGCGCCGGCATCGACCGCGACGCCGAACGCCGGCGCCGGCAGCGCCGCTGCGCCGGCTGCACCGGCCAAGCCGGCGGTGGTGGTCAAGGACCTGCAGGGCGGCGAGCGGCCGCTGGCGGTGCCGGCCGCGGCCGGCCCGGTGTCCGACCGGCAGCGTGCGCAACGCGCCAACGACCGCGGCCTGCAGCTGTACAAGGAAAAGCGCTACGACGAGGCCGAAGCGCAGTTCACCGAGGCGCTGAAGCTGCGCCCGGACTTCGCGCTGGCGGCCAACAACCTGGGCTTCATCTACTACCGCCAGGGCAAGTACGCGCAAGCGGTGCGCTGGCTGGAGAACACGCTGAAGATCGATCCCTCGCGCGCGGTGGCCTACGTCAATCTGGGCGACGCCTACCGCCAGCTCGGCGATGCCGCCAAGGCCAAGCGCGCGTTCCAGACCTACCTGGAATTGCAGCCCAACGGTGCGTCGGCCGCCTACGTCCGCGGCCAGTTGCAGACCCTATAGTCCACCACAGCGCCGTCTCCGCCATGTCGTCCTCTGCCACCGACACCATCGCCGCCATCGCCACTGCCCCGGGGGCGGGCGGTGTCGGCGTGGTGCGCGTGTCCGGCCCGGCGGCGGCGGCCGTCGCCGCGGGACTGGGGCTTGGCGCGCTGGTGCCGCGCAGCGCCCGCTACGCGCGCTTTCGCGACGCGCACGGCGCGATCGTGGACGACGGCATCGCGCTGTGGTTTCCGGCGCCGCGCAGCTTCACCGGCGAGGACGTGCTGGAGCTGCAGGCGCATGGCAGCCCGGTATTGCTGCGGCACCTGGTGGCGCGCTGCTGCGAACTCGGCGCGCGGCCGGCGCGCCCGGGCGAGTTCAGCGAGCGCGCCTTCCTCAACCGCAAGCTGGACCTGGCCCAGGCCGAAGCCATCGCCGACCTGATCGCCGCCGGCGACCTGCGCGCGGCACGCGCGGCGCGGCGGTCGCTGGACGGCGTGTTCTCGCGCCGCGTCGACGACCTGGCCGAACAGTTGATCCGCCTGCGCATCCACATCGAGGCGGCGATCGATTTCGCCGACGAGCCGCTGGACACGCTGGGCGGCGCGCAGGTCCGTGCCGGCCTGGAGCAGGTGCGCACCGACCTGGCGCGCCTCACCGCCGAGGCCGAACGCGGCCGGCGCCTGCGCGATGGCCTGCACGCGGTGCTGGTCGGGCCACCGAACGCCGGCAAGAGTTCCCTGCTCAACGCGCTGGCCGGCAGCGAGCGCGCCATCGTCACCGACATCGCCGGCACCACCCGCGACACCTTGCACGAGACCGTGCGTCTGGATGGCGTGGAACTGACCCTGGTCGACACCGCCGGTCTGCGCGACGGCGGTGATGCGATCGAGCGCGAGGGCATGCGCCGCGCGCGCCAGGAACTGCAACGCGCCGATCTGGCGCTGGTCGTGCTCGACGCGCGCGACGCCGAGGCGGGCCATGCGGCGATCGCCGATGCCATCGCCGACGTGCCGCAGCGCCTGTGGATCCACAACAAGAGCGACCTGCTCGCCACGGTGCCCGCGTCCAGCGCCGAGCGCGTCTACGTCTCCGCCGCCACCGGCAGCGGGCTGGAGACGCTGCACGCGCAGTTGCGCGCGATCGCCGGCGTCGCCGCAGGCGAAGGCAGCGAAGGCGAGTTCTCCGCGCGCGCGCGTCACGTCGACGCGCTGCAGCGCGCGGCCACGCACGCCGCCGCGGCCGCGGCGGAACTGGGCTACGAGCGCCTGGAGCTGGCCGCCGAGGAACTGCGCCTGGCCCACGCCGCGCTCGGCGAGATCGTCGGCACGCTCAGCGCCGACGACCTGCTCGGGCGGATCTTCTCCAGCTTCTGCATCGGCAAGTAGCGCGCACCCGCGCGCGCCGCCGAATTCGCTTACGGCTTCAGCGCGACCAGTTGCGCGCGCTGCGCCTGCAGCCACTGCTCGAACGGCAGCGGCGCCTGCCCGGTCAGCGCCTGGTAGTCGCCGGTGACCGTGGCGACGCGGCCGGCGGCGGTGTTGGTGTCGAACGAGGCATAGACGCGGGCGACCGGCTCGGGCAGGCCGGCGTCGACCATGCCCCGCACCAGGCCCTCGACCGGCACCGGCACCACCTGGATCCGCACGTCCAGCACCTGCGCGACCAGCGCGGCGATCTCGGCGGTGGTGTAGGCGCGTGCGCCGCTGAGGGTGAGCGTGCGCTTGCCGTCGCCGCTGGCCAGGGCGACCGCGGCCGCCCTGGCCAGGTCGTCGCGGGCGATGTGGGCGATGCCGCCGTCGCCGGCCGCGCTGTACCAGTGGCCGGAGGCCAGCACCGAGGGCAGGCTCATGAACAGGTTCTCGAAGTACCAGTGGTTGCGCAGCACGGTCCAGGCGGGCAGGGCGCTGGCGGTCAGGGTGTCCTCGGTGCCGGCATGGTCGGCGGCCAGCAGCAACGGCGAGCCGTGCGGTTCCGGGCAGGAGGTGTAGACCAGATGGCTCGCGCCGGCGCGCTCGGCGGCGGCGATCGCGGCCTGGTGTTGCTGCAGGCGGTGCCCGGGACGATCCAGTGCGTCGGTGCTGATCAGCAGCACCCGGCCGGCCCCGTGGAAGGCGGCATCCAGGGAGGCGGCGTCATCGAAATCGCCCTGGCGCACCACCACGCCGCGCGCGGCCCAGGCGGCCAGGCGCTCGGGCTGGCGGGTCATCGCCACCACCCGCGACGGCGCCACGCGCAGGGTGTCGAGCAGGTGCGCGAGCACGCGCTGGCCGAAGTGGCCGCCGGCACCGGTGACGAGCAGGGAATCGGAAGAGGTGGACATGGCGGGTCTCCTGAAGGCAAAGGGTGTCGGCAAGCGACATGGTCTGGAAAAGGAACCTGGTCTATCCTAGAGACCGCCGCCGCGCTGTAAAGACGGCACTTTTTCCGCCCCTGATTACGTGCAGGTAACCATCATGGACACCGCCGCGCCGCCGCCGGCCGCCCCCGAGCGGCGATTGAGCCAGCAACTGCACGACTACCAACGCGCCGGCGTGGCCATCGATCAATGCCCGGTGCGCGACGTGCTCGGGCAGATCGGCGACAAGTGGAGCACGCTGTTCCTGATGCTGCTGGCCGAGCGCCCGCACCGTTTCGGCGAATTGCGCCGCGCGGTGCCGGACATCTCCCAGCGCATGCTGACCCAGACCCTGCGCGACCTGCAGCGCGAGGGGCTGGTCGCGCGCGCGGTGCTGCCGCTGGCACCGCCGGGCGTGGAATACCGGCTGACGCCGCTGGGCCGCTCCTTGAGCGAACCGCTGGCGCAGTTGGTGCGCTGGGCGGAAGCCCACCATGCCGATGTCCGCGCCGCGCGCGCGGCGTTCGCCGCGGCGCCGCCCGAGACCGCGGCGCCAACGCAGCTCCGCCGCCGCGCATAGCCGCGGCGAACTCGGTCATTCCGCCGCCGGCCGCGCTGCCGCGCCAGCCCTGACCGGGCAGTCCGCATGCGGTGGCATCGCGGGGCGCTGGTGTGCTGCACCGCCTCTTTCTCTATCGCCATGCGCGTCGAGCGTCGCGCTACGTGCGCCTGTGTCCATGTCCCTTGCGACGCGCAGCGTCCTCCGGGTGTGGCTGGCGTGCCGGACGCCACGCCAGCGCCCGCGATCCGGGTCCGCCGCTGCCGCCAAACGGTGGCGGCGATCAAGCATCCAGTCCACCCCGGTAGACAGATGCAATTTCGTTATCTTGCGATATTGATACATAACGAAACATAAAATAGGCTCGGTTTCGTTGCAACGTGCTGCGTAGCGAAAGCCAGCGCGCTGCCGCTAGCGCACCCGCCCTCCTACCCACGCAACGCAGCGCGGTCGAACAACAAGTCCCCCGCGGCGCCGATGCCATTACCGCGGCAGCGGCCGCACCGCGCGATGTCCGTCCCTCGCCACGTCCCCCGCCGCCCATCCCCAGCACGCAGAGGTCGCCCCATGCCGCCACGTTCCGCTTTCCGCCGCCTGTCCCTCGCCATCGCCGGTCTGCTCGGCACCGCCTGCGCGCAGGCCGGCACGTTGACGCCGGCGGTGTCCACCCAGGAGTTCGACAACCCGCACCGCGGCTTCATGCTGTGGGGCAGTTCCTACGCCGCCGATGGCGGCGTGGACAATTTCCACGGCGCGCACATCTACCACGTGTATCTGCCGTGGCGAATGATCGAGACCGCCGACCAGGTCTTCGACTGGCAGGCGATCGAGACCAACTACCTGCAGCCCATCCTCGACGACGATCCGCTCGCCACCTTCGTGCTGCGCCCGGTCGCCGACTATCCCGACAGCGCCGGCAGCCGGATCGACGCGCACTACACCGGCGGCGAGAACGAGCGCGACTATCCCAAGTTCCTCGAACAGGCGCCGCTGTCCATTCCCTTCGCGGCGCGCGCCAGCTGCGATGGCGACGGCCCGATCCGCAGCCTGGACTACAACAACGCCAATGCGCGCGAGCAGATGCGCCAGTTCGTCGTGGCGCTGGCCGCGCGCTACGACGGCGATCCGCGCATCACCGCGATCCAGGTGGGGCTGCTCGGCTTCTGGGGCGAGTGGCACACCAGCGGCTGCGAGGACCTGCAGCCGAACGCGCAGACGCGCGCGCTGATCCGCGATGCCTACGTCGCCGCATTCACCCGCACGCCGCTGCAGACCCGCTACGCGCGCCAGTCCGACGTGGGCTCGGCCCTGTTCGGCTTCCACGAGGACTACTTCCCGTCCTTCACCGCCAGCTGCGCCGCCTTCAGCCCGGCCATGCCCAGTTGCAGCGACGATGGCTGGTGGAACCTGGAGTACGGCCTGAGCAACGAAGTGCCTGCCGCGCGCCAGAACTGGATGGTGAGCCCGATCAGCGGCGAGAGCCCCAACGCCAACCAGAAGAGCACCTGGATCAACCGCACCGCCGACATCCGCACGCTGTTGCGCGACTATCACTTCAGCTTCCTCGGCCCGGCCGGCGCGCACGAAACCAGCGGCAACGCGGCCAAGCTGCGCGAGATCAAGCGCGACCTGGGCTATCGCCTGGCGGTCGCCAAGGCGACCTGGCCCGACACGCAGACGCGCGGCCAGCAAGCCGTCCTGCAACTGGACATGCGCAACCAGGGCTCGGCGCCGCTGTACCAGGGCTACCACGTCGAACTGCACTGGGTGGCCGCCGACGGCAGCACCCGCGCGCGCGCCACCGTGGCCGGCATCGCGCTCGGCGAAGTCATGCCCGGCGCCACCCTCAGCCGCAGCGCCAGCTTCACCGTGCCGGCGTCGCTGCCGGCGGGCAGCTACGCGCTGCGCCTGGCGCTGGCCGACGACGCGCCGGGACGGCGCCATATCGCGCCGCAGAACGACGGCCAGGACAGCGAGCGGCGCCTGCCGCTGGGCCAGGTGCAGGTGCTCTGACCGATCGGCGCCGCGGCGGCGGCGCCGTAACACCGCGCGAATTTCCAAGACCGCCGTCGCTGCGGCGCGCAGCATGCATACACCGGCGCATCGCGTGCCGGTGGCCGGTGCCGCCGTGCGGCGCCAGCGTCGTCGCCAGCCGAGGATGTTTCGCATGCGTCTGAAATTCGTCGCCGCCGCGCTGTCGGTCGGGCTGTCCTCGCTGCCCGCGTTCGCCGCTGTGGCCGCGCCGCACGCCGCGTCTGCCGCGGCCACGCCGGCGGTCGCGGTCGCGCCGCAGTACGACACCACCCATGTGTACGTGGCCCCGGCCGACGTGGACCGCTTCGTCGCCAGCTTCCTGGCCACGTTCGGCGGCGGCAGCACGCGCCAGGTGGTGGCGACGGTGACGCCGACGCCGAGCAGCACCACCTCGCAACTGCTGCAGACGCCGGTCGGCACGGTCTCGCTGTTCGGCTTCACCACGCCGGTGCCGTATCCGTTCGGCGCCGAGCGCAACGGCCTGCTGGTGCGCGACATGGATCAGGCGGTGGCGGCCGCGCGCGCCGCCGGTGCCGACGTGCTGGTCGCGCCGTTCCCCGATCCGATCGGCCGCGATGCGGTGGTGCAGTGGCCGGGCGGGATCAACACGCAGTTGTACTGGCATACCAAGGCACCATCGTATGCGCCGTTCCGCACGCTGCCGGAGAACCGCGTCTATCTGTCGCCGGATCGCGCCGATGCCTTCGTGCGCAGCTTCCTGGCCTTCTCCCACGGCAAGGTCGTGGACGATGCGCGGCAGGCGCCGGGCCAGGAGATCGGCCGCCCCGGCGAGCACTACCGGCGTATCCGCCTGCTGTCGGACTTCGGCAAGACCACGGTGGCGGTGAGCGATGGCCATCTGCCGTATCCGTATGGGCGCGAAACCACCGGCTACGAGGTCGAGGAGCTGCAGCAGACCCTGGACAAGGCCAAGGCCGCCGGCGTGCAGGTGCTGGTGGCGCCGTTCGCCGCGCAGGACCGGCGCAGCGCGGTGGTGGAATTCCCGGGCGGCTACATCGCCGAGATCCACAGCCCGCTCGCGCGTTGAGCGGGCGCATGCGGGCCGCCGCGTGGCTGCTGGCGGCGGGCGCGGCCGCGCTCGCGCCGTCGGCCGCCGTCGCGCAGACAACGCCATCCTCCACGCCTGCGACACGGCCACAGCCGATCACCAACCGCTGGCAGGAGGACTGGTCGGCATTGGCCGATCCTGCGCTGCGGCATTCCGCACTGGATCGGCTGAAATACCTGCCGCTGGCCGCGGACGATCCGCAGCGCTACCTGTCGCTGGGCGCCAACCTGCGCGAGCGCTTCGAGTCCAACGACGCGCCTGGGCTGGGCACCGGTGACAGTGCCGACGCCTATCTGCTGCAGCGCCTGCAACTGCACGCCGACCTGCATCTGGATCGCCACTGGCAAGCGTTCGCCCAACTGGAGGACGTGCGCGCCTACGCCAAGCGCATGCGTTCCGGCGCCGACCAGAACCGGCTCGACCTGCGCCTTGGCTTCGTCGCCTACCAGCGCGCGTTCGCCGCCGGCACGTTCAAGGCGCGGGTAGGACGCCAGGACTTCGCCTTCGACCTGCAACGCTTCGTGTCCTCGCGCGACGGCCCCAATGTGCGCCAGTCGTTCGACGCGGTATGGGCCGATTGGGAAACCGCGCGCTGGCGGGTACACGGCTTCGTCAGCCAGCCGGTGCAGTACGCGGACGCGCGCGCCTTCGACGACCACTCCAGCCGCGGCGTCCGCTTCAGCACGCTGCGGGCTGAGCGCAAGGTGTTCGGCGACAACGAACTCTCCGCCTACTACGCGCTGTTCGCACGCGACCAGGCGCGCTACCTGGACGGCGGCGGGCGCGAGCGCCGGCATGTGTTCGACCTGCGCTTCGCCGGAAACGCGAACGGCGCCGATTGGGACCTGGAGACGATGGCGCAACACGGCAGCGTCGGCGCGCAGGCGATCCGCGCCTGGGCGGTCGGTGCGCGCGCCGGCTACACGATGCAGCATCTGGCCATGCGGCCACGGCTGGGCCTGCAACTGGATGCCGCCTCCGGCGACGCGCGCCCCGGCGATGGCCATGTGGGTACGTTCAATCCGCTGTTCCCGAACGGGTACTACTTCGCGCTCGCCGGCTACACCGGTTACAGCAATCTGCTGCATCTGAAGCCGTCGCTGCAGTGGCAGCCGAGCCCGGCGCTGACCGCGACGCTTGCGATGGGCCTGCTGTGGCGGCAGACCACCGCCGATGCGGTGTACCTGCAACCGAGCCAGCCGGTGGCCGGCACCGCCGGCCACGGCGGGCGCTGGACCGGCAGCTATGCGCAGTTGCGGCTGCAGCGCACGCTGACACCCAGCCTCAGCACGGCACTGGAAGCGGTGCACTACCGCACCGGCGGCGCGCTGCGCCAGGCCGGCGCACGCGACAGCAACTACCTCGGCACCGAACTGCGCTGGGCCTGGTAGCGATGCGCTGTCCACCGGGCACCGCAGCGCGCAGAACACACGAATCTCCAAGACGCGGCCGCGGCGATGCCCGAGCATCGGTCTTCCCCGCACTCGGATGCCATCCATGCCGCTCGCCGCACTGCCCGTCCCGGGCGCCACCCTGCTTTCCCCGGGCGACCACACCCTGATCCTGATCGACTTCCAGTCGCAGATGGCCTTCGCCACGCACTCGATCGACGCCGGTGCGTTGCGCACCAACGCCGCGCTGGTCGCCAATGCCGCGGCCAGCTTCGGCGTGCCGACGATCCTGACCACGGTGGCGGAAAAAAGCTTCTCCGGGCCGATGTTCGACGAAGTGGTGGCACCGTTCCCCGGCCAGGCCCTGCTCGACCGGACCTCGATGAACACCTGGGAAGACGCCGCGGTGATCGAGCGCGTCAACGCCATCGGCAAGCCGCGGATCGTGCTGGCCGGGCTGTGGACCAGCGTATGCATCGTCGGCCCGGCGTTGTCGGCGCTGGACCAGGGCTTCGAGGTGTACGTGATCGCCGATGCCTGCGGCGACGTGTCGGCCGAGGCGCACAACCGCGCGATCGAGCGCATCGTGCAGGCCGGCGGCCGGCCGATGACCGCGCTGCAGTACCTGCTGGAACTGCAGCGCGACTGGGCGCGCAGCCACACCTACGCCAGCACCACCGAGGTCGCGCGCAAGTACGGCGGCGCCTACGGCCTGGGCATCGTCTATGCGCGGACCATGTTCGGCGCCCATGAAGGCTGAGCGGAGCGCGCCGATGAAGACCTACCTGGTATCGCTGGCCCTGGGCCTGCTGGTCGGGGTGATCTATGCGCTGTTCAAGGTTCGTTCGCCGGCGCCGCCGGTGATCGCGCTGATCGGCCTGCTCGGCATCCTGCTCGGCGAGCAGATCCCGCCGCTGCTGCAGCGCTTGCTGCGCAGCGAGGCCGCGCCGACGTCATGGTTCCACCACCAGGTCAAGCCGCATGTGTTCGGCGAACTGCCGCAGCGCACGCGCGCGCCGGCGCAAGCGGAGCCGGGAGA
>Ga0070670_100000250_pt1 | contig 48480 bp, 54 predicted proteins | sample KBSS63metaG_FD_64665 | JGI IMG/M metagenome (GOLD analysis project Ga0070670, IMG submission 64665) | Switchgrass rhizosphere microbial communities from Kellogg Biological Station, Michigan, USA - KBS S6-3 metaG | ecosystem: Host-associated > Plants > Roots > Rhizosphere > Soil ... | reverse complement strand
CGGTAATCTCATCTCTATACTTCGCCGCCATTGAGCCCTGATGGCGGAATTGGTAGACGCGGCGGATTCAAAATCCGTTTTCGAAAGGAGTGGGAGTTCGAGTCTCCCTCGGGGCACCATATAGCAGTATCTGAAAGTCTCTACCAGACTCTCAGCACCAGAGAAACCGGCCACTTGGCCGGTTTTTTTGTGCCTGTCTGTTTACCCCTGCCTCCCCCTATCCGTTGTATCCCTGTATCACCAAATCGAGATGGAACAACTCGAAAAGCAACTACCAAAATTTGCTAAAGCGGCCAAGGAAGCCAAGAGCCTGTATGCCCATACGCGTCACAATCGAGCGCCATATCCACATGGCGTGATCAATGATCTCAGCAACGCGAAATCCGAAATAGCGCGCCATGCTCCCGAGATCAGACGGCGGCAAACGTTGGTCGACTGGGAAGACGGAATTCGATCTGCCGGTAGCAACATTAAAAGGCACAGTAAAGAAATCAGCCAGGTGCAAAACAATCTGCGAAAGCAGCAAGAGAAACGCTCCAAGCTTTCGAGCAAACTCGAAAGACTGGAAGAAGAGAAACGTACCGAAATTGAAAGGGCCCAATATGTCGAAAAACAAGCGGCAGCGAGCTACTTCGTTGCGTTGAGCGATGGGGATGATGCGGAAGAACAACGTGCGGAAAAGGCGCTCAGACAAGCCTCAGAGACGCTTGCAGAAGCAACCCGTGACAAGCGGGGAGTTGCAACAGCAACGCAGCTTTAAAAGACGAAGTGGAGAAACTCGAAGCAGCCATTGCAGAGAGTAACCAGACCTTGAAAGATCTTCGACACCAGCATGCGACTACCAGTCGTGACGCTCCTCCCCCTAAACCGGAACATCACTCGCGGAACACTAAACATGCCCCGCGTAACGGGTGTTCCGGTTTATCGCATTTGGTGTTCCACCTCAGAAAGCCTTTATTTACTTGGCGTCTAGCGTTTTTTGGAATACATAGAACACCGCGTTTTCGCTACCTATGGATTAGCGCTCCCCTCGCCCCTTTTCACGGCGTGAACCTTCAGCGCAAACGGACGCGACGGATCGCTCCAGATCCGCCGATCTGATGTGTCCGACTCCTCTCAGGCGAAGGAGTCGTACGGTCAGATTTTACGGGGCCTCCCTAAGGGGGGGCCCTACACGGATTATCAGACTCGCAGGTTTCCTCTAGCTGAGACTCTGAGAGCGATGTCCGTCTTTTCTAGAGCTTCGCGTCATATTTGCATATTCATTTCGACAACCGCACAGATCTGAACATACTGAATGCACAACCAGTACCGAAGGCTTGTGAAGACGGATTGCTAGAGGGTGACCCGGTATCAGACCAGACAAGGAGGCAACCGCCATTACCTCCGAATAGACTTGCGAGGGTGGCCAACTTGGTTAATTCTAGCTGGCAGGGCAATACGCCAGCACGGCCAACTGGGCACGATGCAATGATAAATTACGGAACAATCATGGATGTTGATGACGAATTTTATTCTGCCAAGCCAAGAGAACAAGTAGGACGCGACACATTTGCACGTTATAAAGCGCAGGTGCGCGCCGCCAGTTTAGCGGCACTGGCGATACTAGAAGGCGGAGAAACTGACAGGATATATTGCGATTATCATGATGACTTCGTCATTAGAAAAATAAAGTTAGGCCGACCCAATTATCTATTTGTACAAGTCAAAACTAGAGGCAAAGCAAATAAGAACTGGACAATAAACGAAATATTCGGATTAAAAAAATCTACCAAATCTAAAAAAGCAGCCCAAGATCCGAAGCTCGTCAAGGAAAGCTTTGGCGGCAAACTATTACAACATACCATTACTTTTCCAGAAACTTGTGCCGAAATAGTCTTTATGACTAACTCGCACGTGGACGACTTGGTTGAATCTATAGCAAATTGTTTAACCGCAGAAGATTCAACAAACGAGTATGTAAAATTCCTTTCTGAGAAATTTAATGAGTGCTTCAATCCAGACAGCCCCTCCAAGATTGGAAAAAATGATGCCTTGGCTAGAATGGCCAAACTGAGATTTGAAACAGACGTACAATATATAAAAGAAAAAAATCACAACTTCGAATCCCTTGCAAGAAGCTCTATATATGATTATAGCGAGATTGATCTCGACCACAACGAGTCAAAACAAATAATCATAGGATTGTTAGAGCTGACGTCGAAAAAATCTTCAGGAAAAATAGTTAACCTGAGTGAGTCAACTATCAATGAAAATGCGTCAATAGAGATTAACGACCTACTAGACCTTTTAAGTATTTCTAGAGAGGCATATCAGGCGCTACTCAAAGGCGACGATCCAAAAGCCATAAAATCAGCATCGGTAATTCAAAGAGCACTTGCATCTGCCGGCGCTAGCAATGACGAAATAGAATATGCGTCCAGATGCAAAACCAGCTGGGATATATGGCTGAGAGAAAATCGCAATCGGCTTTCAGACTTCGATATAATCTCCATAAATTCTTATATAGATGAATCATTCAACAGTATTTTCAAATCTGGTAAGAGCTTAAAATTGTCGGATGCCAATCCGATCATACTTCAACTGAAAAAGCGACTCACGGATCAAGGTATTATCTTCGACCTTGACCCGAACCTTTTACTTGGAGGTTTTTTTTCAGCTCTGGTGAGATGCAAATCATGAATTATGAACAGTTTTTTGAAAGCGTTAGTAAACGAAACATAGAGATTTCGTTCACTAACGAAGAAGTCCAAAAAAAATATCATCTTAATAATGAAGCATTATTCCAACTTCCACTCATTGCAATAGTCGTATTATTATTATCAAAGGAAAAAAGAAAACCTTCGATTACCGAAATTGGCCAACTGGTAGGAGAATCGATTGAAAGCGCGATGGTTGGCTTTAAGGGTTCCTCGCAACACATCGGATGGTCCGCGATATTGCGCATTCGTACCGTCAAAGCAATAAGTTTCCTAGAGCGTTCAGAATTAGTAACAATTCGAAAATCTGACAACCGCATGACAGCGACAGCCTTAGGACAAAAAGTTATAGAGCGTGCTTTTTCAAATGACGACGATCTTTCTTATAACCTTTCCATGATACGACGTGCTTATAGAAACGTTTGTGTGAATCGGCAATTAGACATGGAGTTAATATGAGACTTTTACGACTGAGGATACTGCCTCGCGGTGTAAACGGCTGGGCCTCAGAAGACTTGGAATTCGGAGCTGATGTTACTCAACTTTTCGGACCAAACGGCTGCGGAAAATCTCCTCTTATAAAATCAATAGTATTTTGCCTTGGCTACCCAAGCAGTTTCAGGGATGATATTTATGACCATTGCCTAAGGGCGGAGTTAGAAATATTCATACAAGGGGTAGTATTTACAGCGCGCCGAACTTTTACCAAGACTTTTGATGTAGATATATATACCCCTGGCCAACCGACACTAAGCTTCTACAACGAACTCGACTACACTCGACACTTATTTAAAATACTCAATCTCGACATACAGCCTCTCGTAGCAGTAGACGAAAAAAAAGCTGCAAATCCCTATTTCTCTTCTTTACTACCTATTTTTTATCTTGATCAAGAGGACGGATATCGTAAATTTTACAGCCCTGCTCATTCATTTCTCAAAGACCAAGCATCAGAAGTTTTACGGATACTGCTCGGACTCCCCCCAAAAAATGCTTTCGACAAAAAAAAGAAGCTTATTGACGCTAGACGCGAATTAGAGGTTCGGGATAGACAGGTTTACTCTTTAAAAAAAGAATACGAGGCCGCTCACAAAATTCACGGATCCGGGAATAAAGAATTAATCTCTCAAGAACTGAAAGCACTGTATCAGCGACTGGAAGAACTGCAGTCTAGCTCAGCTAACAAAAATGCTTCCACCGAGGCGCTAGACGAAATCATCGGAATGAACAACGACTCCATCAGAGTTCTTGATAGAGAATTATCCGACATTGCCAAAAGAGATCGAAGCTTTCAACAGATCCACGCGGAGATAGAAACTGAAGTTAACACTCTAAGCCTGAACGAAGAAGCGAAAAGGGTATTTACCTCTTTTGAAGAAATTTGCAACTCAGCGGGCTGCCAGTTATTTTCTTTTAGTTCAGATTCCTATGGGAAAAACCTGTTATACCTCAAAGATCAGCTAAAAGACTTGGAGCGAAACGTTAATATCGGCAAATTACGCTCGGAGCAAATCCTAAAGCGAAGACATGAGCTTAAGGAGCAAGTAGCATCCCTAATTGATAAACGAAATGGATTATCAGGCACTTCGGAAATTAGGGCATTGGTCGAAGCAGTATCACAAACCAGCTCAAGAATTTTCAGCTTGGAGCAAGAGCAACAATCAATACTGCACCTAGAAACCCTCTCGACCAAATATGTGGAAGCGCTAACACTTCAAGATGAAGCAATTTCAGTGAAAGAAGAACTTGAAATTGGCGGACAAACCAATCCTTCGATCATAAAGTTTCGCAATACACTCAACTCCAGTATGTTGAAGTGGATGTCTATACTGGACACAAATAATGTTTCGAGCGAAATTACGTTTCAGAACGATTTCACTCCAGTTTTTGGTGGAGAAAGAATTTCGCAGTTGGGCGGCAGCACACGTATAAGGGTGATTCTTGCTTATCATGCTGCTCTACTGGAGTGTTTCTGCATGATGGAAAAACAGAAAATATCTTTCATTATTTTCGACACACCAAAACAACAAGACATGCATGGCGTCGATTTAGGACGATTTATAGAAGCGCTAAAAATATTTGCCACTGCGACGGGCGTCCAGATAATAATTTCTGGCACCGAGTATCGCTATAAAGGTGATAGCCGAGATAATGATTGGGAACCAAAATTCCAGGGAACGAAACAAAAGATGTTCCTCCACGAAATCAGTAAATTTCCGGGAACATAGGAACAAATAAGCTCAGAGCGTGAGTTTATACACAAATCTTCCTGATCGCTTTCATATGGACTGGGAGAAAAAACGACTAACTATTTTAATCAAGGATGAACCATGTCCCGCACAGCAACTCCCAGAACTGGCACGGTTTTAACCGTAAAAGGTAGGCCCATTCCATTTTCTTTTCATCCAGTCGTTCGGACTAATAGACGTTATGGACTACAGTCTCGTATTTTCTCCACCAACCCTTGGGGAGTCATGCGGCAAGCAGTTGAGGATAATCTAACGGGTGTGTCGCGTGATCAAGCTATTGCCTTCTTAGCGCAGGCTGAAGACTTCTTCAAATCTGCCAACAACTCCTCATTAGTTACAACTCGACCATTGTTGATTTACTACTGCTTCTTGAACCTAGTAAAAGCTTTTGTATTATTAAAAGGCTTAAAGCAGGAGTACTCTCGAGCGCAGCATGGTATACAAGAAGCAATACATCCAGGTGGCACTGAATTTTATAGCTCGTTTCTGAAAGCATTTAGATCAAAACCTTCAGACGCCAATGTTTTTGATGATTTCCAAGAAGCCCTCTTCGGAAACAAATTTCCAACCTCAGGAAAAGTTTATGACCTGCAGCTATTAATTCCGCAATTACTGCAAGGCCATCGAGTTTGGTGTGAAGCCGCATCTGCAGACGAGCGATTTGTAGAAATAACTCGTATCGACTACATACATAACGAGACAGCAAAATCGATATGGTTAGTCATCAATATATTTTCTGATGATCTTAGCCGTTTTGGGATCACTAGAAAAAGGCTCCTCGAAGAATCTGGGCTACTGGAAAACTTCCGCGAAGTCGCTTCGAACGTAATAATCGATGGGCGTAAACTCTTAAAATTCGAACAAATTACACCTCTGACTTACACTGGCCGAGCAACTGACAAAATTTCGGACCTAGTAAATCTTATAAAAAACAAACTATGGGTGACTGCCACTAGAATTCCGCCTTACAGAAAAAATTATGTTTATCTTTGCCCACCCAATGAGGTTCCCAACCTCATCGAGCAACTACTTTCCGTATATGCTTGCTTTTATTATTTTGGCTCGATCACCCGATACCGCCCGCACTTATTCGAGGAAATTTTAAAAGGGAAGTTTGGTAGCCATATACAGGAGACAGTTACCAATATCCCTCAACAATTCATTTATCTTTTAGCTAGCGAGTTCGCAGGCAGGGAGATTGCTCATGCACCTCTTGTCTAAGAAATGAACGGGTAGCTGCACGCTCCGCTTCCAAAACAAAAGTATATGTGGATTTTAACACGAGCGCCTAGGCAGCTTGCGCACCCGTATATATGAGACCTAAGGAGTTGTACTTGAATTTGGATATTCTATTCGCAGCGTTACTCGGAAGTGCTGGAGGCATCGCAGGAACCGCGTTGATTCTTTGGCTCCTGCGTACTTGGTTTGCCGAGAGAATTAAACAATCCATCGGACACGAGTATGCGATAAAGCTCGAAGAGTGGAAAAAATCAGAACAGGTTCGCCTAAAATCAGAAGCAATTGCTTCACTCCTTGCTGAGTGGATGAGTTTCCCTGATGACCAACGGACCCTGAACAAGCTGACATTCGAAGCCTATCTGTGGCTACCGACTGACGTCCTTCAATTACTCACCAAAACATTGACCAATAATCCGACTGCGCCCAATGTGAGAGACATCCTCTGGCATGTTAGGAAACATCTGTTGGACGACGACACACTCGCGCCAGGGGAGATCGTAATTTTTAAGCAAGACAGTCAACGGCGCGCTTTCCAAGCGAAAATGAAAGCGATGACATCATTTAAGCAATTCACCAGCGCGAGCGCTGTAGGCATAAAAGGTTACAGAGGTAAAAAGACCTGAGAAGGATTCTCTGATTCAGCTCACACCCAGTTGCGTTACGCCTGCTCCGAGCTAACCTGCAATTCTGTTGAGTGCCTACCGTAAGGGTGTGTCAGCGGTGCGCTCTTCTTAGGCAATCTACTCCACAAGGAAGCGAGGCCGCACAGATGCAGACCTTCATCATTAATCAAAACCAGCAGCCTAACGGTGATCACGAAGTACACAACACAACAACCAGTTGCGTTTTCATGCCTCTGCTGGAGAACCAAATCCCTTTGGGAAGTTATTTCACCTGCACTGGGGCCGTTGCAGAAGCAAAGCGAAGGTTCGCGGATGCGAGGATCAATGGTTGTTACTTTTGCTGCGCCCCGTGCCACACGACGTAAATCAGAATCCGAGGGCTTCGTGAGCAACCTTGTTTGCCTTACGACTGCCCCTCAAACCTTCAGGACTGATGAGTTTGTATCCCAGCATGTATCCCTAACTGTATCATCCACCTGCAAACCACGGGTTATATGGGGCCCGACAGTCTCCCTCGGGCCCCATCTTAAAAAAAGACCTTGAAATTCAAGGTCTTTTTTTCGCCTGCAGAAAAGTGGCTTATCAGCGGAATGACTACTCACCACCCACCACACACCTGAAACACAATCCATTGTGGGGTCTGCCCTGCCCGCGACAGCGCCAGCCCCATTTCTCATGGCAATGGACAGCAGCTCTGCGCGTGCTGAGAAACCGGGACAATACGACACCGACAGACCCAAAGCGCTCCCACGCACAGCGACAGACCACAGACATGCGCACACAAAAAGCGCAAACCATCGAATACCTGTGGCGAGCAATATCCGGTGTACCGCCCGGCGCGTTACGAGCGTTCGGAGGAAGAAAATTCTCACCTCAGCCCAACATCCACCTTCACTTATGCAAGATCGCCAGATAAATATCTTCCAGCGCCATGATGCGCTGAGCGGCGTTGAGCTTGATGGCTTCCTTGGGCATGCCGAACACCACGCAACTGGCTTCATCCTGGGCGACTGTCGCGGCCCCGGCTTCAAGCATTTCTTTGAGCCCGCGCGCGCCATCGTCGCCCATGCCCGTCATGATGATGCCGGTGGCATTCCTGCCGGCGAACCGGGCCACCGAGCGAAATAGCACATCCACGGAAGGCCGATGCCGATTGACCAGCGGTCCATCGATAACTTGAGCGTGATAATAGGCGCCGCTGCGGGTGACCATCAGGTGCTTGCCGCCCGGTGCGATCAGGGCCAGGCCGGGCAGGATACGGTCGCTATTGCGTGCTTCGCGCACCTCGATCGCGCAGACGCTGTTGAGGCGCTCGGCGAACGAAGCGGTGAACTTCTCAGGCATGTGCTGCACGATAACCATACCTGGACACACGCGCGGCAGTGCCGTCAGCACGGCTTCCAGCGCTTGGGTACCGCCGGTGGAGGTGCCGATGGCGACGATTCGCTCGGTGGTCTGGGCCATGGCATGGCCATTGCCGGCTGGCAGGATCGCATCGGCGCTGAGCTTGCTGGCCGGCGTCAATGGCGGGCTGACGCTGCGCTTTCCCAGGTTCTTGACGTTGGAGTTCGCTGCGGCCCGGATCGCTGCCACCAACTCGGCCGCCGACTCAATCAGGAAACTCTTTAAACCGGTTGAGGGCTTGGTGATGATTTCCACAGCGCCCGCCGACAGCGCCTGCAGGGAGGTTTCCGCGCCTTTCTGGGTCAGCGAGGAACAGATCACCACCGGCGTCGGCCGCTCGCTCATGATTTTCTTGAGAAACGTGATGCCGTCCATGCGCGGCATTTCGACGTCCAGCACGATCACATCCGGCCATTCCCGCGCGAGTTTGTCCATGGCGAAAATCGGGTCGGACGCGGCACCCATGACGTGGATATCCGGCGTATCGCTGAGAATCGCCAGCAGTACCTGGCGCACCACGGCCGAATCATCGACCACCAGCACACTGATTTTTTTGGTAGGCATCTTCTTGAAGTAATCCCATTGGTTGGTGCCGAACCCAGACGTTGCCGTTCCACAGGTCGAACATGATCGTGCGGTAACCGGTACTGCCCATGTCCTGGGCTGTCAGGTGCAGGTGATAGCGCTCGGCCAGGGCCAGCGCGGCGCGAATATTCAGGCTGGCCACGTCCTGCGTCGGCAGGCGGCGGTGCAGATCAGGAAACATCTCGCCGCCGCCGAACAACTTGACCTGGTAATCCCGTGCATGCGTGCCATTGACTTGCGCGTGGCGCAGCAGCAGTTCCAGGGCTTCGTCGGCATACCTGCCATCCAGGGGCTGATGCTTGCGCAGGCGCCCCGGCAGCATGAAGTGGCACATGCCGCCGATCAGCCGTTGCGGATGCCAAAAGGTGATCGCCACGCAGGAGCCGAGCAAGGTACGCAGGCGCGTCGGCCGCGTCGCAAAGCTGACTTGGCCAGGTGCCAATATCACTTCGGTCGTCCCCACAGGCTTTTTCATGGCTTGCGGTAAATCGACGGCGCCACCAGCTTCAAGGTGTCATTGACACCGTGGAGGCTTTCCGAGTGGCTGATGATCAAGTAACCACCGGGTTTAAGCAGCGGCAACAGACGCGCGACCACCTGGCTCTTGGTCTGCTGATCGAAATAAATCATCACGTTGCGCAGGAAGATCACCTCGAATTCCCCCAGAACCGGCAGCGCTTCGTTAAGGTTGACCTGGACAAAATTGACGCGGCTGCGCAAGGCCTTGTCGATCAGGACGGTGCCTTCCTGGCGACCAATGCCCTTGAGGCAATACTTGACCAGCAGCGGCTGGGGCAATGTCTCGATGCGTTCCATTGAGTAATGCCCTGTGCGCGCCTTGGCCAGCACTTGGGAGCTGATGTCCGAGCCGATCACTTCCCAGGGCGTGGTGCCGAGGCTTTCGGCCAGGGTCATCGCCAGGCTGTAGGGTTCTTCACCCGTGGAACTGGCCGCGCTCCACACGCGAAACATCCGGCCCGGCGCGGCCTTGGGCAGCACGTGCTGACGCAGGAAGTCGAAGTGCTTGGGCTCGCGAAAAAAATAGGTTTCGTTGGTGGTCAGCAAATCCAGTGCAACCTGCAGTTCGCCTTTGCGCTGGTCATTCATGATCAGCTTGAAATACTCACCATAGCTCTGCAGCTCATAGTGCTTGAGGCGTTTGAACAGGCGCCCGGCCACCAAGGCTTTCTTGGCCGGCGACAGGTTGATGCCGGCCGCGCGGTACAGCCAGGCCTGGAACTGACCGAATTCGCGATCGTCGATGGAGACGGTGTCTGACATGATCGAGCCTCAACGCGGGTCGAGGTCAGGGGCTGGCGCCTGGCCGGCCTCGGCCAGGCTGGACATCTCGTCGATGGACAGCACCTTGTCCACTTCCAGCACGATCACGAATTTGCCGTCGACCTTGGCCATGCCACTGATGAAATCGGCGCGAATGCGCGCACCGAAGCTGGGTGGCGGTTCGATCTGCGTGGCCGGGATCTCCTGCACCGCAGACACCGTATCGACCAGCAGCCCGATGTCCTGTGGCTGACCGTCCTCGGTACTCGCCTCGATGATGATCACGCAGGAGCGCCGGGTGATTGCTGAGTTGGCCCGACCAAAGCGTGCCGACAAGTCCACCACCGGCACCACCGCGCCGCGCAGGTTGATCACTCCGCGCACAAAAGCGGGCATCATCGGCACCACGGTCAGGCTGCCGTATTCGATAATTTCCTTGATCCCCAGGATGCCGATGGCGAACATTTCGCCGCCCAGCATGAAGGTCAGGTACTGCGCATCCTCATCGACCGCCACCGCGGTCTGCCGAGTCGTCATTACTGCACCCATGTCACTACTCTCCCTTGTAGGCGCGCATCGATCGTGCGATCAGAAGCGGGTGAAATCCGATTCGTCCGGGGCACTGGCCATGGTGTAGGCGAACGCCTTGCGCGGCGCCGTTGGTTTAGGGCGTGGCGGCTGACGGTTGGGCGTGCTGCCAGGGCTGTCCGCGCCGGCGCTTTGACCCGCGACCTTGGACGCGGAATCCAGCACGAAGAAACTCATGGCCTGTTGCAGTTGCTCGGCCTGGCTGCTCATTTCTTCGGCCGTGGCCGCCAGTTCCTCGCTGCTCGAGGCGTTTTGCTGGGTCACTTGGTTGAGCTGGGTCATCGCCGTGTTGATCTGCGCGACACCGGCGGCCTGTTCTTCGGATGCAGCGCTGATTTCCTGCACAAGGTCGGACGTCTTGTTGATGGAAGGCACCATTTCGTCGAGCAACTTGCCGGCTTTCTCGGCCATTTCCACGCTGCTGGAAGACAGTTCGCCGATTTCCTGGGCGGCTACCTGACTGCGTTCGGCCAGCTTGCGCACTTCGGCGGCGACCACTGCGAAACCCTTGCCGTGTTCGCCAGCCCGAGCGGCCTCGATGGCGGCATTGAGCGCGAGCAGATTGGTCTGGTAGGCGATGTCATCGATGATGCTGATGCGCTGGGCGATTTTCTTCATCGCCACCACCGTCTGCTGTACCGATTCGCCGCCCTCGGTGGCTTCCTTGGCCGCTTTGCTGGCCATGCCATCAGTGACCTTGGCGTTTTCGGTGTTTTGGTTGATGCTGGCGCTCATCTGCTCGACCGACGCACTGGTTTCCTCGACACTGGCGGCCTGCTCACTGGTGGCCTGGCTCATCGATTGCGCGGTGGCGCTGACCTGTTCGGAGGCGCTGGCGAGGTTATCGGCGGCGTTACGCACTTCGCCGATGATATGTGCCAGCTTGCCGACCATGTTACGCATGGCGTTGAGCACCAGGCCGGTTTCATCTTTGCCACCTGGCTCGATGTGCGCGTTAAGGTTGCCTTCGGCCAATTGCTCGGCGGCGCTGGCAGCTTGGCGCAACGGGCGAGAAATGATCCGCGCGATGAATATCGCCAGGCCCAGACCGATCAACAGGGACGCGACCAGTACCGCGATGATCGACATGCGTGAGCTTTCATACAGCACCGAGCCCTTGTCACCCGCGGCAGTCGCACCGGCGTCATTGAGCTCGACCATTTTCTGCAGGCGGCTGGTCACCTCATCGAAATGCCCTTTGGATTCTCCCCTGAGCAAACTGCGCGCCTGGGCTTCCTCGTTCTGACGGGAAAACTCCAGTACCTGCTTGCTGCTCGCAATGTAGGCGTCCCATGCGCTTTTCACGCTGAGCATGAGTTGACGGTCTTCATCGTTCGACAACAATTGCTCGTAGGTCTGCATACGGGTTTCGAACTGCTGGCGCGCCTCGATGGCTTCGCGTTCGGCCTGGACCTTTTCTTCGGCAATCTCGGTACTGATGTGGCGGTTTTCTTTCAAGCGATAGTTGGCGGCAAAAAAACGCATGCCTGCCGCTGCGCGCATGGAGGGCATCCAGTTGCCCTTGATGTCCTGGGCGGCCTGGTTGACGGCACCGAGCTGAAGGATCGCGAAGGCGCCCATGGCCCCGGTCAGCGCCAGGACCACCAGGAACGAGCTGATCAGCTTGGTGGAAATTTTAAGATCGTAGAACCATTTCATCGGGGAACCTCCATGGAATTGCAAAGACGTCAGCGGGCGACGAACGTTGGCGATTGAGGCGCCTGAGCCGTGCGGGCTTCCAGTTGTACGATTTGATTGAGCAGTGCAGGTACATCCAGGATCAGGGCCACCGCGCCGCTGCCCAGGATGGTCGAGCCACTGATACCGCGCAGTGCGCCGAACAGCTTGCCCAGGGGTTTGATCACGGTCTGGAACTCGCCGTGCAGGTCATCGACCACCAGCCCGGCCTTGTGCTCGGCATAGCGCACCACCACCACGTTCTGACGGCGCGCGGCCGGGCCCTCGTGGCTGAAGTGGTCGCGCAGGTCCACCAGTGGCAGCACCTCGCCACGCAGGTCCAGATAGCCCTGATCGCGGCTGGACTGGCGCTGGCGTTCATCCAGTTCGATGCATTCCTGGACCATGTCCAGCGGAATCACGTAGGTGGATTGGTCGATGCCAACCAAGAAGCCATTGATGATCGCCAGGGTCAGCGGCAAACGAATGCGTACCATCGTGCCCTGGCCGGGGCGACTGTCGAGGTCCACGGTGCCGCGCAACAGTGTGATATTGCGCTTGACCACGTCCATGCCGACGCCACGCCCGGACAGGTTGGTGACGGCCTCGGCGGTCGAGAACCCCGCTTCGAAGATCAGGTTGTAGACCTCCTGATCGGTGAGCACCGCGCCGCTGGCCACCAGCCCGCGCTCCTCGGCTTTTTCCAGAATGCGGTCGCGGTTGAGACCGGCGCCGTCATCGGCGATTTCGATGACGATGCTCCCGGAGTCGTGATAAGCATTGAGGCTCAGATGCCCCTTGCTCGACTTGCCCGCCGAACGTCGCGCATCGGCGCTTTCGATACCGTGGTCCATGGCGTTGCGCAGCAAGTGCATCAGCGGGTCGCCGATCTTCTCAACCACGGTCTTGTCCAGCTCGGTTTCCGCGCCGCTGATGATCAGCTCGATGTCCTTGCCCAGTTCCTGGCTGACATCGCGCACCACGCGGCGGAAGCGGTTGAACGTGTCGCCAATCGGGATCATGCGCAGGTGCAGGGCGCCATCAAGGATCTCTTCCACCAGCCCCGACACCGTCGAGGTGGCCTCCTGCAGCGGGTCGTTGTTACAGGAACGTGCTAACAGGCTTGCGCCGGCGCTGGCGATCACCAATTCGCCGACCAGGTTGATCAACTCGTCGAGCTTGTCGGCGTTGACCCGCACATAACTGCCGTCGCGGGTTTTGGCCTCGCTGTTCGCCGGCAGGCGCTGGAGCGAGGCGGGGGCCGGACCTGGCTCGGCTTGCGCGATCAGGTCACTGCCGAGGGCGACGCTGCTTTCGGGCGTTTCGTCGACCGCGCTGATGTGCACTTCACAGTCGTCGCGCACGAAGTCGAACACTTCGTTGAGCGTGGCATGGCTGGCCGTCGAACGCAGGTCGATCTCGAAGCCCAGGTAGCAGCTTTCCGGGTCCCAGCTCTCCAAGGCAGGGATGCTGTCGGTCAGGGTGGTGACCTGCACCATTTGCCCCAGCGTATCGAGGTAGCGCAGGAACGACAGCGGGTCCATGCCATTACGGAACACGTCCACGCCGAAACGCAGAGAAATATGCCAAAGCACTTCGGCCCCCGTGTCGTCGTCCACCGCAGCGGGTACGACGTCGGCAGTGGCGCTGTGCAGCGGCTGATAGGCGCTCAGCGCCTCGCGCAAGGTCTCACCGCGCTCCAGCGCGGCCGGGGTCGGCGTCTCACCGCGGCTGGCGACCACGTCGATCAGCTCAAGCATGTGGTCGCCGCACTTGAGCAGCAGCGCGATCAAGGCGGCGTCCACCGCCACACTGCCGTCGCGCAGGCGGTCGAGAACGTCTTCGACGATATGCGTGAACCCCACGATCGACGCGAGGCCGAACAGTCCGGCGGAACCCTTGATGGTGTGCGCGGCGCGGAAAATCGCGCCGATGGCATCCTGGTCGCCGGGCTCGCTTTCCAGCTGCAGCAGGGATTGCTCCATGGCATGCAGCAGCTCGCGCGCCTCGACGATGAAGGTCTGCAGTGCCTGATCGAGATTGATGCTCACCTGGACTTTCCTTGTCGATCAATGGACGGGACAGTGCCGATTAAAGCGCGGCGCTGCGACACAGTTGAAGCGCCTGCATGACCGCCTGGCTATGGCCGGTCACACTCAAGGCGGTGCCGGCAATGCCGGCTTCACGCTGGATGACTGCCAGCAACTGCAGGCCGGCGCCATCCATTTCCGTCACCTGGGACAGGTCCAGTTCCAGGCGCGGCGCCGCGCTCATCTGCGACAACAACGCGCCCGCCAGTTCAGCGACGGTGTAGATGGTGAGTTCGCCGTCGATGCCCACATGGGCGGTGTCGTCGATGGTTTCGTGAGTGATCGGCATGTTGGCCTCCCTGGCGCCGGGTGTCAGGGCAGGATCAATTTGGAGACCGCCGCCAGCATCTGCGCCGGCTGGAACGGCTTGACCACCCACGCCTTGGCGCCCGCGGCCTGGCCTTCGGCCTTCTTCGATTCCTGAGACTCGGTGGTCAGCATGATGATCGGTGTGAACTTGTAGTTGGCCAGCTTCTTGACCTCCTTGACGAAGGTGATGCCATCCATGTTGGGCATGTTCACGTCGCTGATGATCAGGTGCACTTTTTGCCCGGTCAGCTTGTTCAGGGCGTCCTTGCCGTCACTGGCCTCGATCACGTCGTAACCGGCGCTTTTCAAGGCTATGCCGACGACCTGCCGCACACTGATGGAGTCGTCAACCACTAATACACTCTTCGCCATGATGTACTCCTAAAAGAAAGTGATGTCTTGAGCGTTCTGCTGCACCGCCGCCTCTCCATGATGGAGGCTCCGTTGCTCGTCGGTGGCATAGGTGGTTTCCATGCGCGCCAGCCATTGGCGGGCGTCGATGGCCATCGGTTGGTCCGGGGTCTGGTTGGCCTGCAGGAGATGGTCATGCAGGGCGTGCATGTTGTCGCGCACGTGACTGAGGATCTGGCTGACCCGGTCCTGGAATTGCAGGTTGACCAATACCTCGGTCATCTCATCCCGGATGCCATAGCTTTCCTGCTTGAGCAGGTCGGCGGATTCGGCCAGACGCCCAGTGATGTTCTGGAAGCGTGTGAGCACCATCTGAATACTGTTTTCGGACTCGGCCACCGAATGGCTGTCCTGGTCGGCACTGCTGGACGCGGCCTGCACCAATTGAGTAATGGCGTTATTGATGATGTCGACCTTGGCCGACATCTGCTGGCCCGTTTCACTGGATTTACTCGACAGGCTGCGCACCGCATCGGCTACCACCGCGAAGCCGCGACCGGCCTCACCGGCACGCGCCGCTTCGATGGCCGCGTTGAGGGCCAGCAGGTTGGTTTGTGCGGCAATCGCCGCCACATCAGCGGCCATGGTGCGCAGTTCGCCCGTGTAGGCGGTCAGGCTGCGCACTTGGGCCAGGGTCTGGTCACGGCTGATTTGAGTGGCCTTGAGTGAATTGATCACCTGGCTCAACTCGCTGTCACTGCGCGCCAGCACCTCCAGCGCACCGTCGGCGGCCTGTCCGTCCAGTTCGCCGGCCGCGTGCTGCGACGCTTGTACCGTTTCCTGCAAGCGTGTGGCGATCCCGGTGAAACGGTTCGCCAGGCTCACAATCGCTTCTTCGGTCTGATGGCGTGAGCTTTCCACCTGCTTGGCCCAGATGGGCATGGCGCCCAGCAATACCTCGTCAAGCTGTGCACGAGAGGCCATGCCGTTATGCACATCCGCACTTGACTGGTCCGCCTGCGCCTGCGCAATCGCTCGCTGCAGTAAGTTGCGCTGTGAAACCGCGCTCCAGGCACAGGCACCGAGGCCGATCATCACCAGTGCCGTGCAAGCCACCAGATTGGCTGGCGAGGTTGATTGCACGAGTATCCACAAAACGGCCGGCACGACCGGGACCAAGGCGAACCAACGGAAACGGGGATAAACGGGAAGGGGCAGGCGGCTGGATGAGCGTTGGGGCATGGGTTCGGTCCTTGAACAGTGCTGCGGATGTAATCAACATAGAGTTTATCCGCCCCTAGCGCCTCAACTTTAGGACTCGTGAGTGCCTTCCGTCTGGTTTATGACCGGTGTGTGACTGAGCAGGGCGTTAAGTGTAGGTGACGCCAGCCGACACGCTCAGGCTGCTTGCAGGATCGTACAAGCGCCCTTGATACCTCGTTCGCTAACCTGACGACTCTTAACCAGCAGAGTCTCCGACATGTCTCAGTCACAGCCCCCGACAAAACCCATAAATCTCATCCAAAAAGCCGACCTGATCGACCAACCCTGGAGCCCACGCGTCGTCGCGCAGATGAACGACTACCAATTCAAAGTCGTCCGCATCGAAGGCGAGTTCATCTGGCACTCCCACCCCGAAACCGATGAGGCCTTCCTGGTACTCGACGGCACCTTGCGTATCGACCTTCCAGACGGCCCGGTCTATGTCGCACCGGGTGAGCTGTACGTGGTTCCTCGCGGCGTAGCGCACCGCACAGCCGCAGAAGGCGAGACCAAGCTGATGATGATCGAGCCACGGGGCATCTTGAATACCGGGCATGAAGGTGGGGAGCGTACGGCTGTGAATGACCAGTGGATCTGAGGCTGGCGTCGCCTGCTCGCTCATACTGTTACGAGACACTCACGCGTCTTCCCGTGTCAGCCTTGAACGGGTCGAGACGCGGCCGCCCTGGGCGAGCGGCCGGCAGGGTTATTTCAGCAAGGCAATCAGCAGGCAGGCCACCGTGATCACCAGCGCCGGCCACTGCATCGGCATGAAAAAGAAGTGGTGGCGGACGCCATCGGCGTGCGCTTGTCGGTTCAGTACAAAGCCCAGCACGGTGTTGATCGCTGATCCCGCCCCGAAGCCGAGCAACACCTGCATCAGCGATGTGTTGCCGGGTTTGACGCTGGGGTCGGGCCACAGCCACATCAATAGCAGCACCATCGCCACCGGTGTAAACAACGTCAGCCAGCCTGCGCCGCGATAGATCATCGTTTAATCCTCAGTTGTGACGCAGCAGGCTCAAGCCAGCTCGCGTGCTTGTTGTTGCGCCGCAAACACGGCATCGAGGGTATTGAGGAACAGGTCGTGGCTCAGAATGCCGGTGGCGATGGTCGACAACACGGGTTTGCCGCTTTCATCCTTGATCACCACTTTTTCCGTCCAGGCGTTGAGGTCGACGGTTCGCAGCGACGACATTGGCACTTTGCGGCCCTGGTACTCCAGGCATGTGCGGCTGACGACGATTGGCGAGGTGGTGATTTTCAGGAAGTTGCCACTCATGCGCTTGCCCCAGACCTGCCCCGAGCTGATGCAGTTGAACGTCACCGCCCCGCCCATCTCCAGCGTCGCGATCACTGCCGGCATGCGTGCGCGCACGTGCAGCTCACGCACCCGTTGCTGGAATTCGTAAAAGCCCTTGAGGCTCTCAATCACACGATGAAACGGCTCTGACGCGTTACGGCGATAGGCCAGGTTGGTGATCATGCCGGTCATCACGGTTTGCCCGGAGCCGAATAAGTACAGGTCTTCGATATCGGCAAACGCCGTGTACTCGCGTTGCTCGTTGATGATGCGTTCGATACCGAACTCAAACACGTTGTAACGGGGGGCGCGCAGTTTTTTGTGCCAGACGTAGGCTGCAAACACGCCCACGGCGAGTACGGCCAGCAAGGCGCTGGTGGCGTAGATCAGGGTATGCGGGTTGGCAAAGTTCAAGGCCATGCCACGGGATGTCTGGAGGTTGACCGGGCCATCGTTGCCCGGTGGCAGGATCGTGCCCAGGTACAGCACAAAACCGGCGAGGGCTAGCAACACAACCCCGAATATCAAACTGAACATCAGGAAGCCCTTGCCGTGGCGGAAACTCGCGATCAGCTCGCCAGTGGCCGAAGGTGCTTGGGTGGGGGATGACTGCATGAGAGCTTGCGTCCTTGTAATGGGTTAAGCCTTGCACCCTGTCCGTCTGGTGGCCGGGTGCACTTGGCACGGCGAGTTGGAACATGGCTAATTAATATCGTTCCTTGGGCAAATGACTTCACAGGGGCGTGAGCCTGGCCGTTCGCGGTATTGGGGTCTTTTTTTTCCTGCGTAGAACAGTGATCATCGCCCTCCCCCAAGCCCTAGGAACCAAGACCATGGAGTTGACGCTGGAAGCGGTTGCGCTTTTTGCACTGAAGCTGGTGCACGAGACGGACGGCGGCAGCCCGGTTTTGCGGGACGATCCGGTGATGGATGGGTATGAGCGAGAGGTATTCGGGCTGCTGGTGCGGCAGAGGGATTTGGCGGTGATTCAATCCAAAGTCGCGGAATGTGTTGATCAAGCGCTTGAGGCATTGGGCGGGGCCGATACCGTGATGGGTCGCGAGTTGCAGCGCTTGGCGCTGGGCGTGCGCCAAGCGTCGACATTGGATGAACTCAATGCCCCGCTCAACGCACTCAAGGATTACCTGAAAGCCATTCTGTAACGCGCGGTTCAGCGCCGCCCTTCCACCGCCATCCGCACCGCCAGCCCCATCAACACCGAGCCCATCAACCCGCGCTGCACCACCTGCCAACCCGGCCGAGTGACGAAAAACACCGCGATCGACCCCGCCATGGTGGCAATCACCGCGTTGACGCTCACGCTGATAAAAATCTGCGTAAAACCCAGCACCAGGGATTGCGTCAACACACTGCCATGGCCGTTCGGGTCGATGAACTGCGGCAGCAACGACAAATACATCACCGCCACCTTGGGGTTCAGCAGGTTGGTCACCAGGCCCATGGTGAACAGCTTGCGCGGGCTGTCCTTGGGCAAATCCCGCACCTGGAACGGCGAACGCCCGCCCGGCCGTATGGCCTGCCAAGCCATGTAGGCCAGGTACAACGCACCGCCGAAACGCAGCGCGTCATAGGCAAACGGCACCGCCATGACCAAGGCCGTGATCCCCAAGGCCGCGCACAGCATGTAAACCAAAAAACCCAACGCCACGCCGCCCAGGGAAATCAGCCCGGCCGTACGGCCCTGGCAGATCGAACGGGAGATGAGGTAAATCATGTTCGGCCCGGGCGTGAGCACCATGCCGAGCGAGATCAGCGCATAGGCAAGCCAGCTGGACACTTCAGGCATTGTTTGGCTCCTTGATCGTTATTCTGTCGACGTGAAACATTTGGCCAATGTTGTAGGCTTGGACGCCATGGTAGGGCGTTCAAAATGCGCGCGTTAGATACAGATCCGCGAGCAAAACGTCATACACCCACCGCACCACTCACCCAAAGGCAGGCCCATGATCGACTTCAACAACAAAGGCTTCTTCAAGCTCAAGCAAAACAACGAATACGCCGAGCGCGTATCGGCCCTGCTGCTCGACGGCGAGGAAGTGGTCGACGCCTACAAGGCCATGCGCGACGGCGTAGTGTTTACCACCAAGCGGATTATTGCGGTGAACGTGCAGGGGATTACCGGCAGCAAAAAGGACTTTACGTCGCTGCCGTATAAAAACATCGTCGCGTATTCGGTGGAGACGTCCGGGACGTTTGATCTGGATTCGGAGCTGGAAATTTACTTTTCGTCGTTGGGCAAAGTGAAATTCGAATTCACTGGCAAGACTTCCATCGTCGAAATCTCGCGGTTGATCTCCAAGCACCTGCTGACCTGATCGGCAGGCAATTGCTTATTGCCTACAAGGCTGAGACGGCTGTACCCCGATCAAAAGGTGGGAGGGGGCTTGCCCCCGATAGGGCCTTCCCCCACACCATCAAACTACAGCCTTACACACCTACCCCTTCCCCCTCCTCAACCACCCCATTCGGCAACATCCCATTCGCCAAATCATCCACCACCGCCTTCGCCATCTCCCCCAAATAATGCGCCGCCCAGGCAAAACGATCCGCGCCCGTGTCCATGGCTGCGTCCAACGCCAGCATCTTGGAACAGTGCAGCAGCTCGGAGGCATGCTCCAGGGCATCGCGAATGGGCACACCGGAATTGACGCGAAATAGGCGGTGGAGATTGGGCTGCTTGCCGCAGGTGGAGAAGGTGATGACGCCGAGGGTTTTGTTGAGGGGTGGGTTGATCATTGGGCACCTCCGGAATGCGTGGAGGTGTTGAGGATGGTGTTGTGAGGGTACGGCCTTTCAGAAATGCTCATTGGCTTGACTCCTAATGTAGAAAAGAGCCGCCACGTTCGTTTCCAGGCGAATGGGTGGCAGCTATGCGCAGGCTGGAAAACCGGGACAATAGGAACCCGGCAGACCCGAAGGTCTCCCGCGCACAGCCGCCATAACACGGATATGCTGGCACAAAAACACCAGCAGTCGTGATAAAAATAGTGGCACCTGTGCGCTATTGTTCCACGGGTTTCCAGGCCCGACCGTCGAATGTCGACGACACGCCAAAAGTAGCCTAGAGATTGATTAGCAGGAAATCGGCTTTGTGGCTAAACGTGTCTGATGTGGTAGAGAAAATAAAATTAAATGAAACACCAAAAACTCTTTATTCAAAAAACATAAAAGCAGCTGACGAGACCAGTACATACATGAAACCCCAACCAAAGATATTAAACTTAGATTCCTTTTACTCGGACATACTAAAAGAAGACGAATTAGGAGCAACCATCCGCACGCACATTTATATAGAGTCAGCTCTTGAGCAGCTAATTGAAATACTAGTCTCAGATTATGAACACATCAAAAAAATGCAGCTCGACTTTTCTCAAAAGGTAAACCTAGCAGTTGCGATCGGGATGCCAAAAGAGTTCGCCCCCGCACTTTTAGCAGTTGGGACGATTCGAAATAAATTTGCGCACAGGATTGACACAAAAATTGACAAGGAGAAAACAAACAACCTTTACAAACAGTTTTCACCTGATCAAAAAAGTGCGATACATGTATCATTCAATAATACGCTAAAAAATACTCCACTAGGTCAAGTGAGGAATTTTTCCGAAATCACACCCAAAGAGCAATTTGCAATTTTGTCGGTAGCATTAGTAATGCAAATCCTCACCCTAATACAGACACACAGCACATAAAAACAAAAGAGAGCCGCATTGATTAGAATCTAACAATACTGCATTAAAGGCGTAAACCTCAGCGAGAACTGCGCCACTAGTATGAAATTTACAGCATCAACTCATAAGGCCCCAGCGCCTTACTAGTCTGCACCAACCCCTGCCTCATCAACATCTCAAGATAATTTCCCGCCGCCATCGGAGGCCGCTTCAACGCCCGCCTTTGCTTCTGCGCCGCTCCCAACACCGCCGCCTGATCCAGATCCCAGAGATCCGAAATAAAGTCATCCGGATGCATCGGCTCAATGTCGTAGGCAGCCAGTATATGCGGCGGGAAGTCTTTCAAATTGAAGGTCACGATAACCTCAGCTTTACTCCGAATCGCCGCCGCCAGCACGTGACGATCATCAGGATCGGGCAGATCCAAGCTCGAACACAGATCCTCATATCCCGTAACCAAAGCGTCAGGTATCGCCTTGTCCATCATCGCTGACGTGCAATTCACTTGCTCAGCCGTGAGATCGGGTCGGTTCTTGAGTACGTTGCGCTTCCACTCCTCATGAATCTGGCTAGTCCATCTCGCTCGATACAACCCTGACAAGCCAAGCCACATCAGCAAATCCCTGAGGGCCGCCGGGTAGAGAACGCAGGCATCATATACCGCGGTAAAAGGCGAACACCTCATCCGTCATACCCCATTCCCAACTCCTGGGCCTGTTGCGCCAGCGCTTCCATTGCTTCCTGGCTTTCCTCATCTCGCCGCTGCTTGAACGCCATCAAATCCGAAAACCGGATGCGCCGATGCCGACCGGTTTTTGTAAAGGGAATGGCGCCTTCCTCCAGCATCTTGACCAAGTGCGGTCGTGAAACGTTAAGCAGGTCGGCGGCCTCCTGCGAGGTGAGTTCGGCATGCACCGGGACGACCTTGACGGCATTGCCGATCGCCAACTCGCCCAGGATATCGACCAATAAGCGCAGTGCTGAGGTTGGGAGTACGAGCGTGTGGGGTTTGTCTTCTTTGTCGAAAATGTCGATGCGCTGGGTTTCAAACTTGGTCGACAGCAGCGAGGCCAGTTCGCGTTGGCCTTGCACGGCGGCTTCGACTTCCTTTTCCAGCGGAAGGATCGTTTTGGGAAGGTGGTTGGTGATCATGATGCAACTCCGGCGACGCTTAATTCAGTTACGATCAACGCTAAACGAAACAAACGAAAATCGCAATATTCGAAACGGAAATACCGACTGAAGCCCTGTCCACTTTTCCCACACCAACCGCCGAATTAAGCCGATATCAGATTCTGATTACCCCTCGTAGGCTCACCTCCTCGCACAAGGAAGTGAGCCCGTCATGTCAGAGCGCTTGTACCCACCCACCGAAGAAGACTTACGCAAACGACGGATCCTGACCCCGCAGCCGTCGCGTGTGCCGTATTCGCCGTCTGTTGATTTTTTCGAGCCATCCCCTGCCCCGACACCCACGCTAACCAAACCTCCCGGCTGCGTTTTCATCAAGCCCTGCCAACTGCCTGACGGCATCACCCATTACTTCAACCCGGCCGGGTATGTACCGCTGGAGCTGATTAAGGAGTACGGCCATTTAAGCTTGCTGGGTGGGCGTGAGGTGGATAGCAGGGGCGCGGTTGCCCTGCGCAAGATCGGCGGTAGCGCATTGCCCGCAGGTTTGGGGCAGTTGGCATTACGCTCGGCGGTTTGGGAGTCGGCGGCCACTGCCGTCGGGTCCGTCGCCGGTGGCCTGTTGACGGGTTTGGTGGCGCTGGCTTGGCCGTCGGAGCTGGGCGATAGCGCGCTCTACAGCGAGGAGCAGTTGCGTTCGATGCAGCGGGCGCGCTCGCAGATGCGGTTGCATATCGAGCAACGCGAGGACGGCACGCTCAAGGGGTATGGGTTTTACACGGGCAACCATGCCGATTGGCAGATGATTGATGTGGTGCAGTTTCAAAGCCGTGGCGATCAGTTTGTGGCGGATTTGGATGAGGGCGTGGAGCTGATCTGGACACCCGCCGTTGATCCCAGTGACACGCTGGGTATTCCAGCCTTGGAGGCTGCGCCGCAGGCGCCGGTGATCTGGATTTATCCGCCGACGGAGAAAGCCGCGCAAATTCTGGTGAACCCGATTTATCCGCCGGAGTATCGGGATTTTATTCTGGTGTTCCCGGCGGAGTCGGGGGTTCGGCCGCTGTATGTGGTGGTAAACCAGCCAAGGAAAGGGCTTAGAAACCCAGACCATGATTACTTTTCTCCACCCGAAACCGAAGACATAACAGGCTTCCCGGGTCTGATTCCCCAAAAGCCTGTGACACCAAGAAAAGGCGGAGCCGGCTTACGTGAACGTTGGATAGACGCAAAAGGAAGAAAAATATTTGAGTGGGACTCCAAAAAAGGCGAGCTGGAAGTCTATCGAAACAGCGATTTGGCACACCTCGGCGCATTTGATCCTTATACCGCCGAGCGTCGAGGACCGGCGGACCCGAAACGTCGTATTTACAGATAAAAAGGAACTCGGAAAATGCTGATGAAAATCAGACTGCGATGGTACGAAAAACACAGTAATGACTTGAAAGCGGATGAGTACTCAGCCGATATCGCAGATCCAGACAATGTTTTTGAAGCATTGGGTTTAGGCGAAGAAACCGCGATATACGCCGACGTATTCAACGTTCAGCCTAACTGGATTACGATTATTCAGCCGTACTTCCAGCACATGATCGAACCCGACCATCACGACTACCAACTGTCCTTCCGCTACCAAGGCGCCTGGCCACCGCCCCCAAAGCAACCCAAAAAGGCGTCCTAATGCAATGAAACCCGCACTGCAAAAGCCCCTCCTCTACCGCTCAGTCAACACCCGAACCCATGGCGTGCGCCACGGCAGTTGTCGCGCCTACCGGTATGAGCGGCACACCAAAAGCGAAAAAGACAAACAATCAAATCGCGGTTCGATGCATAGCCATCAACGGCATGGTTTTGACTACACCCCACTGTTCCGGTTTCTCCTGTCCAAAGTCGGCCACCCATGGGATCAGGTGTTCAGCGAAGCCAAGGCCCGCCTGGATCGTCCAGATCCGGTATTCTGGATGGTCGCGCAACATGAAACCGACAAGCAGGATTACGTGAGAACGGATGAAAACAGCTACTACAGCGGCTTGTATGTCGACGAAGGCGGCCTGCTGCAAAAGGTCAACCCACAGCTGACGCCCGAGCAGATGAAACCCTGCTGCAACTGCTGCACCCACACCTTCAACGGTGTGGTATGCCCACAGGGTCTACCCCACAATGGCTAACCCTCAACCCGACTTAACCCCACTCCCCGCCTCCGCCACCGGTACCCGATTCGCCGGGTCCGTCACGTCATACACATGCTGCTCACACCCCGAACCCTTGAACTGGAATTCCACCAGGTACACTTTTGCCCTCTCCGGGCGGAACGTATTCATCGCCGGCCCGCAGGTGTAGTAGTAACCCGTGCGGGTGTCGTTCGCGTAACCCGATACCGTGAGTTTCTTGCCGGGGTCGGCCTGGATTTCCAGCTGTGGAAAACGCTTGAACGTGGCGCTGGCAACGGTTTGGTTGAGCTTGGCGATCCAGTTGAAGACCTTGCCTTCGCCGGTGTCCATCACCGTGCCGAGGGCTTCCATGCGTGGGTCGGGGTCGCCTTCGCGGCTGATCGAGAAGTCGACGGCAGGAGTGCCGCCACTGGACTTCATGATGACCTTGGCGTGTTCCGCATCCACAGCCACGGTTTTCTGGCGAAACTGAATGCCGTCCTTGAGCAGGCTGGGCGATGAGTCACGTTGGTTGGATTGACAGGCGCCCAGGGCCAGGGCGAGGGAGAGCAGCACGATTCGCTTCACGGGGATGTCCTTATCGGGGAAGAGTGTGATGACTGGACCCGAATTTAAACGGATTGTTCCGTTTTAGGAGGGGATTAGCGGTGCGGCCGTTTCAAGTGCGGTCAAACACCAACCGCGCGCGCAACCCACCCTGCTCCCGGTTATGCAGCGCCAACCGGCAGCCGATCTTGCCGACGATCATTTGCACAATGGCCAACCCCAAGCCCGCGCCATTGGCATTGCCCCGGCTGTAGAACCGTTCGAACAGGCGCTCCATTTGCGCCTCATCAATTCCCGGCCCCTGGTCTTCCACGCTCAGGCAATGAGCACCAATCACCACCTTCACCTCACTGCCTGCCGGGGAAAAGTTAAGGGCATTGGTCACCAGGTTCTGCAATGCAATCGCCAACGCCGCCGGTTCGGTTTTCACCCAACATTGCTCCTCCCCTTCAAGCACCAGCTCCACACCTTTTTCCATGGCCAAGGGGGTCAACTCGGCCAGTTCTTCGCGCACCAGTTCGGTCAATTGCACACGTTCACACACGGGGTTGTTCAACTGCGGCTCGATGCGGGCCATGGTCAGCAGTTGGCTGCCGATGCGGGTGGCGCGGTCGACGCCGTTGACCAAAAAGTCCAACGCCTCACGTCGCTGCGCCTCAGTGATGGCACTCTGCGCGTTCTGGGCGTGAATCCGCAGGATCGCCAACGGTGTACGCAGTTCGTGGGCGGCGTCGGCGATGAAGCGGCGTTCGCGCTCCAGCAGCTCATCCACTTGCACCAACAGCCGGTTAAGCGCGGTTTGCATGGGTTCAAGATCGCTGGGCAAAGGCTTGAGGTGCAAGGGTTGCAAGGTCTCGGCAGTTCGCCCACGGATGGACAGGGCCATAACGCGCAAAGGTTTGAAGCCCCAGCCGATTACCCACCAGATCAACAGCGTCAGCAGCGGCACGCCGATCAGCGTCGGCCAGAGGGTGTGGCGCATGATGCGCTGGATCACGTCCTGGCGAATGTCATCGCGCTCGCCCACCCAGATCAGCAATCCCTGTTGCGGATCGGCAAGGAGGAAGGCGCACCAGTCATTGCCGTTGTCCATCAGGTCGTGGGAACCGAGGGTCGTCGGCGGTGCCGCCAGCACGGGCGCTTCGGCGGAGCGCACGAGCAATTGACCCGCGCTGTTCCATACTTGGAAGGTCAGGCGGGTTTCATAGGGGTGGGCCACGCCATCTTTACCCACGCGACTCATGGCCTGGTCGAACGCCTGGTACAACCGCTCCCAATCCGCTTCCCCTGGATCCCGCTGGCGCAGCACGCCTTGCAGCAGGCGCGCGCTCTGGGCGAGTTGGGCGTCGTAGACTTCTTCGATTTCATGGTGGCTGTCGCGCAGCACCAGCCAGCTGATCAGGGCGTCACCCGCCAATATCAGCAGCAAGACCGGGATGAGGATACGTGCACGAACCGAGGTCATGGTTTGAGCGCCAGTACATAGCCGACACCGCGCACGGTGCGGATCAGCTCGGTGGATAACTTTTTGCGCAGGTTGTGGATCAGCACTTCCAAGGTATTGCTCTCGACCCGATCCTGCCAACCGTACAGCGCGCGGGACAACCGCTCGCGGGTCACGACTTTGCCGGGGCGCACCATCAGTTGGTGCAGCAGTTGGTACTCCATCGGGGTGACGATGATGTCGGCGTCCTGATAGCGCACTTGCTGGGTGGCCGGGTCGAGGCTGATGCCGGCGTGTTCCAACATCGGTTGTGCGCGGCCCTGGCTGCGGCGCAACAGGGCGCGCACGCGGGCTTTGAGTTCTTCGACGTCGAAGGGTTTGACCAGGTAGTCGTCGGCCCCCGCGTCCAAGCCGGCGATGCGCTCGGCGGTACCGTCGCGGGCGGTAAGGATCAGCACCGGCACGTCATGTTGCTCGGCGCGCAGTTGCTGCAACAGGTCGAGGCCGTCGAGGCGCGGCAGGCCGAGGTCGAGCAGCAACAGGTCGAAGTTTTCCGTGCGCAAGGCATGCAGGGCCGCAACGCCATCCTGCAACCAATCGAGGGTGTAGCCTTCAGCGCCCAATGCCACACGAATGCCTTGGCCGAGGGCACGGTCATCTTCGACAAGGAGTAGGCGCATAGCAGAATCTCTGTAGGAATCGGCGGCATCATGCCGGGTTCTGGCATGGGTTATTTCGGCAAAGATGTTACGGCGCGTTGCCAACTAAGGTTGCGCTAAGGTTGGTTTTGCACTGTGAAACCTCCCACCTCTGCTGAGAGCTTTTCCATGCGCAAAATTCTCCTGCTGTCCCTGATTCTCGCCAGCCCCCTGGCCGTCGCCGGCCCGCAGTGCACCACCGCCGAGCGTTCGCAATGGCAAGACGAAAAAGCCTTCCAGGACAAGCTCAAGGCTGAAGGCTACACAATCAGCAAGTTCAAAGTCACCGATGGCAACTGCTACGAGATCTACGGCTTCGACAAGGACAAGCGCAAGGTCGAGATCTACCACGACCCTGTCACCGGCAAAGCCGTGAAGACTGAGATCAAGGGCTGATGCCAGGCGAATCCCTGCGCCTGTGGGACCCGCTGGTGAGACTGTTTCATCTGTCGATCGCCGGGGTCTTTGTCGCCAATTACTTCTTTAACGAAGCAGGCGATGACTGGCATGTCTGGCTGGGCTACTACGCCATGGCCTGGCTGCTGGTGCGGTGGGTGTGGGGATTTGTCGGACCGCGCAGTGCGCGTTGGGCGGACTTCTGGCCGACGCCAAAGCGCCTGACGGCCCACATGCGCTCGCTGCTCAACGGTCGGCCCCAGCATCGCCTGGGCCATTCGCCGATTGGCGCGCTGGTGATGCTGTTGATGTTGCTGGCGCTGCTGAGCATCGGCATCAGCGGTTTCCTGATGCAGGAAGTCGACGCCTTGTGGGGAGCCGATTGGCCGCTGCAAATCCACGAAACCGCTGCCAACGTGCTGCTCGGCCTGGTCTGCGTGCATGTGCTGGCGGCGGTGTTCGAAAGTATCCAGGTGCGGGACAACCTGCCGTTATCCATGCTCACCGGTCGCAGGAAGCGCCTGCCGGATGAACCTGCGCAGTAATCCTTTATCCACAGGTCCCCTATGCGCTCCGCCTTATTGATTTGCAGCCTGCTGGCGGTGTTTTTCGCCGCCTGGCAGAGCCATCCGCCCCATGTATTGGCGCCGTTTGCCCAGGCCAGCCCGAACACCGCAAAAGTCGCGGCGCCGGCGCAGTACAGCAGCCGGTTCGTGTCCACCCAGCTCACCGACTTTGTGCACTCGTCGTCCGTCACCGCCCTGCCCGGCGGCGACTTGATGGCGGTGTGGTTCGCCGGCTCCCGCGAAGGCGCGGCCGATGTGCAGGTGCGCACCGCACGCTTTGATGCACGCAGCGGCGAATGGGGCGCCGAACAGGTGCTGGCCACGCGCGAAAGCACCCGCGACGGCACCCAGCGCTACATCCGCAAGTTGGGCAACCCAGTGATCGCCCTGGGCCCGGATAAACGCCTGTGGATGTTTTACGTGTCGGTGTCAGTCGGCGGCTGGGCTACCAGTGCGATCAACCTGATGGTGTCGGACGACCTCGGCGCCAGTTGGTCGGCGCCCAGGCAACTGGTGACTTCGCCGTTCTTCAATATCAGCACCCTGGTGCGCGCCGCGCCGGTGTTCCATGCCGACGGTTCCATCGGCCTGCCGGTGTACCACGAGTTCATGGGCAAATTTGCCGAATACCTGTACCTGAGCGCCGATGGGGCGGTGATCGATAAATTCCGCATCAGCCGCGGCAAGAACTCCCTGCAACCGACCATCGTGCCGCTGGATGGCCAGCGCGCCGTAGCGATGTTGCGCTATGCCGGTGACACCCATCACCGCGTGCTCGCCAGCCGCACCGAAGACGCCGGGCAAACCTGGAGCGAGCCGTATCCGTTGGAGCCGGCCAACCCCAATTCATCGCTGGCAGCAGTGGCCACGCAGGACGACGGCTTGCTGGTGGCCCTCAACGATCTGCAGGACGGCCGCTTCAAACTCAGTCTCTATGGCACCGACGCCCAGCTCAGCCAATGGCGCACGGTGGTGCAGCTGGATGAGTCTCCCGACCCGCTCGGCCAGCCATTCTCACCCGAGGCCTATAAAGAAATCATCGGCGAAGGTTTCCGTGCTTCCAGCGGCGCCCGGCGTCTGCCGTTGGAGCAGCGCTTCCTCAGCAACCTCGACTACCGGGTGTGCAAACCCCGTGGCTGCGATTTCGAATACGAGTACCCGTATTTCAGCCGCAGCCCGGACGGCATGTACCACTTGGTCTACTCGTGGAATAACACCTTTATCAAACATGTCAGCTTCAACGAAGCCTGGCTGGCGGAGCGGCTGTGATGGTTTATTTGTGGCAGGCGCATTTGAGTTTTGTGCTGTTGGGTTTTGTGTTCCTGAGCCTGTTTCGATTCACCGCGCCGTGGCGGCCGTGGTTGTTGCCGCTGTTGGCGGCGGTCAGTTTTATCCCGGTCAATGAATTGCCGCTGGCGGCGTATGTGCGCAGTTTTACCGATGACTTGGCGATCAGCACGTTGGTGTTGCTGGCGTGGGTTGCACTCAGTCGACTGGGCGTGGTGCAGCCGCTCAATCGACGGCACCACGTGCAGACGCTGATGGTGTTTGGGCTGTTGAGCCTGGCCCTGTACCCGGCCACGTTGGGCCTGACCTACTTCGATCCGTACCGCTGGGGCTTCAACCCCCGGCCGATGATTGTGCTGGTGGGCGCGGCCGCACTGCTGATGCTGTGGCTGCGCAATGCCCTGGCGGTGTGGATGCTGGCGATCGGCACGCTGGCCTTCGCGCTGCGGCTCAAGGCGTCGGAAAACTATTGGGATTATCTGGTCGATCCGCTGTTGGCGGGTTACTGCATCGTCGCTGGACTGATGCCATTCAAACTGTGGGAGGGGGCTTGCTCCCGATGGCGGCGTGTCAGCCAGCACCTCCGGCACTGAACCACCGCCATCGGGAGCCCCCCCTCTCCCACATTGGATTTGTGTTGTTTTAGAGAATGGGAAAAATGATGAGTGCGTTGCAATCACGCCGCCTGCGCTACGGCGTGGGCGCGATCGGGTTGGTGTTTGCCTTGCTGGCCGCATTGCGGCTGGTGTTTGTGCTGGGTTTTTCCGGCCTTGATTTGAGTACCCCGGCACTGCTGGAAACCCTGGGCATCGGCCTGCGTTTCGACCTGCGCCTGGCGGTGCTGCTCCTGCTGCCGCTGGCGCTGCTGGCCTGGATTCCACGCTGGAACCTGACCACCCTCCCGGCCCTGCGCTGGCTGGCCCGCGCCTATCTGGTGGTGGCGCTGGCCGTGGTCGGCCTGGTGTACATCGTCGACTTCGGCCACTACGCCTACCTCGGCGTGCGCATCAACGCGACCGTGCTGCGTTACCTGCAAGACGCGCAGATTTCACAACAGATGGTGTGGGAAACCTACCCGGTGCTGTGGATAACCGCGTGCTGGCTGGCGGCGGTGGCCTTGTGGGTGTGGGCGCTGGTCTGCCTTGAGCGGTTGACCCTGGACCGCGCGCCCAGCACCCGCGGCAAACTGTCATTGGTGGCTGTTTCCGTCATCGGCGTGATCGGCGTACTGCTGGCCCTGCTCGGCCGTGTCGCCCATCTCAACCTGGAGAACCCGGTGCCGCTGCGCTGGAGCGACGCGTTCTTTTCCGGCAACCCGCAGGTGGCCGCCGTGGGGTTGAACCCGGTGCTGTTTCTGTACGACACGCTCAAGGTCGGCCAATCGCAATTCGATGAGGCCCAGGTGCGCGAGCATTACCCACAGGTCGCCCACTACCTGGGCGTCGACCGCCCCGATGCCCAGCAACTGAACTTCATCCGCGAACAAGGCGTGCAGCCCTATCGACTGGCCGGCGAGCGAGCGCCCAACGTGATCTTCGTGATGCTCGAATCCCTCGGCACCAGCGCTGTCGGCGCCTACGGCAACCCACTCAACCCCACACCGAACCTGGACAAACTGGCCACGCAAAGCTGGTTCTTCAAACACTTCTACGTGCCTGTCACCGGTACCGCCAAGACCGTATGGGCGAGCATCACCGGCGTGCCCGACGTCACCCGCCAGGAGACTGCCACCCGCAACCCGCTGATCACTCGGCAACACACGCTGATCAACGCGTTCGAGGGTTACCAGAAGTTCTACATGATCGGTGGCAACGCCGGCTGGGCCAATATCAATGCCTTGATCCGCCAGAGCATCGACGGCGTGCAGCTGTTTGAAGAAAGCCATTGGCGCTCGCCACGGGTAGACGTGTGGGGCATTTCCGACCTGGATCTGTTCAAGGAAGGTGACGAACTACTGCGCGCGGTCCCGAAGGACCAACCCTTCTTTGCCTACCTGCAAACCTCCGGCAATCACCGTCCGTTCACCATTCCCAAGCACAACGATGGCTTCCAGGTCCGCGACGTGACGCTGGAGCAGGCCCAAGCCGCCGGTTCACGCAGTGTCGAGCAATACAACGCCGTGCGCCTGCTGGACTACAACATCGGCCGGCTGATGGAAATCGCCAAGGCGGGCGGTTACTACGACAACAGCATCTTTGTGTTCTTCGGCGACCACAACACCCGTATCAGCCAGATTCCGCACATGGCGCCGGCTTTCGAACAACTGGGGCTGGAGAGTAATAACGTGCCGTTGCTGATCCACGCGCCCGGCCTGCAACCCCGGGTGATCGAAGAAGCCGTCGGCCTGGCGGACTTGCTGCCCACCGTGGCCGGCTTGGCGGGTGTGCCGTTTAGTCACGGCACGATGGGGCGCGATATCCAGCAACCGGCACCAGAAGGTGAACGCATGGTGCCGCTGGTGTTGCGCGAGGGGACCTTCCCGGTGATCGGCGGCGTGACCCGCCACTTCCTGTTGCAGATGCAGCATGACGGCAGCTCACCGACCCTGCACGACCTGGCATCGCCCACCCCGCGTGACGACGTGGCCGCGCTGCATCCCGATGAGTTTAAGCGTTTGCAGGGGCTGACCCGAGGCCTGCATGAGAGCGCGCGGTTGATGCTGTTCAGGAATGTGCGGGAGTGATTATTTGTCTTGGAACGTTTCGAGGTACGCCAGGATGTTCTCGATCTTCTCCTGGTCACTGATACCCCAGAAAATCATCCGCGTGCCACTCACCACTTTCTTCGGGGCCTCGATGTAGGCCGCGAGTTTGTCGCGGGTCCAGACCACACCGGAGTTCTTCATCGCATCGGAGTACTGATAGTCAGCGGTCGTCCCCGCAGGGCGTCCGATGATGCCGTTGAGTTCCGGGCCAAAGCCGCCGCGCGCGCCTTCGCCGATACTGTGGCAACCGCCGCAGGTCTTGGCGAAAAGCTTGCCGCCCGCCTCGGCATCGCCCGCAGCAAAAGCCGAGTGGGTATTGAGTAACAGGACGAGGGAGAGTAACGCGTACTTCATGATGGCTCCGCATCGGGCAAGGAGGGAGCGATTATGCCTGTATCCGCTGCGCTGCGCCGTTCGAGGAAACACTCTCTAAACCGCTCTAAAACGACCACCCATCGCCCCACAGACATCCAATCGAACCTATTCCAACCCATTCCACTCCACCTTACTGAACCCATGATGGAGGAGTAAGGATCATGGCTCAGCCATCGATTTTGGTACTGGAAGACGACGAAATCATTCGCGCGTTAATGGTGGATGTGCTGGAAGATTTCGGTGCAGTCGTCACGTCTTTTCCTTCGGCGGATGAGGGAATGATTTACCTGGAGCGGGCCGATGATCCGGTCGACCTGATTGTCAGCGATATCCAGATGCCTGGTTTACTCAATGGCTACGATTTGAGCCGCGTGGTTGCACACCGCTGGCCGTCGGTGCCCGTGCTGCTGACCTCCGGTAACACGAAAATTGCGTCGCAGCTGGGGGGGTCGGTGCGGTTTCTGCCCAAGCCGTGGAGCACTGAGCACTTGATTGAGTGTGTGCAAACAGCATTGACACAGCAAGGCATGTCCATGCATTGATAGCTTCGCGATATCACGCTTACCGAACTTCGTTGCAGGCTCGGAGGTCATTATTGATGCAAGGAGCGACTTTTCTGATCCGTCGGTCAGCCTTTTCGCCTTGTGCGCTCAGTTGCCGACGACGAGTTGTGTAGAATTGTCGCCCATTTCCATGCGTCATTCATGGCCGAGAGGCCCACAGTTCGAGCTCATTGAATGCATTCACAGGCCCCTGACGTCGGTGCGCCCTCAACGCTGGAAGCGCTGCGCACCGGTACGGCCCTGCTGCACGTGGCGCTGGAAAAGCGCTTGCCGTTTTTTTCCGAGCGTTTGGATGCCAGCTGGTATCAGCGCTTAATCCAGGCGTACTACGGCTTTTATGCGCCGATGGAAGCGGTACTGTACGACGGTGAGTTGATCCCCGAAGGCTTCGACCCGGTGATGCGGGTGAAAACGCCTACGCTGGTGAACGACCTTCACGCCCTTGGCCTGAATGACCGCGTTATCAACACCCTGCCCCGCTGCGCCAACCTGCCGCCCCTGGATACTCCCGCCGCCTGCCTGGGTGCCCTGTACGTACTGGAAGGCGCGACCTTGGGTGGCCAGGTACTGCGCCGGAAAATGGCCGAGCGCCTGGACGTGAGCGGCGACACCGGCGGCGCGTTCCTCAACGTATACGGTGCCGAGACCGGCCGTCGCTGGAAAGAATTCCTTGATTACCTGGGCCGCCTGCCGCTGGACGCTCTCGCCAGACAGCACGCTGTGGACGCCGCCCGTTCGACATTCAGCTGCTTTGAGCAATGGCTCGACAGCCAGGAGGTACTGCTATGAAACCCGACGATTTTGAAGAGCTGCTTGCCAACTGTGCCGACGAGCCCATCCGCTTTCCAGGGGCGATCCAGCCCCACGGCGTGTTGCTGACGTTGTCGGAGCCGGACCTGAAGGTCATTCAGGTCAGCGCCAACATCGGCACCTTGTTCGGGCATGCGCCCGAAGCGCTGCTGAACCAGCCGCTGCACACCCTTGTGGGCACCGAGCACGCCAAGGCCGTCGCCGCCATGGCCGAAAACAACACGTTTTTCGACGCCCCGCCGCTGCACGTCAGTTTTAACGGCGCGGAGTTCGAAGGCCTGCTGCACCGCCATCAAAACGTGCTGGTGCTCGAGTTCGAACCCCTGCTCAAGGATTTCCGCCCACGGGCCCTCAACGGTCGCACCAGCGACCTGGGCAAGATGCTGCAACGCCTGCAGTCGGCAAAAACCCTGCAAGCGCTGTACGAAATCAGCGTGAATGAAATCCAGGCCATGACCGGCTACGACCGTGTGCTGATCTATCGCTTCGAAGAAGAAGGCCACGGCCAGGTGATCGCCGAAGCGTCCGCGCCGTCCATGGAGCTGTTCAACGGACTCTTCTTCCCTGCGTCCGACATCCCGGAGCAAGCCCGCGAGCTGTATCGCACCAACTGGCTGCGCATCATCCCGAATGCGGCCTACGAGCCAGTACCCCTGCTGCCCAAGCTGCGCCCGGACACCGGCCAGCCGCTGGACTTGAGTTTTGCCACCCTGCGCAGTGTGTCGCCGATTCACTGCCAGTACATGCAGAACATGGGCGTGTTGTCGTCCATGAGTATCTCGCTGATGAAGGGCGACAGACTCTGGGGCCTGATCAGCTGCGGCAACCGCCAGCCACTGTTGGTGCCTAACGACCTGCGCACCGCCTGCCAGACCATCGGCCAGGTACTGTCGTTGCAGATCAGCGCCATGGAAGCCCTGGACCTGAGCCGCCAGCGCGAGGAAAAAGTCGAGGCTTTGGCCCTGCTGGATCGGGCGATGAAGGCCTCGGAAGTCAATGTATTCGACGGCCTGGCACAGCAAGGTCAGTTGCTGATGGACCTGACGCTGTCCGGCGGCGTGGCGATCATCGAAGACAAGCAACTGCACCGCTACGGCAACTGCCCGGAACCGGCGCAGATCCGCGCGTTGCACAGGTGGCTGCAGGAGAGCGGCGAGCCGGTGTTTTCCAGCCATAACCTGGCGTCGGTCTACCCGCCGGCGGTGGAGTTCCAACAGATAGCCAGTGGTGTATTGGCCATGAGCTTGCCCAAGCCCGTGGATAACGGCGTGCTGTGGTTCCGCCCGGAAGTGAAAGAGAACATCAACTGGAGCGGTGACCCGACAAAGCCGCTGGACCTGGAAAATTCCGACGCCGGCCTGCGCCTTCGCCCACGCACCTCGTTTGAAATCTGGAAGGTAGAAATGGCCGGCATCTCCACCAAGTGGAGCCATGGCGACCTGTTTGCGGCCAACGACCTGCGCCGCTCCGCGCTGGAAAACGACCTGGCGCGCCAGGTGCAACGTGAGCAACAAGCCGTGCGTGCGCGTGATGAGCTGGTGGCGGTGGTGTCCCATGACCTGCGCAACCCGATGACCGTGATTTCCATGCTCTGCGGCATGATGCAAAAAGCCTTCAGTTCCGATGGCCCACATACTTCTCGGCGGATTTCCTCGGCCATCGACACCATGCAACAGGCCGCCGCGCGCATGAACGTGCTGCTGGAAGACTTGCTCGACACCTCGAAAATCGAGGCCGGACGCTATGTGGTCAAGCCGGTAGCGCTGGACGTGAGCCAGATGTTCGAAGAGGCCTACTCGTTGCTCGCACCGCTGGCGATGGAGAAAGGCATCGACCTGTCGTTCAACGCCGAGCCCGGGCTGCAGATCAATGGCGACCCCGAGCGCCTGTTCCAGGTGCTGTCGAACCTGATCGGCAACGCCATCAAGTTCACGCCGCGTCAGGGCAATATCGGCATCAGCGCCATGAGCAATGGCGAAGAAATTGTCTTCTCGGTACGCGATTCCGGCGAAGGGATTGCGCCGGAACAACTGCCGCATGTGTTTGATCGCTACTGGACCCAGACGGAAAACAACCCGACCGGTAGTGGGCTGGGGCTGTACATCACGCAAGGTATCGTCCAGGCCCATGGCGGCAAGATCGTTGCCGAGAGTGAAGTGGGTCGGGGGAGTGAGTTTCGGTTTACGGTGCCGAGGGTCATCGAAGACTCGTATACCTGACGCGGTAAGAATGTAAGGTTTGTGTAGGAGCCGGATTTGCCCGCGATGGGCTTAGGTATCTACACCACTCTGGGTACGGCGCTGGACCTGTGGCGAGGGAGCTTGCTCCCGCTAGCGGCCTGGCAGACGAGCTGGATGTTGGATCAGACTGGGTACATATCCGTTATTTAGGTAACGGCCACTATGGGTTCCGCTTTTACAGCGGCTCACTTTTGAAGAGCGCAAAAGTAAGCAAAACGCTCTTGCCCCAACACTCGGCACCTCGCTCACGCTCGGTGTGCCCGTAATCCGACAGCCTGCAAAAGCTACCGGATTACTACAGCGCGTTACGCAATGTGGTGGCGGAAAATCGGCTGGCCTTTGTGCAGGAGGGTAAAGAAGGCGCGACCTCTCCCGGGCTGGACGGCTGCGCGAAGGGCCGCGCGGATGACTTCTGATTCGAACCCCGCAGGGCAGTCATATCTTGCAGCAGCGTGTTTATAGCCGACCCGCTTTGGCCTCTATAAGTTTGGCCTCACTTCGCTCCGACAGGCGAAGTAACCCTCTGCTCAATAGAAGGAAACATCCATGCTTAGCGCTATCAACCACTCACTGGGCAATATTCAATACCCTCCCCTGCAGCAGGATGATGCAGAGCCCCAGCGCAAGAAGCGCAGCACTGATGCAATGCACACGCAACCGTACGCTGCCGACGCCCCCCACACAGCAGCCAACGACCGGCCCCGCAAGAACGGCGGCGGGCTAGACAGCCTGGGTCAGGGCAACATCCTTTAAACCGCCTGATGCGAAGGGCAGTGCACGGCCCTTCGTACTCGCCCTTAACAAAACCATGACATTCACTGGATTAATCTTGCCGGTTCTATCCAGTCTGGAATCCATAACTGCATGCCGCACACCGATACACTGCCCGCCGTACTGGCCGGCCCACTGCTGCGACGCCTCGAACCTCGGCGCCTGGTTATGTGGTTGGTGGGAAGTCGAACACTGGCGTTGACGCTGAAGCTGCACCTGCCCGCGCAGACGGTGGAGATAAGCCTCGACCAGTGCCAGGTCATCCCCGTGGGGCGCCATGCCTTTATCCACCTGATCGATGTGCCGTTGAGCGATGCCCTGCCCCTCGACGTGGTCATCAGCTACGACCTGTTGTTCGACAACACCGGCATCGCCGACTGGGCACCGCACCTGCTGTACGCCGACGCCCAACTGCCCAGTTTCGTTTTGCACAGCCGTATCCATCAGTTGGTGCACGGCTCCTGCCGCAAACCCCATCACAGCGCCGACGAAGGCCTGCTGTGCGTCGACCGCCTGCTGGCCGACGCCCGTACCCCGGCCGACCGCCCCGCCCTGCTGATGATGAGTGGCGACCAAATCTACGCCGACGATGTCGCCGGCCCGATGCTACGGGCGATACATGCGTTGATCACACGCTTGGGCCTCTTCGACGAATACCTGGAGGGCGCCGTGGTGGATGACAGCGCCAGCCTCTATGGGCATCGTGCCAGTTATTACCATCGCGCCGACTTGCTGCCCGCACTGGACAGCAACGAAACCCTGCGCGAGCGGTTTTTTGGTGGCGTGAAAAAACCGATCTTCACCAGCAGCACCGCCGACAATCACCTGGTGACCTTCGCTGAAGTCATCGCGATGTACTTGCTGGTGTGGTCGCCCACGCCCTGGACGCTGATCGCACCGCAAACGCCGCAACTGAACACAGAAGAACAGCAGCGCTATGCCCGCGAACAGGTGCAGGTCGATACATTCCACGACGGCCTGCCGGGCGTTGCGCGGGTCTTCGCCCACCTGTCCACCTTGATGATCTTTGACGATCACGACATCACCGACGACTGGAACCTCAGCGCACAGTGGGAAGAAACCGCCTACGGTCACCCGTTCTCCAAACGCATCATCGGCAACGCCCTGCTGGCCTATCTGCTGTGCCAGGGTTGGGGCAACCAGCCGGATGTGTTTGACGGGCTGATAAAGCAAAGCCAGGCGCTCACCCACCAGCCCCAGGCCAACCACCTGGATGCCGCCGCGCAGGATGAATTGCTCGAAGCGCTGCTCATGTTCCAGCACTGGCACTACGTACTGCCCACCACCCCTGCGCTGGTGGTGCTCGACACCCGCACCCGCCGCTGGCGCAGCGAGTTCACCTTCAAGCAACCTTCCGGCCTGCTCGACTGGGAAGCCTTGAGCGAACTGCAACAGGAACTGCTCGACCACCCTTCAGCCATCATCGTCTCGCCCGCGCCGATCTTTGGCGTCAAGTTGATCGAGACAGTGCAGAAAATCTTCAGCTGGTGCGGCCACCCCTTGCTGGTGGACGCAGAAAACTGGATGGCCCATCGCGGCGCAGCCCAGGTGATCCTCAATATATTCCGCCATTCGCGAACGCCGGGTAACTACGTGATCCTGTCAGGTGACGTGCATTACTCGTTCGTCTACGAAGTGCTGATCCGTCATCGCAACGCCGGCCCCCGGATCTGGCAGATCACCAGCAGCGGCATCAAGAACGAATTCCCTCCACGCTTGCTGGAATGGTTCGACCGCCTCAACCGCTGGCTCTACTCGCCGCGCTCGCCCCTCAACTGGTTCACCCGCCGACGCACCATGCAGGTGGTGCCGCATATTCCGGAACATGCCGAAGCGGGCGAACGATTATGGAATTCGGCGGGGATTGGCCAGGTGTTTTTCAACCAACAAGGCCAGCCTGAAGCGATTTACCAGCACAACGCGGATGGCAAGGCGCCGACGAGGATGGTGGCGCCGAAGTAACCCTTCCCACAGATATGAAAGCACGTTCACACCAAGCGTGTGGAAATTTCACAAGCATCTGTTTTAGTTGAATTTATTTTAAAAAATTCAACCCCGTCTTCATTCAAAAAAAGTGCCAGGCTCTGACCTCTCCTCGCGATAAGCCTTATCAATCGCCGATGGTCAAATGAACCTTTTTTGGTACACTCTCCATTGAACGACCTACATTTCGTGCTGAACGTTGTTTTCTATCGAACCGATGCGGGTAACGAGCCGGTACGCGAATGGTTAATGGAGCTACCTAGGGAAGCCAGAAAACTCATAGGTATCGACATCAAATCCGTCCAGATCGGATGGCCGCAGGGAATGCCTCTGGTTCGAAAGCTGGAGCACCGGCTTTGGGAGGTCAGAACCGATCTTGGGAGGCATATCGCACGGGTGATTTTTACGCTGGTTGACGGTGAGATCGTGCTGCTGCACGGCTTCATTAAAAAGAGCCAGAAAACGCCTGTGGTAGAGCTGGATACCGCGCGGCGTCGTAAAAACAAGCTATGAGGAAAACCACATGAACAAACATATCGGTTCCAACTTCGACGATTTTCTCAACGACGACGGGCTCATTGAGGAAGTATCCGCCGGAGCGTTGAAACGTGTTATCGCCTGGCAGTTGGCTGAAGCGATGAAGGCGCAGAAAATCAGCAAAAAAGCGCTGGCTGAACGTATGCATACCAGCCGCACCGCCGTAGATCGCGCACTCGATCAGAACGATGCAGGCATGACCTTGGCCACTCTGGCAAGTGCAGCACGGGCACTGGGCCAACGGGTAGAAGTTCGGCTTGTACCCGATTCAGACGCAAGGCCCTCGATAAACTGAAACACTGCGTGACCCTTGGATATCGGGAAACACGTTCTACAAAAATGCAGCAATAGCCAAAAGCCATCAACCTTTAGCCATACATCTGCCCTATTCAAAGCATCCAAGCCCCGTTGTACAGTAGCGCCAGCCACGGAGTATCGGCGTCAACAATGGCAGGCCTTGACGGCTGCCCACGCAAGGAATGCGCAGATGGACGATACCTCCGACAACACTCCGTTGAGGCAAGATTTCTCTCACTTCAACGCCGACATGCTGCACACCGTTCTGGAGTTGGTCAGCGATGGGATCTGGGATTGGAACGCCAATACCGGGTTCGTCTACCGCAACCCAGGGTGGTACGAAATGCTCGGCTATCCCCGCCATGCGCTGGAGAACAGCGTGTTCACCTGGGAAAACGTGATTCACCCGGAGGACTATCCTCAGGTGATGAAGCTGTTTGACGACTACATTCACCGTCGGGCGCCCCACTATCAAGCCGAGTACCGTTGCCGCAAAAAAGATGGCAGCTACCTGTGGATCGAAGACCGGGGCTACGTGATTGCCCGTAATGCTGACGGCTCGGTGGCGCGCATGGTGGGCGCCCACCGCGATATTCATCTCAGAAAATGTTCCGTCGAACAGTTGGAACGACGCAATCAATCCCTCGAAGCGCTGGTGGCAGAACGCACGCACGAGCTGTCGCGGGTCAATCAGCAGTTGCAACTTCAGTTGGACGAGAACCGCTCAATGGCCGAGCGGGATGCACTGACCCTGGTCGCCAATCGCTATCGCCTGGAAAAAGTGCTGCTGGAAGAATGTGACCGTGCCCAGCGCTTTCGCCTGCCGCTTTCACTGATTGCGATGGATATCGATGATTTCAAGCCGATCAATGACCGTTACGGTCATGGCGTGGGCGACCAGACGCTGGTACGGGTGGTGGAGTGCCTGGAACACGCTATTCGCCCCGATGACCTGCTGGCCCGCTGGGGTGGCGATGAGTTTGTGCTGGTCCTGCCAAAGACCTCGCTGGAGGTTGCAACGGCATTGGCAGAGCGCATTCGGCAAACGTTGAAGAACCTCCCGAGTGGTGACTTCAAGGTCACCCTGAGCCTGGGCGTGGCCCAGCGAAAAGCGCATGAAGCCCCCGCCGCCCTGATGATGCGCGCCGACCAGGCGCTGTATCGCGCAAAGGCTGCGGGAAAGGACGGGGTGTCGGAGTAACACCCCGCAAGGCTATCGAACCGGCGGCGCGTACTGGATGCCGCCGTTGTTCCACAGCGCATTGAGCCCGCGCTTGATCTTCAGCACGCTGCCCTGGCCGATATTGCGCTCGAACACTTCGCCGTAGTTGCCCACTTGCTTGACGATCTGCACCACCCAGTCCTTGCGCAGTTTCAGGTCTTTACCGTATTCGCCGTCGGCACCCAGCAAGCGTGCAATGTCAGGGTTCTTGGTGGTCTTGGCCTGCTCTTCGACGTTCTGCGAGGTGATGCCCATTTCCTCGGCATTGAGCATGGCGAACAGGGTCCACTTGACGATGCTGAACCACTCGTCATCGCCTTTACGCACCAGCGGCCCCAACGGCTCCTTGGAGATCACTTCCGGCAGCACCACGAACTCGTCCGGATGGGCCATCTTGATGCGCTGGGCGTACAGGCCCGACTGGTCGGTGGTCAGCACGTCACACCGCCCGGCCTCCAGGCCCTTGGCGCTTTCGTCGGCCGTGTCGAAGGTGATCGGCGTGTACTTCATGCCATTGGTACGGAAGTAATCGGAGACATTGAGTTCGGTGGTGGTGCCCGCCTGGATGCACACCGTCGCGCCGTCCAATTGCTTGGCACCGGTGACGCCCAACTTGTTGTTCACCAGAAAGCCGATGCCGTCGTAGTAAGTCACACCGGTAAACACCAGGCCCATGCCCGAGTCACGGGAGCTGGTCCACGTGGTGTTGCGTGAGATCATGTCGATCTCACCGGACTGCAGCGCGGTGAAGCGCTCCTTGGCGGTCAACTGGGTAAACTTCACTTTCGATGCATCGCCGAAGACCGCCGCCGCCACCGCGTGGCACACGTCCACATCGATGCCAGTCATCTTGCCATTGCTGTCCGGTACGCCGAAGCCCGGCAGCCCGTCACTGACGCCGCATTGGATGAAGCCTTTTTTCTGGATGGCGTCCAAGGTCACGCCTGCCTGAGCGGTGCTCGCCAGGCCAAGGGCGGCGGTGGCGCCGATCGCGGCCAACGTCGTTTTGAATGGGTTCATGCAAGGCTCTCCCTGTCATTCCTTATTATTCGGCGCCCCACAGCCCGCGCCGGTTTATAGTGCTGCCGGGCAGTATCAACGGCTTATACCGCTGCCACAAACGACCTTTAGGCAAAGGCTCCTTCCGATTTGGAATGAACTGCATGATTTCAAAACGCTTGACCCCTTCGATGACGGCCCTGCAGTGCTTCGAAGCCGCCGCCCGCCATTTAAGCTTCACCCGCGCCGCCGAAGAACTGCACCTGACCCAGAGTGCCGTGAGCAAGCAGGTGGCGCAGTTGGAGGAGATGCTCTGCCACAACTTGTTCGAACGGGTACGCCAGCGCTTGTACCTGTCGCCGGCGGGGTCGCTGTACCTCGCCGAAGTGCACAAGATCCTGACCCAGGTGGACATCTCCAGCCGCTATATCCTCACCTACGGCGGCGAAACCGAAGTGCTGCGCATCGCCACCCAACCGACCTTCGGCGACCGTTGGCTGGTGCCCAAGCTCAAGGATTTTGCGGCGAAACATCCAAACATTCACTTGGATGTGCGCAACGAGCTGGAGCCTTTTGACGTGTTGCAGGCCAAGGCCGATATCGCGTTTTTCTTCGGCCAGGGCTCATGGCCGGGGGCGACTTGCATCGAGTTGTTCCGTGAGGCGGTGGTGCCGGTGTGTGCACCGGGTTTTGTCCCCGAGGGCAGCGATGCTTCGTCGCGCCACACCTTGCTGCAATGCACCTCGCGCCCGGAGGCCTGGCACGAATGGTTCCTGGAACAGGGCCTGCATTCGCAGAACAGCTACCACGGGCCGCGTTTCGACACGTTCTACATGTGCATTCGCGCGGCGCAATCGGGTTATGGCGTGGCGTTGGTGCCGCAGTACCTGGTGGCCGAAGAACTGGCCCAGGGCAGCCTGATGATTCCGTGGGATTACGCGATGCCCAGCAGCGGCGCGCACTTTATTGCGCATGCCGAACATGCCGGTGAGATTCCCAAGGTGAACGCTTTCCTGAACTGGATGGTGGAATACACCCAAGCACATCCCGACTTTTAATAATGACCCGGCGATTTTATTTCGTTTGCGACAAGGGCGGGCACCCGGCTTAGATAAAAACAAACCCGTCACTGCCGAGTCCCCGATTCATGAGCCGCGAAACCATCAGCCAGTCGATTTCCATCGTTCACCCCATCAGCCTCAGCCACGGTAAAAACGCCGAGGTCTGGGACACTTCGGGCAAACGCTATATCGATTTTGTCGGCGGTATCGGCGTACTCAACCTCGGTCATTGTCACCCTGGCGTGGTCGAGGCAATTCGTGAACAGGCGACCCGGCTGACCCATTACGCGTTCAACGCCGCGCCTCACACGCCCTACCTCGAGCTGATGGATCGCCTGACGGCGTTCATCCCGGTGGACTACGCGGTCAGCGGCATGCTCACCAACAGCGGCGCGGAAGCGGCGGAAAACGCGCTGAAGATTGTGCGCGGCGCCACCGGCCGTACGGCGGTGATCGCCTTTGACGGCGCCTTCCATGGCCGGACCCTGGCCACGCTCAACCTCAACGGCAAGGTGGCGCCCTACAAACAAAAGGTCGGTGTACTGCCGGGCCCGGTGTATCACCTACCCTACCCCAGCGCCGACAACGGCGTGACCTGCGCCGAAGCGCTGAAGGCCATGGACCGTTTGTTCAGCGTGGAAATCGACGTCAACGACGTAGCGTGTTTCATCATCGAGCCGGTGCAGGGCGAAGGGGGTTTCCTTGCGCTGGACATCGCGTTCGCCCAGGCCCTGCGGCGCTTTTGCGATGCGCACGACATCCTGCTGATTGCCGATGAAATCCAGTCGGGTTTTGGTCGTACCGGCCAGCGTTTCGCGTTCTCGCGCCTGGGTATCGAACCGGACTTGATCCTGTTGGGTAAAAGCATCGCGGGCGGTGTGCCGCTGGGCGCAGTCGTCGGACGCAAGGCGCTGATGGACAACCTGCCCAAAGGCGGCCTGGGCGGAACGTATTCCGGCAACCCCATCGCCTGTGCGGCGGCCTTGGCCACGCTGGATGCAATGACCGATGAGCACCTGAAAACCTGGGGTTCACAACAGGAAGAGGCCATCGTCCGCCGTTATGAAACCTGGCGCGCACAGGGCCTGACGCCCTACCTCGGCCGGCTCACCGGCGTCGGCGCCATGCGCGGTATCGAGCTGGCCAACGCCGATGGCACCCCAGCGCCAAAACAGCTGGCTCAATTATTGAGCCTGGCGCGGGACGCCGGGTTGCTGCTGATGCCCAGCGGCAAGGCGCGGCACATCATCCGTTTGCTGGCCCCGCTGACCATCGAGTCGGCGGTGCTGGAGGAAGGCCTGGATATCCTCGAGGCCTGCTTCAAGCAGTTGGACTCGTAACGCGCATCCACGGGTTGGCCTGTCCTTGACCTTGCCGGGGACGTCCGGGCTCGCTTGCCCCGAGAAATACGCCGCCACGTCCACCGCACCCTGGCTGGGTGCAGGTCAGTAGTAGCTTTTATAGGTTCATCAGGCCAGTATGTTTCAACGGGTTCAGCGAAAAGGGCCGTTGATAGGGGTCAGGACGAATCGATGGCAAAAACTTGCACTTGACCATTGATAAGATGCTTCTTGAAGACATGTACGTATTTCTGTACGTTTCAACCATCGATCGAGGACGCCATCATGGAAACCATCAACTACACCAATGCCCGCGCCCATCTTTCCAAAACGATGGATCGAGTTAACGAAGACCACGTACCACTGCTGGTAACACGGCAAAAAGGTGAGCCGGTGGTGATGATTTCGTTGTCAGAGTTCAATGCGCTTGAAGAGACGGCCTATCTGCTGCGCTCGCCTAAAAATGCCGAACACCTCATCAACTCAGTCAACAGCCTGCGAGCTGGCAAAGCCAAGCCAAGGCGGTTGATTGAAGAATGAACATACCCTTTACCCCTGAGGGCTGGGACGACTACCTCTGGTTTCAACAAAACGATAAGGCCGGGCTCAAGCGTATCAATTTGCTGATCAAGGCCATCCAGAGAGATCCGTTTAATGGGGTTGGAAAACCTGAACCCCTCAAGCACAACCTGAGTGGTTTCTGGTCGCGGCGGATTACAGCAGAGCATCGTCTCGTATATGGAATAGAAGACAATGAGGTACAGATTCTGATGTGCCGCTATCACTACTAACAACCTGCTCAGACCGATCTGAAATTGCCCAATGCAGCGCAAGGAAGCATTCGATGCTTGATATCCTCCAAGGCACGCCCGTTTGGGTTTACGCCATCTACCTGTGGGTCTGCTACTACGGCATCAAGGCCTGCCTGGGCGGCCGCGAGAATCGTCGCTCGCTGGTGATCTTGCCGGTGGTGCTGGTGGTGTGGTCGCTGATGTCGCTGGCGCCTTCAATCTTGTCGAGCGGCGCCTGGGGCGGCGGCGCGGCTCTGGGCAGCCTGGTGGGCATGCTGCTGTTCAATGCGCAAGGCGCCCGGCTGGATGCCAATGGCGAAACCCTGGTGTTGCCAGGCACCTGGAAGACCCTGCTGATCTCACAGTTGTTCTTTGCGGTGAAGTATTACTTCGGCTACCAACAGGCGGTACATCCGTTGCTGCTCAGCACGCCGTCGATGCTGATGACGCTGGGCGGCGTATCGGGCTTTACCGTGGGCCTGTTTTGCGGACGGGCAATCCGGTTGCAACGGACGCTGACGGCATTGCGTCGGGACAAGGGCATTGTGCTGCCTTGACCTGATCCCCCTGCGCGCTGAAAATGCGCGACGCTTTTTTGTCCTCGTTTACTGAAGTAGTGAAATTTCAATGTCCGATTCTTACACCGAAAAATCCGCCCCCGAAGAATCCGTAGTCGCCTTGCAGTCCAAAGCCGAGTACGAAAACGCCATCAATCTTTCACAGCATGTGCCGGCCGCCAAGATCATCAGCGAGATGGTGCTGGACGCTTTCCACACCTCCAAGGAAAGCGACCAGATCCGCGAGCTGCGCGTGGCGATCCGCCAGGCCCATGACGCCTTCGACGACGACAAGGCCTATGACCTGATGGGCCAGCTCAAGCAACTCAAGGATGCAGAAGCCGCGGACAACGCCGCCCTGGAAAACCTGAGCAGCCAGTTTTCCATCAGTCGCATCCTGTCCAGCTTCAAGGACGACCCCGAGTTTCAGGAGTTGGTCTACGGTTTAGCGTTGAAGGTGCTGAACCAGAGCCACCAGGCCATCAGCAACCCGAGCGCCGGCAAGAGCAAGGCGTCACGGCCCAAGAAAGAGGCCGAGGTGTTTGTGATCAGCAAGGATGGCATCAGCGTCACCCTGCCGTTGCGCACGCCGCGCTCGAAGCTGAACGTTGACCGTGAGGCGTTCGAGTTTTTGGGCTTCAGCTTTGTGGGTGAAGGCGATGAAGCGGAGCTGGAGGTGGAGAGCTTTGTGGATAACGCCGGCGCCGAGCAGCCGTTGAGCCGCAAGAGCGTGATCACGGCGTTGCAGCAGCAGACGGCGTTTGAGGGGTACAGCATCGCGCAGCAGTAACTGACACCATGGAGTAACTGTGGGAGCCCCCTCCCACAGCTTGATTTGTGTCAGTTGATCGGTTCGATCTGCGCCGCAAACACTTCGCGAAACCGCTCCATCTCCCGCTTGTTCCCTACTGTCACCCGCACCCACTGCGGCCAATCTTTCCACACCCGTCCGATCAGCACGCCTTGCGCGGCCAGTTTCTCGATCACCTGCGCCGCCGGTTGTTTCACGTCGATCATGAAACAGTTCGCCTGGGAGGCCGTGCAGGTGAACCCACGCCCTTTCAGCCAGGCTACCGTCTCGTCGCGCAGTTGGTTATTAAGCGCCTTGCGTTGCGGCAGCAGTTTCACATCTTCAAGGCTGGCGAGGCCGCCAAGCAGGGTACAGCCCGCCGGGACGTTGTCGCCGCCAAACACGGCCAGCCGCTCCAACAGCGCCTGGTGGCCGATCGCCAAGCCCAGGCGGGCGCCGGCCATGCCATAGATTTTCGAGAAGGTGCGCAGCACCAGCAGGTCGTCGTGGTCCTTGACCCAACTGACGACGCTGGGCACGTCGGCGAAGTCGATATAGGCCTCGTCCACCACCAGCACGCTGCCTTTGGGTTTATCCGCCAAGGCTTGGCGGATGGCGTCGATGGGGGTCACGGTGCCTGTGGGGTTGTTGGGGTTGCACAGGTAGAGCATCCCGGCCTGTGGATCGGCGGCGAGCATGGCCGGGATGTCGTGGGCGTGGTCGGCGTTCAGGTTGACCTCCTTCACCGGCGCCCTGCTCGACTCGGCGGCCTGACGCGGCACTTCGTAAGACGGCGTGGGCATTACCAGGCCGCGGGTTTCGCTGGTGAATGCCAGCACGGCATAACGCAACGCGGCCATCGAGCCTGCGAAAACGGCCACTTGCTCCTCGGCAATGCCTTGCTGCTGGGCAAACAACCCGGCCAGGGCGTACATGTGTTTGTAGGGATAACGCCCGGACGTGGCGATCCCTTGCTGCATTGCGTCACGGGCGGCGCGTGAGGGCCCGTAGGGGCTTTCGTTGTAGTTGAGCAGCACCTTATCAGTCTTGGTCGGCGGTGGGCTGGCAACGGCCCAATCCAGGCGCCCCAGCAGTGGCAGGGCTGCGCCCAGGGCGAGAAGGGACCGGCGACTGACGGTGACCATAGGGCTACTCCTTGTAAAGACGTCCTTGTAGACGGGTGATGGATTCGCACAACTCGTACAGAGGGGTATGACGAGATAAACCTCCGCAGATTTAAACCCGCGCCCAAGAAAAAGCCCCGCGCTTCTCTCGAAGGCGGGGCTTTTTCACTGCGAGGCCACTCAGTGAGCGTAGGTCAGCAACAGCTCTTTCGGCACTTGGAAATCCAGGGACATCATCACGCTGAGCGCGGTGATGGTGAAGATCGAGAACACGAACAGCTTGCGGGCCCAGACGGTGTCGTCCACCGCCTTGTAGCCGGTCCAGGCCATGTACAACCAGTACATGCCCATGGCCGCCGCGACGGCGAGGTAGCTCATGCCGGCGTAGCCACTGAAGGTCAACATCAAGGTCGCCACGAGGAAGGCCAGGATGTACAGCAGGATGTGTTTCTTGGCGACCTGGATGCCACGCTTGACCGGCAATACCGGAATCGACGCAGCCAGGTAGTCGTTGAAACGGAAGATCGCGATGGCGTAGGAATGCGGCATCTGCCACAGGCTGAACATCACCAGCAGCACCAGCGCAGCCATGTCGAAGCTATTGGTCACAGCCACATAACCAATCACCGGCGGCATCGCCCCCGACAGACTGCCCACCAGCGTGCCGTGAACCGACTTGCGCTTGAGGTACAGGCTGTAGAGGCCG
>Ga0070670_100000241_pt1 | contig 49604 bp, 48 predicted proteins | sample KBSS63metaG_FD_64665 | JGI IMG/M metagenome (GOLD analysis project Ga0070670, IMG submission 64665) | Switchgrass rhizosphere microbial communities from Kellogg Biological Station, Michigan, USA - KBS S6-3 metaG | ecosystem: Host-associated > Plants > Roots > Rhizosphere > Soil ... | reverse complement strand
AACAGCACGACGGGAAAGCCGCTGCCGTGCTTTACATAAAAAGTTTTCAGACTATCGGCCTGAATGTAGCAGTCCATGAGCTCGGCTATTTTCCCAGACCCGCCTCGGCGTAGCGCAGCACCTTGCCCCCTTTTGGTGCACGGGTCGGCCCGTAGGGCGTATCTTTCTCGATATAGATGCATGAGCCTGTCGTGTACGTCGTGCCGCCGATTTCGACCTCACCTTCGAGGACATAAAACATCTCGTGATAAGGATGACTATGAACGGGAATATCCGTATCCGGCCCCCAGTGGCGGATCATCATCTCCGGCCCCTTTCCTCCGGGAGATACATGCAGCCACTTGGTATAACCGCGCCCGCTTTTTTTCTTTTCGACATCTTTTTCATTGACCACGTGAACTGCCATAATGTCTCCCAATTGTAAAAAATTCTCTTTCAGCGCTATACGCGCGCTACAGTTGCTTTGCCTTGGAGCTAACTCTAGAGGTTCACCGCAGAGGAGCGGAGAGCGCAGAGTCTAATAATAGAGTTTTTCTCCTGCGCGCTCTGTGTCTTTGCGGTGAATATCCTTTTGCTTGCGCCTTAAGCTATCCCACCGGCTGCGCTTTCTCCCTAATTACGTTCGCTCTCCGGCACCCATTTTTCATAGGCGGGAATCACGATCAATTTGTTTTTCTCCGGATCGCGGACAATGCATTTCGGATCTTCGCCATGCTTCACCTTTTCAATCTCGCGTAGATACATCTGACGCAGCTTGATAATGCCGTCATCGATTGCCGGTCCCAAATTTTCGTTCTCGCGATCGGCGATCGGCGGCATACTGTCCACCACCATGCCATCCTCGATGAAATGAAGCGGCGGAATTTCGTAGCCGAGTTCAGGGTTGTCGCAATCCCGGTATTCTTTATACGGAACGATGAATTCCTGCGGCGGCTTCCAGCGTCGGCTGAACGGATCTCCTTCGTACTTTCCCGGATTGTCCGATGGCTTGAAGCGCACGCGCATCAGTAATGTGTGCGTGTCGTCGATAGGCACGCTCCAGCGCGCCGCCGATACCGGTGTTCCGGCCTTGCCGCCGCTCAAATATCTGCCACCGCTGCCGCCGCAGCTGATTCCCGGCATCAGGAGATGATGCTGACGGTAATTCAGCATGTTCGGCTCTTTGGTTTTTCGATAGGCCTTGTACACCATGCCCCATTCCGTTTCGTGAAATCCCAATTCCGGCTCGGTGCTCATGATATCCGGCCAGGCGCCGCCATGAGTGAAGCTCGGATGGACCGGATCCATCCCGTTCTCGACACACTGGAGCCAGTTGCAGTTTTGGAATCCCTGTATGGTGATATAGACATCGCCTTCGCCAACGAGAAAATTGTAGTGCGGCACCAATGGTGCGGGCTCCGGGCCGAAGTACCCGAAGATCAAACCGCCCAGTTCTTCGACGGGATATGACGGCACACGAAGATCTTGTTTTTTGAGCGGACTATCGGCGGGCTCGCCGGGAATTTGCACGACCTTGCCGTTCCTATCGTAGAGCCAGCCGTGATATCGGCAACGAACACCGTCACGCTCGATGTCGCCAAGGCAAAGGTTCGCGCGCCGGTGCGCGCAATATGCGCCGATCACTCCCGCCCGCCCCGTTCCATCTCTGAAGAGAACGAGATCCTCTCCGAAGACGCGAATGAAAGTCGGCTTTGTTTTCAAATGCGCAGAGATACCGATGGGCCACCAGTAGCGACGCAAAAATTCGCCCATTGGTGTGCCTCGCCCGGTGCGAGTGAGAATCTTATTTTCTTCTCTAGTCGTCTTGTACATGAATACCTCGGCGGTTCTAAACCACAGAGAGACAAAGGTCACATAATAAATTTTGGTCTCTTCGGTCCAGCCAAGGGCGACCAGCCGGTCGCCCCTACAATGATTTTTCTCTTGTTGTGTCCTTCCGCGGCCTCCGTGGTTAAAATCTTATCTTCAATTTGCCAATACCTTCTTCATCCGTTCGACCACGTCCGGCGGTTGGACGACAACCTTTTTCGCGATCGCTTCCAGCTCTTGGCCGGTGACCGGCTCGACTTCCCAGTTTCGCTTTTGTGCTTCAGCCTTGAATTCACCGTCATTCAGCGCTTTCATCAAAGCCTCACGCAGCATTCCCAGTCGTTCGGATGGAAGACCCGGCGGCGCGATCAGCGGCCGGCCGATGAAATCGGGTGCCATCAGTACCACTGCCAAACGCCGGGTCACGTCCGGCGCTTTGCGTTTGTCCAAAATTTCATTGACCGTCGGCACCTCAGGCAAGCGAGAATCTCGCTTTGGACTGCCATGCACCAGCACGCGCGTGAAGCCGGACTTTGACCATGTGCGGGTCGGCTCGCTGCCGAAGTAGCCTTCCAGGCTGCCAGCGCGGCACTGCACTTCGCCTTTTTGCATCGCGAGGTCGATCTCCGCTGCGCCGGGATATCCCGTGACGATGCTGAATCTCACGCCGGCGACTTCCTCGATCAATCTGGGAAAATAGTGCCCCACCGTGCCCAGCGCCGTCGCGCCGCAGCGCGGCTGTTCGGCGCCATTACGCATCTCATCCAGTGTCTTATAGGGCGTGTCACTACGGCCGTAAATGATCCGCACCGTGCGCTCCGGCGATCCGATCCAGCTGAATTTCGCCCAATCAAATCTGACCTCTTTCATGTCCGTCAGCTGATTGAAGTAAAGCCCAGGCGTAACGAAGCCGATCGTCAAGCCATCGGGCTTGGCGATGTTGTAAATATAATTCGCTGCCGTCAGCGATCCGGCGCCCGGCATGTTTTGTGAGATGATACTCGGCTTGCCCGGAATATGCGGCGTCATGGCACGCGCCAGAGCACGCGCCCATAAATCGCTGATACCGCCGGGCGAAAAGCCGAGCACCAAGCGAATCGTCTTGTCTTCAAAAAACGCCGGCTCTGCGCGCAACCCAGGCACAAAACAAAACGCGAACAGGAAGCACAATGCGATGCGTTTCATTCTTTGAAGTCCAGCCGCGGGTCCCAGGAGCGCAGCATGTCGAGCTCATCGAGCGCTTCTTTCAAATATTTGAAGTTGTAATAATCGCTCACCGGCTTTTTCGGTAGATTCCACTCGTTCGTATAAAAATCAACTTTTCTTTGATAAGCTTCGAGATCCAGTACCGGTCCCCACTCCTTGTGCACCTCATCGTAAGCCAGACTCGCAAGCTCGCGATTGATGAAATGGTTGTGGCGTAGAATCGAATCGAGGGTTTCTTCCTTGCTGTACTTAGCAACCATGAGCCCTCGTAGCAGCGCGCGCACCATCCCTTTGACCACGAGCGGCTTCTCCGCGATCACTGCGGGCGATGTGGAAAAACCCGCTTCGGGGATCGAAAAAAGATCGCGACAAGACTTCAGCGCATGACCGCCCATCTGTACCGCGATGTTCCAGTGCGGCGGATCGCAGCACACCGCGTCGACCTCGCCTTTTTCGAACAGCGCCAAACGAAACCGCTCCGTGTTCGGCGGTTTGCCGCGGCTATCGATCCAGGTGACGTCCTTTTCCGGATCGACGCCGAAATGGCGCATCACCATCTTTGCATCCATGCTCGAGCCGCCTTTTAGATCGCCGGCGATCTTTCTACCTTTTAGATCTACAACGTCTTTGACGTAGGGCTTGGCGACAAATACATGGGCTGTACGGTTGGCGATAGAGACAACGTTCACTTCACCATCGATATGATCACGATTCTCCAACACCGAGCGAAACGGCGGCGAGCCGCCGGGGGACTGAAAAATAATCGCGCCGTCCTTGCGCCACTGATGGCGCGGATGCTGGCTGTCGGGGATGCCTTGCACCGGTCGGAGGTCGACATCCAGGCCTTCCTCTTTGAAAAATCCTTTGTCCTGGGCGACCCACATGGGTGCGAGATTCATGGGCAGCGCCGGGCCGAATACAACGATTTTTTCTTTTGAATCCATTTGACGAACCCCCTCACTGACCAATAGAAATTGGTCTGGCCAAAGTTGACGAGTTTTGCTATACAGCAGGCGAATTTGGGGTGTCAAGGAGATTTTGGTCTGACCATGCTCGAGTTTAACAGCCGTGTCGACAAGATCGCTACCGATCTTCAGGAGCAGATCAAACGCGGTAAACTGAAGCCGGGCGAACGACTGCCATCGGAGCGCAGCCTCTGTTCGCTGTTCGGCGTCGGACGCACCACGATTCGCGAGGCGTTGAAGGCCTTGACGGTCCGTGGTGTCGTTACCAGGCAAGGGCGTGGCGCAGTTATCACGGATCCAGAGCTTGTTTCTCCGACAGCCAGCGATTTGGCCGGACTTGCCGCGCAGACCTCAATCCGCCAGCTTTTCGAACTGCGCAAATTGATCGAAGTCAAAGTCGCAGGATGGGCGGCGCTGCGCGGCCTGCCCGAGGATATTGAATCCATGAAACGGGCGATCGAGGCCGAACGGATGCGTGACACCGCGACGGGTAATCCCAACCGCATGTTCCACGACGCGTTGGTCAAAGCCGCCCACAATCCCGCGCTCATACAGGTCTACGAGTCGGGCAGAAATATGTTTTTCCGTCTGCCTTTTTATTGGAAACTCTTTGACGACGCCGAAGTCAAAAACGTGCGCGCAGCGCGCCATGAGCTTGCCCGGCGCTGGCACGAACAGATACTAAAGGCGATCGAGGAGCGCGACGCGGCCGAGGCGGAAGGCGCCATGTTTCAGCACCTCGATATCATGGAAAAAGATCTTCTCAATCGCTTGCAGGGCAACGGCAGCGGCGATAAGGCGTCGAATTCGCATCCCGTGTTAACAAATTTTGCGAATACCACTCTGTAAAGGGAGGAGTCTTGAGGCGACATCACTCCGGCAAGTTCAGAGCCGCCGTAGCAACGCTTTTTGCCGCCCTCTATTGGGTTTCGAACACGCCGCTCCATGGCGCTGAGCAGCCGGCGCGAGAGCCCCTCAAGCTTCGCCTGGGCCTCGGCTCAGCCCCCGCCCCGCCCCTGCCGAACTCGGTCCTTTGGCTTGCGAAGGACTTGGGTTTCTACGCCCGCGAGGGACTCGATGTCGAACTAAGCGAATTTCAAGGCACGCCGCTGGCCATCGCAGCGATGCTCTCCGGGGACGTTGACATCGCGAACATTTCGACTTCGGAAGTGATCAGGATGAATGCTGCAAAGGGACAACCGATGCGCGCGATTCATTCGCCCGATGCGCGGCTTTATTTTCTGATCGCTGCGCGAGACGAATTCAAATCCGTTACCGCCCTACAAGGCAGAACATTCGCGGTGTCACGCCTCGGTAGCGTGGATCATTCGCTCTCGTCGATCGCGCTCAAATCGTTGGGAGTTAATCCGGCGAGCATGACGATGGTCGCGATGGGTGTCCCTTCCACGCGAGCCCAGGCATTGGTCGCCGGCCGGGTCGATGCGACCTCGCTTTCCATCGGCACCTGGATTACGATTCAAAAGGAGCCCGGCGTGCGAATTCTGGTCGACCACAATACTTATTTTGAGAACGCAACCGTGGTGGAAAAAGTCAATGCGGTGACGACCAAAGTTATCGATGAGAAACCCGAGCAACTGCGTCGGTTTACTGCGGCCATCGTCAAGGCCAGCCGGCACTTTGCGGAAAACCAGGACGCCTGGGTTTCCGCCATGACAAAGCGCCGCCCGGACGTGGACCGAAGCGACGCAGCCAATCTCTGGAACGGCTTTAAGACGTCTTGGGCGGTCAACGGGCTGATAAACCTCGATGCCTATAAGAGAAGCGCAGAGTTTTTTTATCACGCGGGAATTTTGGACAAGGTTCCGCGGATCGAAGTCGCGGAATGGACTGATACGCGATTCGTTGACGGCGTGTTGAAGGAAATCGGCATCAGCTCCAAGGCCGATCCTGTCGGCCGTTCGGTTAAATGAAATGACGAGGCCGCATCGCGTCAATCGGTACTCATAATCAGCGTTTGTTCATATTAGTTTAAGGAGGCTAGCTCTATGGCGATCGGATTATCCCACGGCGGCACGACGATTTATTCCTCTCCATCTTTGTCGAGTGAAATTTTGGTCGGCACCCGCGAAGGCGTCGTGACCATCGCGCGTGCAGGTTCAGCATCACAGTGGAAGGTGGCGCGTCGAGCCATCACCGACAAGCACATCAGTGCAATCATCAAAGAGCCAGAAAGTGGTGTGATGTTTGCTGGGGCATTTCATGGCGCGGTTCATGTCAGTAAGAATGACGGGCAGACGTGGGAAGCGCGCGCCAACGGCATGACTGAGCACAATGTCTATTCCCTAGCGGCAAAACGCATCGATGGACGCGTGCGCGTGTTCACCGGTACCGAACCGGCGCATCTGTTTGTGACTGATGATCTCGGGCTCAACTGGAAGGAAATACCTTCGCTTCGTTCGGTCCCGAGTGTTCCCAAATGGAGCTTTCCTGCCCCGCCGCACATCGGCCACGTAAAGCACATCAATTTCGATCCAGATAACTCCACGACCATTTACGCTTCGGTTGAAGTCGGCGGATTGCTCCGTAGCACCGATGGTGGAGACGGCTGGGAGGAATTTCCGAGTCTCTATGAAGACGTTCATCGCTTGATGATCCACCCGAGTAATCCGAAATTCCTATATGGCGTCACCGGGCGAGGGCTTTATGTTAGCCCCGACGGCGGCGCCAGTTGGGAACAATGGACGCGGCGCGAGGATGAAATCGGCGGTTACCCTGATGGGTTTGTATTTCGTCCCTCCGATCCTAAATTAATTCTTATGACTGCCGCGCACGACGCGCCCGGAACGTGGCGCACGACTCATTTTGCCGGCGCGCGAATTTCGCGCAGCAAAGACGGCGGGCGGAGTTGGGAAGTCTTGCACAACGGCTTGCCGGATCGCTTGCAAGCCAGCATCGAAGCTTTTTGTCTGGAAGAGGCGGGTGATTCGACCGCTGTTTTCGCAGCAACGACCTCAGGCGATATCTTCTGCTCCAACGACCTTGGCGACAGCTGGAAGAACATCGTCAGCGGTCTGCCACCGATTTCGAAAGCCGGACATTACCGAAATCTGGTGGCCGCATAGCTTTCTCTGCGACATCGCAACTGTCATTCTGAGCCGAAGGCGAAGAATCTCGTCTTCGTAAGTGTCCTAACACGAGATGCTTCGTTTTACTCAGCATGACACTCAAGAGTTTTCGTGCTTTACGACAAACAGTCTGAACGACGCGTGAGTTCCGTGGTACAGCGGGCCGTTGGCCTGGGGCTTTGCTCGCAAGCATAAGTCTAATTGCGAGCCATGCGTCGCTCGCTATTTCAACCAAGCCGCTTCCCGATACGCCTGGACCGCACCCGGATGTAGCGCCACGCCGCCAAATTCGAACGCCGCCGCACCTTGACTGCGCAGCGGCTCAAATAAGTCCTTTAATCGTCTGAACAGCGGATTCATCTCCGGCAACTTATCGAGATTATCAGCGACGGCGTGTGCCATATCCCGCACCGCGCTTTGATCGACGCGCTCGTGAGTGACGATCACATTGATGACGCCGACTTGGGTAATGTCCTCCACCACGCCTCGGAAGGCATTCTTTTTTACTATCACCGGACGATAAAATGGCACCTGCGCCAGCAGTTTTTCCAGTTGGCCCGAAGCAAAAGGGATCACTCGAATATCCGCTCGCTGACTGAGATCGGTCAACACCTTGTTGGGAATGGGCGGATGAAACTGCACGTCGATGGCGCTGGCGACCAGCGCATCCGCTCCCTCGGCAAACCCCATGTAGACTGGGGTAAAGTCGTCGAACGATAATCCCAAGATCCCGAAGATCGTCCGGATATGCTGCTCCATGCCGCTGCCTTTGGCGCCGATCGCAATGCGCTTGCCCGCAAGATCGGCAACCGACTCGATCGATGCACCCGCCAATTTCACAAAACACATCGGCCCGGCATTGGCCGGCGCGACCATGCGGATGTCAATTCTTTTGGTGAATGGCGGCATGGCGTCCTTGGCGCGGCCGATCCAGTTCGAAGCCATGAAACCGAATTCCAACTCACCGCGATCCAGCTGTTCGGCGTTGTGAATACTCGCATCGGTGGTCTTCACTTCGCACCGGTCGTTCTTTGAACGGCCGCGATTAAACAGCTCTGCGAGAACCATTCCCTGAGTGTAAAAGGTGCCGCCGTATTCCGATGTCCCGATTCTCAGCGCCATCAGAAATCCTCCGTAAAAAATCTCACTGCTTGCTTTTCACTTACACCAGAGCACCGCCGCTCGGCAATCTGACAATTTTTCAATCGCACGAATCAGTTGATTCTGCAGCGCCGTCCCGCTTCGTTAATGAAGGTTGTCCTCACTTGTCGCACAGCCTCGAGAAACTCGCTTGCTTGGTGCGCTCGCCTGTACTAGGTTCCGAACAGCGAAAGCACTGTCCGACCACTTTCCATAACCGAGAAAGGGCATTGTTATGGCGATTGTCGACTTGGACTCCCACCTGCGTGACGGTTGGTTGCTCGACGAAATTTACCGATTGCCCGAACCCTTCGCGAAATATTCACCTCGGCGCATCGGCGATGGAAAATACTTCTATTCACGCTTCGAACACGATCTTTCACCGCTGGAAGATCCCGTCGCCAACGCTAACTTCAAAAAACCCGTCACGCATCAGGTTTTCTACAACCCGGAAGCGAACCAGCGCGGCAACGAAGTCATGCGCTGGCAGCGCGGCGGCTATGACATGGAATATCGTTTACAGGACAACGCCCGCGAAGGAATCGACTTTCAGTTGATTTTTCCCACTCAGATCGACATTCCATCCCAGAACCCCGGCGCTCTCGGAGCGGCGCTCGCCCGCTCATACAATGATTGGTCGCACCGACTCGTCAGCGGCTACCGCGATCGTTTATCTCCAGTCGCTATGATCGCCGCAGGCTGCCCCGAGGAGATGCCGAACGAGCTACGACGTTCCATTGGCGAATTGGGATGCAAAGCCGCCCATCTGGTGAGTTACACAAAGGACAAGCAGATGGACGACCCGGTTTTTTTTCCGTTTTATCAGGCTGCCGAGGAATTCGATGTTCCGCTTTTCTGCCACCCCAGCACGCTCGGGGATGCCGGGACCTTGATCAATCGTCAGAGCCACTTTTTTCCCATGCACATTCTCGGGCGTCCGCTTAACTGCGTCGCCCCACTGGTCGCCATGGTTCTCGGTGGTATATTCGAAAAATTTCCCCGGCTCAAAGTCGTCTTCTTCGAAGTCACCGCCGAGTTTCTGGTTTTCTGGATGCACCGCATGGATGACGATTACGAAGTGATCAAGGACGCCGGCATGTGCCCGCAGTTGAACATGCTACCGTCGGAGTACGTGAAGCGAAACTGCTACATCACCTGCGAAGCCGACGAAAAATGGCTGCCGCTGGCGCTCGCCGAAGTCGGTGAGACTCACGTTCTCATGGCCACGGATTATCCTCATTTCGATTCGACATTTCCCAAAACCGTGAGCGGAATCCGCGAACGTCCAGACATTTCGCCCAAGCAAAAAAAACTGATTCTCGAAGACAACGCGCTAAATCTAATCCATGTGTAAAGGAGTATGTCATTCATTGCGAGTGATTCATGATCTTCGTTTCCTCACAGAGAATGAAAGGGACTACCATCGGTTTCTAACTATGACGCTCTGGTGGTTTGTCATTCCCGCATGCTTTTAGCGGGAATCCAGGCGGAATTCGGACTGGACCCCCGATTAAAACATTCGGGGGTGACGGTTTTAAGGCGTTTCTATCAATCCGGCGTTAAGGAGAGACATCGATGATTCACGGTCTGATCATCGCGCTATTCGTTAGCTTCTTGGTTTCATTTACCGCGATGGCGCAGGACACGAAACTACTCGACGCCGCCAAGAAAGAAACCGGTGCGATTATTGCCTACGGTTCCCTGGAATCGAACACCGTCGAGCCGATTATTGATGTGTTCAGGCAGCGGACCGGATTGACCGTGGAATATTGGCGCGCTTCGGCGACCAAGGTGATGGACCGCGCGCTTGCAGAGCTGCGCGCCGGCAAGTCTGTTTTCGATGTGATGGTCAACAACAGCGGCGCCATTCACGTCATGAAAAAAGAAGGACTCTTCACCAAATATCTTTCGCCTGCCGCGAAAGCGTTCCCGAAGGAAGTCGTTGATGCCGAGGTCGGCCCGATTTATCGCAATACACCTGTCGGGATTGTCTACAACAGGAGTTCGGTGAGCGCCGCCGACGCGCCGAAATCACTCGAAGAGCTGCTCAATCCGAAATACAAGGGCAAGATCGTGATGCCGGATCCAACGCAGCACACGACCACGCTACAATGGCTAGCAAGCTTGTATAAACTCATGGGTAAAGAAAAAGCCGACCGGTTCATCCAGGATCTCGGTGCCAGCAAACCGTTCATGGTGGAATCATTTGCGCCGGCCGCCGAGCGGGTATCCACCGGCGAAACGCCGCTTGCGATCAGTTTGATTCGTTACACTGTCACTTATGCCGATAAGGGCGCGCCGGTGGACTACGTGCGGATGGGCAAAATGCTGAGCACGGGCCAATATCTTGCGCTCAGCAAAAAACCCAATCACCCGACCGGCGCGAAGGCCTTTATAGACTTTTTCCTGGGAGATGAGAGCATGCGCATTCTCGCCAAGATGGGCGAGTTCGTAAACCGCAAAGGGATTTATCCACCGTTAGCCGACGCAAACAAAATTCAAGCCGTCGAGATGGACGACTTCGATGCCAAAGAATTCAGAGAAAAAACTCAAGAGTTCCAAAAAATATTTTTGAAATGAGGTCACTATGGGGCGAAAAGAATACCTCAAATCCGACGCGCGCCAGCGTGAGCGCGCCTATTCGCCTGCCGTAAAAGTAACCGGTGGCACGACCATTTACATGGCGGGACAGACCGGCTACCAGGACGACCGCGGAGAAGTGTATCCAGGCGACTTCGACAGCCAAGTCGGGGTGGCGTTCGAACGCATGCGCAAAACACTCGAGGCCGCCGGCGGCCAGCTGGAGGACATCGTCACCATGACCGTGTTTATCACCGACATGAGTAACGGCACGCGGTTTACTCAGCTACGAAGGCAATTTTTTCCAGAGGACCGCTATCCCGCCAGTGCGCTGATCGGCATCAAAGAACTGGCGCGTCCGGAGATGCTAGTAGAAATTCAAGCGATCGCCGTGGTGGATGGATGAGCGATTCTGTCATTTCGAGTGCGCGCCGTTCATCTTGAGGGTATCGAAAAAGGAACGGCGAGTTTTCACCAATCTAGCGCCGCGAGAAATCGTTCTGTAAGAGATTCGCTTGGATGACAACTCTAAATGAGCGACAATTTATTTAGGAGGTCCACCATGCGAGCACAATTCAAAGTCACCGGTATAGACCACGTGGTTTTTCATGTCAAAGATCTCGCCCGCGCGAAGAACTTCTACATCGACTTTCTTGGCATGACCATTGACCACGAAAGCTCTTGGCAGTGCTTTCTCCACTGCGGCAGCCAAGGCATCGCTCTCTTCGAGGTGGAAGATGGTGATGACGTTCACGGCGGCAGTGAAGTCAATCATATGGCGCTGCGCCTAGCGGCTGGCGATTATGAAAAAGTCAAAGCAACGCTCGAAAACGCCGGCATCGAAGTCCATGGTCGAAAAAATGACCCGCACTGTGTCTATTTTAGCGATCCCGACGGACATCACCTCCAGTTATTGATGCCGAACGAGTGAGAGTCTGAATGATTGCCGCACCGAGCCGGCTTTCATAAAAGGGCTTTCGGCATTCAGTCCTCGATTGTTGAGCGCGACTGAATTGCATGTCGCTGGAGCGTCATCCGGACCGGCGGCCAAAGCTCTTCCAAACCCGAAAGCTACAGCTAGATCATGCGTCAGTCCGATCCCGTCACCGTCGCTCTCACTGGCCAGCTTTTTTTCATTCTAGTCGTCTCCGCGATCCTCGCGCTAATGGCGTCGTATTTGCTGCTTCGCCTCTACCGCCGCGCAGTGATCAAGTCGATGCGCCGCGTCGGCGGCAGTGAAATCCTCCAGCCCAAAGGATATTTGCCGCCCGAACCGACGCACCAGCCGCATGAGGCGCCACTGAATTTCAATTGGATCGTTCGGGCCGCGGCGAACGCCAGTCCCGCGGCCGGCGTGCTTTATCGGAGCTCGATTCGGCGCCGCTGCCTCGCGGCTTTCGTCCACGTGATCGCCGGCTGCTGTTTTGCAGCCGTAATGACCGCAGCGTTCCTGTTGGCCGGCAAGCTTGCATTCTCTCCTTTCCGCTTCCTGTACATAACGTGGGCGAGCGCCTGGCCAATTCTCATTGCCATCGATCTCGCGGTGGGCTTTCGCCGCAGTAAATGGATCGGTTTTGTTATTTATTTTCTGGTCGGTGGCGTTCTTGGATCGATCTCGCTCGCGAAAAGTCCAAACCTGAAGCTTGCAGAGTTGTTATATTTCTGGCTCGACGTCAACGCGCCCCCGACTATTCTGCTGCTAATCTTTTTGAACCGCCGGATTCGTGCCGTAGGCCCGCTCGTTTTGGTGTTTATGATCCTAGGCGTCACCGGCGCCACCTTCTTCGTGACGCTCATCGGCAACAATTTCAAATTGCTTAAAGTACTCAGTGATTTCACCTATTCAATCGGGCTAAGCGCGACCGGAACAGTGATCGCGCTCCATTTAATCGGCTTTGCGGCCTTCGCGATTGTCGCTTGGCTGATACTGGGATCTCTGCGCAGGCTTTACGAGAGAAAATATCTGAGCGAGCATTCGATCACGATTGATGCGATGTGGCTGCTCTTCGGTATTGCGAATTCGATCGGTCTCGTATTCGAAGGACGCCTGTGGATTTTCAGCGGCCTTGCCGCATTCATCGTCTACAAAATCATCGGAGCGGGATTGTTTCACCTGCTCCGAGTCCAGCAGCGAGCAAAGATAAACAGGCCACGATTGCTGTTTCTTCGCGTGTTCGCTCTCGGCAAGCGCAGCGAAAACATTTTCGACGCCATCGGCAGATTCTGGCGCGCCGTCGGCAGCATGCAGATGATCGCCGGGCCCGATCTGGCGACTACCGCCGTCGAGCCGCACGAGTTCCTGGATTTCTTAAGCGGAAGACTCGATCGCCGCTTCATCGATTCGGGACGTACGCTTGACTTGCGCATCGATCAACTGGATCTCCAACCTGACGGGGACGGCCAATTTCGCGTCACGGAGTTTTTCTGTCACGACGACACCTGGAAGCTGACGTTAGCGCGGCTTGCCGATGAAAGCGACGCAGTGCTTATGGATCTACGCGCGTTCTCGCCCAGCAACGCGGGTTGCGTTTTCGAGATCAACGAGCTCTTCAACCTGGTACCGCTTCAGCGCCTGGTGTTCATTGTTGACGAGAGTACTGATCAGAAATTTATGCGTGAGACAATGTCGGAGGCATGGAAAGGACTGAGAGACCGCTCGCCAAACCGCCGGCTGCCGGCCGGCGAGATTGCTCTCGTAAAGCTTACTCGCGGTTCCGCTATGAGAGATCTCTTCTTTGCGATTTGTGCCGCCACCCGACCGAGGCCAGCCGAGGCCGTGAACTCGACGCCGCCCACAACAGGTCCCGATGACAGAGAATTCACCTGGTGAGGTTTCGTTTTTTTTGCCAAGAAAAGTTCATCGCATGATTCGGGGCCTGAAGCATCCGCGGTCAATGTCGATCGTGGCCGAAGGTCTTGGCATAATCGCGCTGCAATTCCTTCGGAATAAACTCGTCTTCCAGTTGTAAAATCTTCTTGCTGGGCAGAATGGGATCCTGAGTGCGCGGCACGATGCCCCACGGGCTGGCTTGCGCCTTTCTATTCCATTCATCGAGTACGATGGGGCCGCGCTGTTTGAAGTCATGGAGCAGTTCCCAGGTCGCTTGCAGTCCGTTGGCAGTCGTAAGGCTAGGGTACAGCACCGCCGCGGCGCCCAATTTTTCGAATTCTTCGAAACTCGGCGATGGGCGCGGACCATAATAGGGCGCAATCACCGGCGCAGGAATTCGCCGGCAGGCTTCTTCGATTTGTTCGCGTTGGGTCAGCGTATTGACCCAGATCGCATCTACACTCGCTTCTTTCACGTACGCGACGGAACGCTCGACGGCATCTTCGAAGTTGCCGCCCTCCGATCCGATGGAATCGCAGCGCGCACATACCACGAAATCAGGGTCCAGCTCTTTTTTAGCTGCCACTGCGGCTTTGAATTTTCCGATCGCCTCCTCGCGCGAAACCAAGCGCCTTCCGGCAAGCGTCCCCGATTTTTTCGGCGCCTCTTGATCTTCGATATGCAGTCCGGCCGCGCCCGCTCGGATATAGGCTTGAACCGTATGATACACGTTCACCGCGTTGCCGTAGCCCGTATCAGCATCGGCAAAGATCGGGATATTACAAGCAGCGGTAAGACGACGCACCGCGTCCGCCATTTCACTCAGACCGAGCAAACCTACGTCGGGATATCCATAAATATAGGCGCAGACCTGTGATCCCGACATAAAGAATGCTTCATAACCGAGCACCTCTGACATGCGTGCATGGAGCGGACTGAAACCGCCCGACATAACCAGGAGCTCGCGCCGCTTAAGGAGGGCGCCGAATCGTTTCGTAAGTGTCTTTTCCATGAAAAGCTCTTACCACAAATTTTCGAGCTGGGGGAACTCACGTTCTTGAGAACTTCCGGACGCCCGCCGGATTAAAAAAAAGCGGCGCCGGATAGCGGCGCCGCTTGGAGCATCCATTGCGCAACCCCAGTCAGTTGCCTAGCAACTTCTTCATTCTCTCGACGATGTCCGGCGGCTGGCTCATCACATCTTTGACGATCTTCTCCAGTTCTTCGCCCGGGACGGGATCGAGATCAAATTGCCGCTTATCGATATCAGTCAGAAATTCAGAATCTTTCATTGTCGCGTTGAACGCGTCCCGTAAAATTTTGACCCGGTCCGCGGGGACACCCGGCGTGGCCATCATCGGTCTCCCGAGCTGGCCGGAAGCAAGCATCAGCGTCGCGAGGCGGCGGCTCGGGTCAGGTGTTTTGTAGCGATCTATCAACTCCCAGAGGGTCGGCGTCTCCGGCAGCTTTGCATCTCTTTTTTTGCCGGTTTGAATGATATTGCGCACAAACCCTTTTTTGCGCCAGGTGTGATAGGGCTCGCGCGACATGAAGGCCTCAATCGTGAAAGCTCGGCAGTGTATTTCGCCGCGCTCAACCGCGAGATCGATTTCAGGGCCGCCTGGGTAGCCCTGGACGAGATTGAATTTCGTGCCGATGGTTTCCTCGAACAGTTTGGGTAAATAGTACGCGGAATCCGAAGTTCCCTGCGCCCCGCAACGCGGCGGTTCCTTTGCATTGCGGACATCTTCGATGGTCTTATACGGGGTATCGGCGCGCATATACATCTGCGATTCCCCTTGAACCGGCGAGCCGATCCAGACAAATTTCGCCCAATCATATTGGGCTTCCTTTCGACCGACCAGTTGATCGAAGTAAAGCGTAGGAACGATCGAGCCAATCAGACTCAAGCCGTCCGGCTTGGTTTTATTGTATACGTAATTGGCTGCAATCATGTGTCCCGCGCCCGGCATATTCTGTACGATCATGTCGGGTTTGCCAGGAATGTGTTTTCCCATATGCTGGGCGAGAATTCGGCCCCACTGATCGTATAATGCCCCAGGCGTCGTGCCGATATAGACCGTTATCGTTTTTCCTTTGTAAAACTCACTCTGAGCGAAAACGAAACGATCGTGAGCGAGCACAAAGAAACTGGCCGACAATAAAAATAGTTTGATACTGAGGTTCACGCAGAACTCCTCTGGAAAGTTGATATCGTAGGTTAAACACGCGCTATCTCCCTGTCAAGCAGCGATCAATGCTCTGTTCACCACTACTCGTTCGACCGGAATAACCCGACATTCTCTTGTGACTTGGCAAACGAGGGTATATATAGCTTTTATGTTTGCCAGGCTTGTCGCGTTGTCGGTGCTTGCCGTTTGGTTTGCACTGATCGGCCTTGGATATGCGGCCAGCGATAACCTGGACACCTACATCGTCCCATCCATTGTTGCTCTGGACAACCAAGACTATGGCGATGATGTCGATAACTACCGGCCCATTGACCTCGTAAGTTTACCCGCTCTCTTCTTTTTAAACCTACCACAACTTTCATTGGATCGATCCTTTCCCACTATTGCGAAGATTTCGCCGGATCTCATTAAGCCTCTCGAACTGAATTGCTCCCTGCTTCTCTGACGGGCGCTCGACACTCGCACTCGCGCACCGTGAGTTAACGTCGATTGTTATTTTGGCAGTCGTGCGAAACTCGCCGCCACTGGTTTTAGGTATGCCAGACCGTCTGAGGGAGAATTTACATGACAGCAGCCTCGCCACTACGGATCGGAAAAAACCGTGCAAATGATCTAGATCGTCCGGATAAAACTTGTTCGAAAAAGGGCCGCAAGAAGCGACACGAGGATTTTCCGCCCGCACCCATTCCGCTATTAGACCTCACCAGAAAATACCGTTCCATTGAAGCCGCATTGCACCGGCAATGGAACCTGGCGTTCGAGTCCATGCGTTTGTTGAATGGCCGCAATCTCGCCGCCTTCGAGGAGGAATTTGCCGACTACTGCAACGTTCGCCATGCAATCGGCGTTGCCTCCGGCACGGACGCAATATTTTTATCCCTGCGCGCGCTGGGGATTGGGCCTGGCGATGAAGTGATTTTACCGGCTCATGCGCCGGCGCCCGTAATCGAGCCAATTCTTTATCTAGGCGCCACACCCGTTTTGATCGACAAAGCGAGCGCCGATTACGGACCCGACTTGGCCGGTTTACGAGCCGCCATATCGGGCAATACCAAGGCGGTCCTGGCCGTCCATCTTCTTGGGTTGCCCTGCGACATGGATGCAATCGGGCATATCGCCAGAGACAGCGGAGTTCCTGTCGTCGAAGATTCGTCGCAAGCGCAGGGCGCCATGTATCGTGGCAAACACGCGGCGGGACTCGGAGCGATAACCCCGATGAGTTTGGGCCCGGTTAAAAATCTCGCCTGCTACGGCGATGGCGGGATCGTACTCACCAACGACGGTGAACTGGCGCGAACGGTTCGATTGTTGCGCGTGCATGGCCAGTCGGAAAAATACAATCATCAAATTTACGGCTGGAACAGCCGCTTGGACGAATTGCAAGCCGCGGTGCTGCGAGTGAAACTGCCGTCCCTCGACCGCGACAATTTGCGACGGCGCGAGATTGCGGCAGCATACACCCACGAATTCTCCGATTTGCCGCTCAAAACACCGCCTGAATTTGAAGATCGGCAAAGCGTCTATCATCAGTACGTCATTGAAACGCTCCATCGAGATGAGCTGAAAGATTTTCTTACTTCGAAACAGATTGGGACCGGGATTTACTATCCTGTACCGCTGCACCGCCATGAGGCCTGGCTGAGTCGCGGCTTTCGGCAGCTTTCCTTGCCCGAAGCGGAACGTTATGCCAGGCAAAATATCGCCTTGCCAATGTTCGCTGAACTGACGGATGACGAAATCGATTGGGTGATCGGCGCCGTCAAGGAGTTTTTTTCTGCTTACGACTGATCGAGATGGAGCGCACATCGACATCTCCGTCATTGCCCCGATGCATAACGAAGAAGGGAACGTCCTCCCGCTTTATCAAGACATCAGCAAAGTGCTGGCGGAGATTGGCCGGCGGTACGAGGTGATATTCGTGAATGACCTGAGCAGTGATGCGACTCTCAAGCGAATGAAAGAGATCCACTGCCGTGATCCTCGATTTCATTTTGTCGATCTGAAAGAAAACGCTGGCGAAAATTGGGCTTTGTTGGCGGGCGTTTCCAAGGCTCGCGGTGATGTGCTGGTGACCATCGACGGTGACTATCAAAATGATCCTGCATACATCCCGGCGCTGCTGGATGAGCTTGCTAAAGGCTATCGTGTCGTATCCGGCCGGCGCCGCGAACGGGTCGAAAATCTCTGGAGCCGGCTGCTCCCCTCACAAATTGCCAACGCGCTGATTCGGTTCGTCAGCGGCGTCGCGGTGCACGATTGCGGCTGCGGTCTGAAAGCCTATCGCCGCGAGGTTTTGGAAAACAAGTTTGTCCCCGACGGCTATATGAATCGTTTCTCGCCCGCTGCTCTCGGCGTACGAGGGCATGAATTTGCCGAAGTCGAAGTGCTTGATCGCCCTCGGATCTCGGGACAGTCGCACTACGGTTTGAACCGAGTATTTTTTGTCTTGAGAGATCTTGTCGCGTTGCCTTTCGCTCTCCGCGGCGCGGCCCGCTGGAGAAAGCGGTTCTGCTGGCTGAAATGGCTTTCCGTAGGTCTCGCGCCGCTAGTGATTGCATCCGGCAACTTGGCATTCGGAGCCGCAGCGGTCGCCCTCGCCCTGCTGAGTTTTTCCAACGTTTGGAATCTTGGGCGCTTCATTTCAGCGCAAGCGGATCCCTCGTTCCGTATCAGGGAGTACAAGTGAGATCATGAGCGATAAGGTGTGCGTCGCGCTTGTGGGCGCAGGCTACTGGGGGAAAAAATTACTGCCGAAATTTGTCTCTAATCGAAACAGTTTGGTTCGCGTGATTTGCGATATTCATGCCGGGCATCGCACCGAGATGAATCAGGCCTATCCGGACATTCCGACCAGCGAGTCCATCGATAATATTCTTTCCGATCCGAGCATTGCCGCGATCGTTCTGGCGACGCCACCGGCGACGCACTTTCCGCTCGCGCGCAAAGTCATAAACGCCGGCAAACACGTGTGGATCGAAAAACCATTGGCCCTGCGCATCGACGAAGGACGAGACCTCGTTGAGCTTAGTCAGTGCAATAAGACCGTGCTTTTCGTCGATCACACATTTCTCTACGACCCCGCGATTCGCAAAATCCGCGAGCTTATTGATGGAGGCGAACTCGGTTCGGTTCACCACATTTATTCACAGCGGCTCAATCTCGGACGGATCAAACGGGATTCAAACGTCTGGTGGAATTCCGCTCCTCACGATATTTCGATCATCTTGTATCTCCTGGACGGTGCTCCCCAGACGATCGCGTTGCATGGCTATCGATATCTGCAAGCCGATCTGGAAGATCTCAATATGGCTGTGCTGGAACTGTCGGGCGGAGTTTCGGCTTTCATCTACCATAACTGGCTTTTTCCCGAGAACACCGCCAGGCTGACCATCATCGGCAGCAAACAAATGTTGGTCTATGAAGGAAAATACGAAAAACGCGCGATCACCGTTTACGAATATGCCGTGGATCCGGCTGACAGCGCTCCATCAGGAATACAGGACCTGCCGACGACAATTCCATCGAAAATCCTTGCCGAGCACACACTTCCTGGTCTAACCGATCAGGAACCGCTAGCCCTTGCGGTCAGCGATTTCGTCGCCGCTATCCAGCATGGTCGCGCGTGCACGTCAAATGGCATTTTCTCGCTGAGAGTTCTCGAGACCCTGGCAGCGGGTGAAAAATCACTTCGCTCAGGCGGGGCTAAGGTTCGGATCTGATTTGTGGCTACGATCAACTTGGATCTCGGCACGACGGCGGCTTCGACAGAGTCTCGCTCACTCTTCCGGGTCGGCCACCGCATCGCCTTCGGCGCCGTGCTCTTGGTTTGCGTGGCGGCGCTGTTTCTGAAACTCGGGGCACCGGCGCTGTTCGAGCCGGATGAAGGGCGAAATGCCGAGAAAGCCAGGGAGATTTTGCTTCTCGATGATTGGATCACCCCACACGAAAATTTTTTGGTGGTTCTGGACAAGCCGATCTTCTACTACTGGTTAATCGCAGCATCCTACGAAGCATTCGGTGTTTCCGAGTGGTCCGCGCGTTTGCCGTCGGCGCTTGCCGGCGCAGGCTGCGTTCTCTTGGTATTTTTCTTCGCCTTGCGTTTCTTCGGATTTTGGGAAGGATTATGGGGCAGCATCGTTCTCGCCACCAGCTTGGAGTTTTACATTCTCGCCCGGACCGTCATTTTCGATGTGACCTTGACTTTTTTTATCACCTTATCGCTCTATTCTTTTTTTTCCGCTTTGCATGAAGACAGGACTTTACCACGTCGATCTTGGCTCGGCTTGATGTACGTGTCGTTGGCGATCGCGACCCTCGTGAAAGGGCCGATTGGCGTTGCTTTGCCGGGCATGGTGGTGTTCGTCTATCTGCTCATTTGCCGCAAATTTTCGATGCTGGGCAAACTCGACCTCCATATCGGAATTCCTCTTTTTCTGCTCATTGTGGCGCCCTGGTACTATGAAGTTGAACGGGTCAATCCCGGATACTTGCGTTACTTCTTATGGGAAGAGAACTTCATCCGCTACCTTACTCCGCATTTCAACCGAACCGAACCTTGGTATTACTTCTTTTTAGTGATCGGAGCTGGATTTCTTCCCTGGACTCTGGGCATTCCAGAAGCCCTGCGACACGCGTGGCGCGGTCGGCGTAATGATACATTTCTGTTTTTACTTGCCTGGACTGTGCTACCGTTCGTATTTTTTTCTTTTTCCGGCGCGAAGCTGCCCCACTACATTCTTCCCATTTTTCCGCCCCTGGCATTGCTCACTGGAATCAGCGTAGAGCACCATTTAATCGCGTCCCGAACACGGCGGGGCTGGCCATTGGTCCTTGCCTGTCTGTCTCTCTCCTTCTTAGTTGCCGGTTTTTTTATCGCTGGCGCATCGTCTCATTCTCTGCCATCTGCAGCGCAGCTTGCTTTTGCCGAAATCTCGCCGCTGCTGCACGGAACCGGACTACTGCTAGCGATTGGAGGTGTCGCGCTCGCCGTGTTCACGTGGAGCGGACGATGGAAGAGCCAAGTGCCGTTATTTGTCGGTTTAAGCATTGTCCTTATTCTATATATGGATCTGCTCGGAACTATCTTAGTAGGAGCGTCGATAAGCCGATCGACACGGGATTTGGCTGCCAAAGCCGCACCCTATATTCAACCCGATACTCAGGTTGTCGTCTACGACACCACACTGGAAAGTCTGCCTTTTTATCTTAAGATAAATCGGCCTTTATGGAGCATCTGGTCCGGCGAAAAAGCCAGTGTCCTTGGGAGCTTTTATTTAGCAGAAAAGGGCGCGCTATCGGCGCCCGGATTCGGTCGCGCGCTGCTGAATTTTGCGGAGTTCAATCAAGAATGGGCGAAGGCGCCCAAGGATCATTTCGCCGTTTTTATTAGGCGCAAGAATCTTCGGCGTTTGGAGCAAGCGACGGCACACGCTGCGACAATCCGCGTAGAACACGGCAGCATGCTGCTCGTCTCGAATTGACCTAAACAGCTTTTGACTCCGAACATGGCGACCTTTGCGGCATCGTCTTTGAACGATCGTTTGGCAAGATGCTCGGTTGGGCACTGCTTCGTGTCTGTATGATCTCTGCTTGGTTGTTTGTCGTCGCGCATCGCTGAGCGCCGAGCGAGCCACTCTATGGTGATGCTAGCAACCTGGTTTGAGCGATAATCCCCGATGTGTGGCATTTACGGTTTCGTCTCTCAGAGAGAGCCAATCAATCCTGAAATACTCTCGCGCATGGGGTTCGCGCTCGCACACCGCGGTCCCGATGACGGCGATGAAAGGATCACCATCTCAGATGCCGGTTGCGTCGCTTTGGGACACAAACGGCTGAGCATCATCGATCTGTCTCCCGCCGGGCGACAACCCATGGCGAATGAGGACCAGTCCGTCTGGCTCACACTCAATGGCGAAATCTACAACTATCAAGAACTCCGACAAGAGCTCGAAGCCAAAGGCCACCGCTTCCGCTCCCATTCGGACAGCGAAGTGGTCGTGCATCTGTATGAAGAGAGCGGAGCCGATTGCCTGGCCAAGCTCAAGGGCATGTTCGCTTTCGCTCTGTGGGACAGCAAACAGAGATCCCTCCTGTTGGCGCGCGATCGAATCGGCAAAAAGCCTCTGCACTACTGCCTGACAGCGGAGGGCGTGATTTTCGCCTCCGAAATAAAAGCTCTTTTGCAGCACCCTGCCGTAAACCGAGAGCTGAATCTCAGAGGGCTCAGCAAATATCTCAGCTACGAATATGTTCCCGCACCCGACACGATCTTTCGTTCGATTAAAAAACTCGAACCCGGTCACTACCTGATTTACAGCAAGCATCACAGCCGCATTGCGCGTTACTGGGATATTCCCCTCCAGAACAATCAGGCAACAAGCCGGCGCGAAGAAGACTGCACGGAAGAGTTGCGGGCACTTTTGAATCTCAGTGTCAGGCGTAGACTCGTGGCCGACGTACCGGTGGGGCTGTTCGTCAGCGGCGGCCTCGACTCCGGTATCGTCGCGGCATTTGCGGCGAACGCGAAGAGCGAACTGGATTGTTTTTCCATCGGCTTCGATGAGTCTAGCTTCGATGAAAGCGTCTACTCAAAGACCATCGCCGCAAGCCTCGGTATCCGTCGTCACGTCAAAATGTTTACTGGCCGGGATATGCTGCAATTGCTGGAACAGCTGCCGCGGCTGCTTGACGAACCCCTTGCTGATCCATCAGTTTTCCCGCTCTATCTCCTTTCTCAATTTGCTGCACGACATTTGAAGGTCGTGCTCAGCGGCGATGGCGGGGATGAGCTTTTTGCCGGTTATCAAACCTTCCAAGCAGACAAGCTGATGCGTTACTACGGTGCGCTGCCGCGGTTCGTCAAGAATTCGATCCGAAGACTCTCGCAGCACTTGCCGGTTTCACACGACTATCTAAGCGCGGACTACAAGATCAAGCAATTTCTGAAGGCTGATGGCGTCCCGCCGGAAATCCGCTTTTTCTTATGGCGCGGCGCCTTTTCACCGGCGGACAAATGTGCCCTCCTCGCGCCGGAGATTCGCGCCGAGCTCGGCAATTACGATTCCTATGAAGACATTTCTCGTTACGTCGATGAAAGCGAACTGGGAATCGGCGTTGAGCGCCTGCTTTACCTTTGCATGAAACTCTATCTTCAGGACAATAATCTCGTAACGGTGGACCGCGCCAGCATGGCAAACGGTTTGGAAGTTCGCTGTCCGCTGCTCGATCAGGATCTTATCGAATTCGTCGCCCGATTACCCACAAAGTACAAGCTCAAGGGTTTTCAACCGAAGTATCTGCTCAAAAAGGCCGCCGAAGGCTTCCTGCCTGACACTATCATTTATCGACCAAAAAAAGGCTTTGGCATTCCTCTGGCCAAATGGCTCGGCACGGATCTCAAAGATTTTATGCTCGACCATTTGAACGAGGCGAGAGTCAGAAGACAGGGAATTTTTGACTACGTTTACATCAAGCGGCTCGTGGATGAACAATTTTCTAAAACCAAAGACCATCGTGAGCTGTTATGGACTCTCATCGTTTTTCAAAGTTGGTATGAAGAATACATTGACAACCCAAACCGTCCCAACTGTCGGCATTGAGCTCGCCAGCACCAGTGCCAAGCGTTTTCGCGATATTGCGATCCTTGCCGGGTTTTGCTTGGTCCTGCTGTTCTTCGGATTAGGCGAGCTGCCTTTTTACAGCCGGGGCGAGCCGCGCGAAGGCCTGGTTGTCTGGGAGATGTATTCCTCCGGAAACTGGATTCTCCCTGCGGTCAATGGTGACTACATTCCGTTCAAACCGCCTCTGTTTCATTGGCTCGCATTGCTTGTGAGTTATGTTTTCGGTCGGGTCGACGAATTTACGCTACGCTTGCCGTCGGCATTGCTGGCGACTGCGGCTGTGCTGGTGATCTATCAAATGGCCGCGCGGCTGTGGGGACAACGTGCTGCGATCATAGCCGGCGTGGTTCTAGCAACCTGTGCCGAATGGTGGCAAGCCGGCACCGAAACACAGGTGGATATGACATTGGCATTTTTTGTGAGTGCGGCTTGTTTGTATTTTGATTTGCTCTATCACGAGCACGATGTCAGTTTGCTGAAGGCTTTGGGACTTCCCCTACTTTTGGGATTGGCCACACTCGCCAAAGGCCCTATCGGATTGGCCCTGCCGGGAATTATTTTTTTAATTTTTCTTTTGTTACGGCGCGACTTCGCGTTTGTGCGTCAGCTGCATCCGTTTCTAGGCGGAATGGTTTTCCTCCTCATTGCAGGGTCATGGTATGCGGCGGCACTCTGGCAAGGCGGGCCGGCCTTTTTCCTCCGGCAAATCGTCAATGAAAATATCAGGACCGCTGCTGGCACTTATGGCCATCACCAGCCAGTCTATTATTACCTGCCAATTTTTTTGGAGAATTCACTGCCCTGGAGCTTTTTCATTCCTTGTATGGCGGTCTTTTTTTACCGGCGGCGTCATAGACTCGAGGAAGAGCGTTTACTGTTCTATCTCGTTTGGCTTTTTTCGGTTTTGATTTTCTTCAGCGCTTCGCTCGGTAAGCGAGGTGTCTACATTCTGCCGCTCTATCCGGCATTTGCGCTGCTTTTTGGGGCTTGGTGGCAGCAACTTGAGCAAAACGTCTTGAATAGTGCTTCACTTGCACGCTGGATTGCCTACGCTTTTGTGGCCGTCTGTCTAGCGGCGACATTTGGAATTGTCCTGTATTATGCGGCGCAACACGGCTTAGTCGACCAGCAGAAGTTTGTTCCACTGATACTATTCAAAAATTTCACCCGAGTCCTAGCTGGATTGGCAGGAATGTCAACCTACACAGTAATCTCCGTAGCTTTGTTTCTAGCCGGTCTCCTTACGCTCGTCTCGGCGCTGTTCAGGCGGAATTGGCGCTTCACTTTCGCTGCGCTTTCATTGATGACGCTTGCCGTGAGCACGCTCGTCAAAACCGACATGTTTCTACCAGTGGCATTCGAGCGCACGATGAAACCGTTCATGGTTCGCGTCAACCAGATCACGGTCAATCAGCCGCTGCTGTTTTATCGTGACGCCGACTACGGCGTCATGTTTTATGCCCATCGACATATCCCAGTCTATGCAGCGCAAGCCGCCACGTTAAAACCGCCCTTTTTTCTTCTGATCTGGGAGGAGGATTTGGCCGAGTTAGGCGCCCGACCCGATCTCAGAAAGCTGGATATGAGCGAGGGACTGGGTCCCGCAGGGAGACATCGACTGGCGCTGCTCGAATACCAGCCGGAAGCATCGGTATCGGAGCCACTACCTGTTTACTGCCCACGACATGGATCACCGATCAATGCTGGAAATGGATGCAAGAGCAGTGATGAGGCGGATTGATGCTCAGCAGCGCGCGACGAGCGTCACAACAACCATGTTCAATAGTTATCGACTGATCAGCCCATCGATCGAAAGCGCGCCGGCACCCCCGACCAAAACGGCTAAGGTCATGAGCAATAGCGCCAGCGTGTATTCGATACCACTCCCCCGACCGTCTCTTTGTGCGAGAAAAAAACCGTTGTTCCAGTGCCCCAAATAAAGCGCGCTTGCGATAAAACCCGCGAGACAAAAGGCCGCGGGTCTCACAAGAAAGCCGAGAGTCATAGACACGGCGGCAAAAACTTCTGAGAAGAGTCCGAAAATACCCAGGGCGATGGGTACATGATATTTCTGTTGCCAATTTGTTAGTTGGTCTTTCAATCCTTTGCCACCGTGCCAACCCAAAGCTTGCTGGGAGCTATGAGCGAAAAAAGTGACCGCCAAACCGAAACGCAGAAATACGTATGAAAATGAACCGTCGGTTTGAAAAATCCAGTCCACCAGTCCTCCAGACTCGTTCTTAATTGTGTGATCGAGCAATGTGAACTTGCTCGGTGACGAAACCATCGCGTTGTCTGCTTTGCGGGCGACCATAGCAGAACTCGCCGCATCAACGCAAAGCCTTCATCGCGTTAAACACTTGACCCGCTCGTTGAAGGCGTACTAATCCTGAGTCGAAGTCAGTATTTCAGTCGAATTCAACGATGCGCATGCCGATTGGAGGAGCTTGATGCAGATCATCGATGCCGACGGACATATCAACGATCATGCGTGCGGCGAGGAAATCGCCGCATACATGCCGAAAGGAAATCAATTGTCAAAGATGTTCCCGGAATTCGATCATCTCCATTTTCGTTATCTTAAGCAGAATCGCCGACCGACGGGGAATCCCTCGGCGGATGATTGGAACCGGTTTCTCGACAAAACCGAAATCGCTTGGACGGCGCTGTATCCGACTGCTGGGCTCGCGGTCGGAAGAATCATGGCGCCAGAATGGGCGGTTCTCGCGTGCCGAGCGTACAACACCTGGCTATATGAAAAATTTTTGAATCGTAATGCGCGTCTCAAGGGCATTGCGCTGTTGCCGTTTCAGAATATCGAAGAAGCCGTGCGCGAATTGCGCCGAGCGGTCACCGAGCTAGGCATGCTCGGCGGAATGTTGCCCTCGAACGGCGAAGCGATTCAAGGCCACTTGGGCAACAAAATCTATTGGCCGATTTACGAAGAAGCGCAAAAACTCGGTTGTGCTCTCGCCGTTCATGTCGGCTGCCTTCATCACCTCGGTCTGGATTCCTTCGCGACGTACTATCCGGCGCACGCCTTGGGACATCCGTTCAGTTTGATGATTCAGGCCGCGGCCATGCTCGCCCACGGTGTCTTCGACCAGTTTTCCAATTTGCGTGTCGCGTTTCTCGAAGGCGGCGCCACCTGGGTGCCGTTCATGATGGATCGACTCGATCGCTCGTACCATGAAGGGCACAAGCAACTGGGTCTCGAGGGCGAGCTACTTGGCGGACCTAAAAACGGCGAGAAAGCCAGTGACTATTTCAAGGCGCTACTTCATGGCGGCAGGATTTTCGTGGGCTTCGATTGTGATGATGACGGCTTGGGCACCGCAGTCGCCAAAGGAGGACGCCAGTCGTTTCTGTTCGGCAGTGACTATCCTCACGAGGTCTTCGACGCCGCTAAATGCCGGCATGAAATCGACGAGCTACTTGGGCGAGACGATCTTACGAAAGCGGACAAGACGGCTGTTCTCGGCGCTAACGCTTTGCGGTTCTATCGATCCGGACTATAATTTTTGACGAGAATGGCCCGCGAAAATGTGCCCTGAGATAAAGGCGATGGTACGCGTGTCATCCGACCCCTTCGACGAAGGCCTCTTCCCGGGTTTTGCTAAACGACGGAATCAATACGCTGCATAATGCCAGCACCGCAATCACCAACAAAGTTGCACTGATCGGCCGCTGCAAAAATACCCAAGGATTGCCGCGCGAGAGCAGCATGGCCCGGCGCAAATACTCTTCCATCAATGGACCGAGGATGAAGGCCAGCAGCATTGGCGCGGCCTCACAGCCGAGCTTTGAAAATACATATCCGAGCACGCCAAAGAGACCCATCAGATAGATATCGAACTGCGCGTTTTTAAGACTGAACACTCCGATAGCGCAGAAAACCAAAATCCCCGGATACAAATATTGATACGGGATCATGATCACGCGCACCCACATCCCGATTAACGGCAAATTGAGGATGATCAACATTAGATTCCCGATCCACATCGACACCACGACGCCCCAGAATAGAGCCGGCTGCTCGGAAATGACCGAGGGTCCGGGCTGGATGCCATGAATGATCATCGCCCCGACCATCAGCGCACTCACCGGATTGGAAGGAATACCCAAGGTCAGCATTGGGATGAAAGAGGTCTGAGCGCCTGCATTGTTTGCCGATTCGGGGGCGGCTACGCCTTCGATTGCGCCGGTGCCAAATTGAGAACTGTTTCTCGAGAGCTTTTTTTCGATGGAATAGGCCGCGAAGGATCCCAGAATGGACCCGCTGCCGGGCAAAATACCCAAAACCGAACCGATGGCTGTGCCTCGCAAAATCGAAGGCGTCATGCGCCGCCAGTCTTCTTTGGTCGGCCAAAGGCTGGTGATCTTCGAGACAATTGCGGAGCGCTGTTCCTCGTCTTCCAGGTTGCGGATGATCTCGCCCAGGCCAAACATCCCCATCGCGACCGTCACAAAGCCGATACCATCCGCAAGCTCGAAGATGCCGAAGGTATAACGCTGAATGCCCGAGGTGACGTCCGTGCCAATAAGCCCAAGAAGGAGCCCGAGAACGACCATTCCGATCGCGTGAAGCAACGATCCCTGGGCGAGGACAATCGAAGCAGCCAAGCCCATGACCATGAGCGAGAAATATTCCGCAGGCCCGAACCTTAACGCCATATTCGCCATGGGCGGCCCAAACGCGGCAATCAATAACGTCGCCACAGTCCCCGCAAAAAAGGACCCTATCGCCGATGCCGCCAGGGCCGCACCAGCGCGGCCCTTCCGGGCCATTTGATAGCCGTCCAATGTCGTGACGACGGACGCAGCCTCGCCTGGAAGATTCACTAGAATCGATGTGGTCGATCCGCCATACTGCGAGCCGTAATAGATACCGGCAAGCATGATAAGCGCGGTTACCGGCGGCAAGACAAACGTGACCGGCAATAACATTGCGATTGTCGCTGTCGGGCCAAGCCCCGGAAGAACGCCGATCGCTGTGCCGAGAAAAACGCCCACGAAGCAGTAGAATAGGTTGGCCAGGCTTGCCGAGGTTTGGAGCCCGAGCCACAAGTGTCCGATCAAATCCATCCGGAACTCTCCCTTCTCAACCGCCCAACCACGGGCCGAGCACCGGCAGCGGAACCCCTAGACCTTTGAGGAAAACGAGGACGCAAAAGATTGTGAGTCCGGCGGCCATGATGAACGTCGGTCCCCAGCGGAATTTCGTGCTCGCGTAAGCACTGATGACGACGAGCACGGGTAGCGCCAAAGCGACTCCGAGTCCGCGCACCAAAGAGCCAAACAAAAAAATCGATCCAGTCACGAGTACAAGTCCCCACATGGCGAACCGCCCGATGGGATCGCCACCCGTGATAAACGATCGAATCACTGAAATCGTGCCAATCACGAAAAGCAAGCCGCCCAGGATTGTGGGAAAATAAGCAGGCCCCATCCGAAATGCCGTGCCCATGGAATAATCTCGTCCCACAAGTATCGCGGTGGAGCCGAAGAATATGTAGATCAGCCCCGCCCAAAAATTCTTTGCGCTTCGAATCATCAATACTTTCGATCCCGCTCACGCCGAGGGCCGCGAGCACTGCGCCTTCTACAACAACTGCCAAGAAAAAAAAAGGCCGGCATTTGAGCCGGCCTATCGAGCTTCAGACGATCATAAAAATCGTCCTCGGCTCACTCGGCGTAAACACCCGCCTTTTTTATGATCGGACTCCACTTGTCAATTTCCGCTTTGAGATGCTTTTCCAACGCATGCGGCGTGGCGCGATCCAAACCTACAGGTTCCGCCCCTAATTCGCTGAAACGCTGCTTAACGTTGCTGTCCTTGAGTGCATCCTGAAGCGCGTTCGTCAGTTTATCGATCGCTGGCTTGGGAGTGGCTTTGGGTGCATAGACTCCATGCCAAACATCGACCTCAAAGCCTTTCAATCCCGCTTCGTCCAGGGTAGGCACGCCGGGCAGAGTCGCCATACGCTTCAATGTTGTGACACCGTACACCTTTATCTTTTCAGCCTTGATCTGGCTGGTCGTGTTGGTGGTCTGATCACACATCAAATCCACTTGACCGCCGAGCAGGTCATTCATCGCTGGGCCGGTGCCGTTGTAGGGTACTGTGGTCAGCTCAGTCTGAATCGCTGACATAAAGAGCATGCCGCAAAGATGCGATGCAGCGCCTACTCCCGCATTCGCTAAATTGATCTTGTCCTTATTAGCTTTCACATAGGAGATAAGTTCCTTCAAATCTTTAGGGGGAAAATCCTTCTTGGCAACAAGCGTCATCGGCACCTCGTTGACCAAGCCGATGGGCTCGAAGTCTTTGATCGCATCGTATGGCAAATTGCGATAGAGCGCCGGTGCGGTTGAGTGTCCGATATGATGGAGCAATAACGTATAGCCATCCGGGGAAGCTTTCGCGACGCGATTTGCCGCAATGGTGCCTCCTGCACCAACAACATTTTCCACAATCACTTGTTGTTTAAGCGTCTTACTCATCGGCACGCCAATCAAGCGCGCCAAAGTATCCGTTGGCCCGCCAGCGGCAAAAGGCACGACGATAGTGATCACCTTGGTGGGGTAATTTTGGGCATTCGATTGTATTGCGCTTATCAATAGAAACGTCGCAAGCGCTGCGAATTTTTTTAGTGACATAGTTACCCCTCCATATGGGCAATCGCCTAATCACCGGCCAAGGGACTATTTTTCCCGACTGCTTCTGTCTGCAGCGAGCAATGGAAATGCCAATTGGGAATGCCCAGCTTTACAGTTACTTACTGAGCTATGGTCTTTCTCCAAGCTGCTACAGACAACCGGTTCCTCAAGCCGAAAACTCCACCTTGGGAGAATACGGAATCAGAGTTTCTTCATTGGACTGCACCCTACAATTTGGCCACATAGAGGCTCCTATGATCCAGCAAATGGCTCGGAAAGCATTCCATCCTGGCAGTCTTGACCGAACGCTGGGGAGACCTACTGAGCCCGGTCCGTCATGCCCCTGAGAATCCGTGAATTCTTTCTGACAATCGATGACACAGCGTGCTGCGAAGCCCTTCTCGGTCCGCGGCATGCCTTCTGCTTTTCCGCCCGGAGACAGAGCACAATCGAGAAAATTAACGACTAAGGCTCAGGAGAAACAAGACAGTATGCTGTTCGAATATCTCACTCGTCTAACAAAAGAGAAGGAAGGAGAAACAGAAATGAAATCGACCGAATCAGATCTGGAGAAGCCGAGCTACTGGCAATTGGTTTTCTTACAAAGCAAGGTAAACGGTGCCGCTTATTCTGGCGAGGAGCTTCCTGGGCGTAATTGGGATTGGCCCAAAGATACTTATCTGCAACGCCGTCTGAGCACGTATAAGTTTTACACCCATCGGAACACTCTAAACTGAATTAGTGTGCCGCTTCCCGCGCTGCCTCCTTCAGCACAGCTCCCACGGGATAGCGGCTGCCACTGAGCCCCCGTCACGTTCAGTGGCAAGAGGCCAGACTCCCAAGAGTCTGGCCTCTCTTTATGGTGGGAGTCGGTGCACATCAGCTAAGTAACCGTCGCATCAGATTCGCTAACTCACTGTCTTACCAGCGAAGCGCATTAAGACCGATCGCTTCTCGATCGAATTTTAATCCGCCGGAGAAAATTCGGCGCGACTTTGCACGGCATAAACGAAATTGATAACAACTGGGCTGTTATGAAATTTCATCAAATCATCGTCGCCGTCGTCGTGTTGCTTTGTTTGATATTGCCGGCACAAGCCCAGGAAAAAGTCATTGTCGGCCACTCGGCCCGTGCGGCTTTGTCCATCGGTCCCCTGTTGTACGGCATCGAACGCGGCTTCTATCGCGATGAAGGAATCGATCTCTTATACATCTCCATTCGCGCCGATTTGGGCATCAAGGCTTTGCTCTCAGGTGATATTGATTACAGCTACAGCACGGGTACGATCATCCGCGGCGCAATTATTGGCGTGCCGGTGCGGAATCTATCCTTCGACTTCTCGCGCGTGCTGCACGCATTGATGTCCCGACCGGAAATTCCCAACGCCGCTGCGCTGAAGGGGAAAAAAGTCGGCGTAAGCTCATTCGGCGCAACCGGCGATCTTGCGGCGCGGGTGGGATTGCGTTCTCTCGGGCTCGATCCAGAAAAAGACGTGACAATTATTACCTTGGGCACCGACACTCTGCGTCATGCTGCGCTGCTTGCAGGCACGGTGCAAGCGACGCACATGCCCGTGCCACTGAACATTCAGCTCAAGAAAGAAGGCTATCACGAGCTCGTTTATGCCGGCAAAATTCTGCAGCGCCCGCTCACCGGTCTGGCAACCAGCGTTGAGAAAATACAGAAGAATCCCGGTCAAGTGCAGCGCATGGTGCGCGCCTTCTTGCGGGCCACGCGAGCTTTGAAAACTGAGCGCGCCGCTTTTATTGAATTCGCGCAAAAGAAATACGGTTATTCGAAAGACGTCATGGAAGAAGCGTACAAGTATCTGATTGAGGCTCTTTCCCAAGATGGCTTCGTTGATGATGCCGCGCTCCAGGCAGCGATTAACGAGGCAAAAATTCTCGCTAAGATCACTAAGCCGATCAGCCAATCGGATGTTGTCGACTACAGTTTTCTGCGGGCGGCGATAAGAAAATAAACTTACTTGCGAATCAGCCCTCTGTAGGGACCAGCCGCGTACATTAATTGCCCACCAACAATCGTCAAGATGGATTCGAGTGCGGGAATTTGATCCTCCGCAATCGTCAGATAATCGCCGCTCAACACGGCCAAATCGGCAAGCTTACCGACTTCGATGGAGCCTTTGCGTCCTTCCTCGAAGGTGAACCAAGCGTTGCCGATGGTGTGCGCGCGCAGCGCCTCCGAACGCGTGAGGTTCGCCGGTGCCGCGCGCAAAGGCGAGCCGGCCACCGTCTTACCGGTAATGAGCCACCAGAGCGACAGCATCGGCGAGAATTGGCTGGTTTGAAAAGCACTCGTGCCAGCGCCCAGCGGAATACCCGAGTCTACAATCGTCCGCAACGGCGGCGCACGCCGCGCTTTGTCCAGGCCCCACTGCTCGGAGTAACGCTCACCGGCTAGAACCAAACCATCGTCCACAATAATTCCACCTGCCATTTTTTTGATTCTCGCAAGAGCCTCTGGCGTCGCCGTTTCCACGCCCGTGAAACCGATCCGGCGCTGCGCCAACGGCGTCGATGCGTTTATCTGCTCCAGAACATCGAGCCAACGATCCGCCGCTTGATCGCCGCTGACGTCCACCTGAAAGTAGTATTTCGATTCTAGAACAAAGCTCGCCGTTTTCCGGAAGCTCTCTTCGCGTTCCGGCGTGATGGAAGAAGCATCCGATGAAGCCGGCCTGTCATAGCCGTCGGAGGGAGAAAGCCCCGATCCCGCGAAACCGGCAAACCGAAAGCTGTCGTTTTGCATGAGACCCTTTATTTCATCCACAGCGTTCCTAAAATAATCCGGATCAACCGAACCAGGGACAAGGTAAAAGTTCATTCGCAGCGGCAACTCGCCAGTGCGCGCCATGTCACTCAGCAATCTGCGATGTGCAAAGCTCACCTCGGACGTCTGGAAATCGCTGATCGACGTAACTCCGAAGCGACTTAATTCATAAAAACAATTTCTTAAGCTCTGGCGCATTTGATCGAGAGAGAGCCGGGGAATTTCATCGTAGACGTGCTTCCAGGCCGGCACTCCCTGGAGCCATCCGGTCAGCTCTCCGGTTTTTGGATTGCGTTCAAATTTTCCGCCCGGCGGATCCGCAGTCGCGGACTGGATGCCGGCTGCGCGGAGCGCAGCGCTGTTGAGCAGCGCCCCTTCACGCAAATACTGAACATACACCGGATGATCGGGCGCCACCTGATCGAGCTCGGCGCGCGACGGAAAACGTCGCTCGGCAAATTGCGTCGGCGCCCAACCCCCGGCGACAACGATCCAATTGCCTGCTGGCTTGGCCTTGGTCGCCGCCGCCACTTGCTTCATCGCCTCGGCAAGGGAATGCGCGCGCTCCCAATGTATTTCCGCGTCCCAGCTCAGGCCTGCCAGCGTCGCATAAATATGTCCATCGATGAGTCCGGGAATTACCGTTCGGCCGGCAAGCTCAATGACGCGCGTTTGCCGGCCAATCAGGGGCCGCATTTCCCGATCGGTGCCCACCGCAATGAAGTGCCGGTCGCGGATCGCCACGGCCTCGCGAATGGAAAAATCACCATCCACTGTGATTATTTTACCGCCACGTAGCACTAGCTCTGCAGGAGCCTTCACGGCGAGCGAGCGGGCGAAGTCCACTTCGGCGCCACTGCCGCACGCGATCACGGCAAGCAAACAGAAAATTATGCCGATGTGTTTGCAGAAGTTTTTCACGAGCATTTCCGAGGCTCAGCAAATTTTACCCGGCCGCTTTTGCTCCGAGCACAGAATGTCTGCTTCCGCACCGGTTCGCCTGCAGTTGCGTTGAGCCAAGCGTTGAAGCTATATCTTTAAAACCGAATCGCAGCACGTCTCGAGGCTGAGGTAACGATGAAGCCCGTTCAACTTTTTTGCTGGCATTTTATGGCCTATCCATATCTCGCCAAAGACTTCGACGAGAAAGAATCCAGCGGTTGGGTAACCGTGCCCAACCGCTTGTGGGACGATAACAAATCCCGCGGACTTTACCAGGAGTATACTGATCAGCTCGTCTATGCCGATCAGCTTGGTTTTGACGGCATGGTCTTGAACGAGCACCATCAGAATATATACGGCTTGATGCCTTCGCCGAACCTTATTGCCGCCGCCCTGACACAGAAAACCTCCCACGGTAAAATCGTCATCCTCGGAAATCTCCTGCCGCTGCATCTGAATCCCATGCGTGTTGCGGAGGAGTACGCGATGCTCGATCAAATGAGCAACGGCAGGCTGATCGCCGGCTTTGCACCCGGCGGCGGACCGGAGACTTTCAATTATGACGTACCGTCAGCGAATACCCGAGAGAAGTTTTGGGAAGCCGCAGACTTGATCGTACGGTCGTGGACCGAAGACGGGCCATTTGCGCACGAAGGCCGATATTTTCCATTGCGTTACGTGAATCTGTGGCCCAAGCCATTGCAAAAGCCATTTCCGCCGGTCTGGATTCCCGGATCCCGCAGCCCTTCGACTATGACCGAAGTGGCGAAACGTGGTTATTGTTATTTTCTTTCCTCACGCAGCCACGGCGGCGAAACCCATCGGGCGCAACAGGAATTCGCGGCGGTCTTGGAAAAACACGGCGATAAGTATCAGCCGTTTCGCTTCGGCATTTTGATGTCGACCTATGTCGCCGAGACCGACCGGCAAGCGCGCGAAGAGTGTGAAGAAGGAGTTTGGTATTTCCTAAAAAACTGCTTGAAGGGCCACCTCCGCCGCGAGGGACGTCAACTCACTTACGGCCCCGGAGTGCCATACATTCCTGCCGCCGCCTGGCGGGAATATCTGAAGGGCTATACACCCGGACGAAAACTCTTGGGCGATGTCGAAAACTGGGACGAGCTCGAAGCCTCTCAATCCATCATTGTTGGCAGCCCCGAGACCGTTGCTCGCCGTATTCAAAATTTGATCGAAAAAGCGAAAGTGGGCAACCTGTTGATTCAGTTCCAACTCGGCAATATGCCCGATCACCTCGCCCGTAAGAGCATGAAACTTTTTTCCGAACAAGTCGCACCGGCGCTGCGTCACGCTTCATTGAAACAATTCAGCGAAGAGTATGCCGACCTCAAAGTCGAGCCGGTCGCGGCGGAGGGAGTGCATGAGTCGCGCGGTCATTGATGTTTGTGGTCGTCAAGTTGATCTCCTCGAAAGTGGTGAGGGTGCCCCGCTGCTTTATCTGCATGGCTTTGCCGATGTGCATTCGGTAAAAGAAATTTGGTTGCCATTTCATGAAAAACTTGCGCAGCGCGCGCGGTTCATCGCTCCCGCGCACCCTGGCTGCGCACGCAGCGACGAGAACAAAGATATCGATACGATTGAGGACGTGGTCTTTCACTATTTGGAAGTCCTCGATGCCCTCAAGCTGACAACCTTTGATCTGATCGGAACGTGCGTCGGCGGCTGGATCGCCGCGGAGCTCGCCGTTCGTCATCCAGAAAAAATTCGCAAGCTTGTGTTGATCGGCGCTGCAGGACTCTTCGTTCCAGGCGCTCTGATCGGCGACGTGTTCATGATGGCTCAGCCGGAATTCGGCTCCAGCTATGCCTCGTTGCGCGAGATGTTATTTTCGCGAGCCGACGACGCCAACGCGTTGGAAATGTTTCCCGACGGCAAAGGTGAATTGGAAGACGAAGTGCGACGCTATCAGATGCTACGATTGAGCTCGCGCATCGGCTTCAAACCGCCTTATTTTTATAATTACGCGCTGCGCAATCGTCTGCATCGTATCGCATCTCCAACACAAATTATCTGGGGAGAAAACGACAAATTCGTGCCGCGCTCCCACGCTGAGACATATGCAGCGCTAATCCCGAATGCGCAAATGAAGATCGTCCCCGGCGCCGGCCACAGCGTTCATGTGGAAAAACCCGCAGAGACGACGAAATTAATATTGGAGTTCCTCAATGATTGAACCGTGAATGTGATTGTATGCGAGCGTCGCCTATTTGAACTCCGCCTTTTTATGCAGATACAACTTGCGCATCGCTGGGCGGTACTTGTCCATCATCGCGCGGTTGAGGTCAACGCGTGCGAAGGCAGCAGCTTAATAGTGGTATAGGTCGATGCCTTCACGGACGACAACCATGGAACGACCATCGGGAAGAATAAATTGCGACTCGACTGGCTCGAGCATATCCGTCAAAGCAAAAATGATTGGCCCTGACCCTCCCGTGTAAATATCGGTAAGCCGAAGTCCAGCTCTAAATTCGTCGGCAATTTTCTTGGCGACCGCGCCTCGACCGGTAAAGAGCTCCAATTCGATCCCGTAACGCTTCTCAAAACGATCCTTTAAGCTCTTCCTCAACTCAGCGCCAGCCGGTATCGAAACAACGACTTTGCCCTCCTTCTTGGCGGCGGCAACGATTTGTTGCCACTGCGTGGTCTGCGTTTCGCCGACGGAAGCAAAGGCCAGCATCAAAACCATGCTGGCAATGATTCGCAGACAAACGAAACATTTTTGCTGTTCAGACAATAGCATGCTCCTTCGAGGACCATCCAAAAAAAATTCGGCAAAATGCGTTGGAAAACGATTTGGAACTTAGTGAGTTTTGCAGAAGAGTTGTCAAGCTATTCCGCTTTACAACCCGCGCAGACACTGCATCAGTGGCAGCGCTCTTGCACGCTCATGAATTTAAACGGCTTGCGATACACGTTTAGAGATTGGAGAGAAGTTAATGATCTTTTCAGAAATTCGCGGTACCCGCTGGTTCAGGAACGCTTTGCCATCGGAAGGTAATCGCGTACTTGCGGCCCGAGATAAACTTGTTTCGGACGCGCCAGTTTCTGATCGGCATCCGTCAACATCTCTTCCCACTGAGCGATCCATCCCGACGTCCGTGGAATCGCAAACAGCACCGGGAACATGTCCATCGGAAGCCCCATCGATTGGTAAATCAATCCTGAATAGAAGTCCACGTTGGGATAAAGCTTGCGCTTGATGAAGTAGTCGTCTGAAAGCGCGATCCGTTCAAGCTCGAGAGCGATGTCCAGCAAAGGATTGCGCCCCCTAACTTCGAAGACTTGGTCGGCGACCTCTTTGATGATCTTGGCGCGCGGATCGTAATTTTTATACACTCGGTGGCCAAAGCCCATCAATCTGCCCTCGCCGCCCTTTACCTTCTTTATAAACTCGGGCACATGATCTTTTGAGCCGATTTCCATGAGCATTCGGAGCACCGCTTCGTTTGCACCACCGTGCAACGGTCCGTACAGAGCGGCAGCCGCAGCTGCGACCGCCGAATAGGGATCGACCTGCGAACTGCCGACACCGCGCATCGCATTGGTGCTGCAATTTTGCTCGTGATCCGCATGCAGAATGAACAGCACATCGAGCGCGCGCTCGATCACCGGATTCGGCTTGTATTTGAGCTCCGTCATCTTAAACATCATGTTCAAAAAATTGCCGGTGTAGCTCAAATCGTTATCCGGGTAAGAATACGGCAGCCCGAGACTATGGCGATAGGCGAATGCGGCCAGGGTCGGCATTTTGCTGATCAGACGGTAAGTTTGATCTTGCCGCGATTTGATGTTGAAGATTTTTTTCGCCTCGGGATAAAAAGTCGAAAGCGCCCCCACCGTGCTGATCAGCACGCCCATGGGATGGGCCTCATGATGAAAACTATCGATGACTTTCTTTATGTTCTCATGAATAATGGAATGATACGTAATATTGTGGGTCCAGTCTTGGAGCTGTGATGAGGTCGGCAGTTCGCCGTGAAGGATTAAATACGCGGTTTCTAAATACGAGCTTTTTTCGGCCAGTTGCTCGATGGGATAACCGCGGTAACGTAAGATCCCTTTGTCGCCATCAATGTAGGTGATTTTGCTCTGGCATGACGCCGTGTTCATGAACCCCGGATCATAACTGACAATGCCATCGTCCTCAGTGACTCTGATTTGAAAAAGGTCGGTCGCTTTCACCGCGCCATTTCTAATCGGAACTTCGTACTGCTTCCCGGTCCGGTTATCAATAATCGTCAAAGTCTCTGAAGCCATCGCGCCTACCTTTCAATTTCCTTTTAGACTATCCCTATGCGCCGGTCAACCACGCGTCAGACGGCTGGCTCCTCCGATCTGCACGCAATTTTCCATTGGTGATTTTGCTTTTCAAAGCCGACCATCATGGCTGGAAGAAACTCAACCACAGCACGTTCCGGATCGCCGCTTGTCAGCAACGCCGCGAGCCGATTGAGATGGGGTAAGTGACCCACCAGTGCAACGGGATGATCCATCAGGTCAAGCTCGGCTTTCACTATCGCCGGATCATCTTCGGGTAAGAGGCCAGCATGCAAATGCAAGCCGAGCGGCGGCGCTAAAACCTCGGCGAGGATCTGCGCGGTCTCGAAGGCTCGTAGAATTCCTGAATGATAGATCGCCGAGATTTGAAAGTTGCGACGGAGCGCCCAGTGCGCCATCCGGTGAACGTTTTGTCGTCCGTTCACCGAGAGCGGGCGTTTGGGATTATCCGCTTCAGCGACAGCATTGCCATGCCGAACCAGAAATGCGTGCACGATCAGGCTTACCTTGGTGAAGTTTAGATAAGAGATCCAGCTGACGCCAATACGGCGCTCCAATAAATCGGCGCCCTGTTCGCTCGTCGCAGTTGAAAAAGATCGGTGTTCATATAGTATGCCGCTCAACAATTTGCAATCTTCTCTCCCATCCGGTTCGTCCGCTGTGATCGAGTTTCGCAAAGTGAATAAATGGTTCGGCTCGCTTCACGTCCTCAAGGACATCGACCTCTCGGTTGAAGCGAGCAAGGTCTTTGTCGTTTGTGGTCCGAGCGGCAGCGGTAAAAGTACTCTGATTCGTTGCATCAATCGACTGGAAACCTTTCAATCCGGTTCTCTTACTGTTGATGGGCTGTCTTTAGCGGATGCACAATTCGACCCGGTACGATTGCGCGCCAATGTCGGCATGGTGTTCCAGTCTTTCAATTTGTATCCGCACATGACCGTGCTTCGTAATATCACCCTGGCGCCGATCAAAGTGAAAGGCCTTGCGCAAGCCGAAGCCAAGAAAATTGCCATAGATCTTTTGGAGCGAGTCGGCATACCCGATAAAGCGGATGCCTTTCCGGCGCACCTTTCCGGGGGACAGCAGCAGCGCGTGGCGATCGCGCGAGCGCTAGCGATGCAGCCGAAAATTATGCTGTTCGACGAGCCGACCTCGGCACTGGACCCTGAGATGATCAACGAAGTTCTCGAAGTGATGACCGGGCTCGCCCGGGATGGCATGACGATGATGGTCGTCACCCACGAGATGAGTTTTGCACGGCGTGTCGCGCACCGAATCGTATTTATGGATCAGGGACGCATCGTTGAAACCGGTGAGCCCGCGAGTTTCTTCGCCGCGCCTCAATCGGCGCGCGCTCAACAGTTCCTAAGCAAGATTCTTTCTCACTAGGAGTTCACTATGATACGCGCTCGATGCTTCAGCGTTTGGGTCATTTCGATTTTACTTGCATCTGTTGGCTCTACTAGCGCTCAACCGACTCTGGAGAAAATTGATAAGAGCGGCGTTCTTATCATCGGCACCCGGACGGGATCACCGCCGTTCGCCTATGTCAATAAAAACAATGAATGGGTCGGCTTTTCGATCGAGCTGGTGGAAAAGGCCGTCGTTTCCGCGCTTACCAAGAAGCTCAACAAGCAAATCAGGCTTGAAAAAAAAGAATCGGCGCCACAGACCCGGATTCCGCTGCTCACCTCGAACGCGGTGGATCTCATCGCCGAAACCATGACGGATACGCAGTCCCGACGTGATCAAGTCGATTTTAGCTTGACGTTCTTTGTCACGGGGGCTCAATTTCTCGTGAAGAAAGGCACGCCGATCAAAAACATCCAGAGCGTCGCGGGCAAACGAATCGCCGCTCAACAAGGATCCACCAACGCGAAGATTATCCGCGAGCGGGTTCCCACAGCGAAGTTGCTCGAATTTCCCGATCAACCGGCCGCATTTCAAGCCCTGGCGCAGGGACAGGTGCAGGCGTACACCAACGACGGAGTTCAGCTCGCCGGCTTGCGCGCAAAAGCACCGCGACCCGATGAATGGAGTGTGGTGGGTGAATTCTTTTCTTACGAGCCCTACGGCATGGCCCTGCGGAAAAACGACTCCGATTTTCGTCAAGTGGTGAACGTCGGCTTGATGGACGCGGTCTCCTCCGGTCTCTACTTTCAGTTGTACGACAAATGGTTCGGCGTCAAAGGCGAAGTGCCCTATCCGCTCTCCGCTGAAACGAAGCGTTTCTTGGAGATGCAAGTCGTGCCCAAATAAGCTCAGGCATGAGGCCGATTTTCACATTCCGTTTTTCGCTGTTGTTTTCGCCTCGTTTCTCGTGCGTCTCTTAAAATGACCTATCGGTTCACTTGGAACATTCTATGGAGCGGTCAAACCGCCGGCTGGTTGCTCCAGGGTGTCATAACCACCCTGGAGATTTCTGCAATTGCCTGGCTGCTTGCGCTTGCGCTTGGTTTACTCTCGGGCGCTCTACGCACCGCGCCGGCTTTGCCTCTACGGTGGATCGGCGCCGCCTACGTTGAATTTTTCCGCAACGTCCCTCTGCTGGTCTGGATGTTCTTCTGGTATTTCGCGGTTCCGCCGTTGTTGCCGCAAGTGTTGCAGGATTGGCTGCTCGAGCACGGCGCTGAGTTTTGGGCGGGAGTGGTAGCGCTCGGCGTATATCACGGCGCGCGCTTTTCTGAGGTGATCCGTTCCGGGATCCAGGCAATACCAAAGACCCAATTTGAAGCGGCGCTATCGACTGGGCTTACGATGGTACAGACTTACCGATTGATCATTATTCCCGTTGCCCTGCGTTTGATCGTGCCCCCTGCGACAAACGAGACGCTCAACCTGCTGAAAAATTCATCTGTGGCATTGACCATTGGCGTAGCCGAGTTGACGTTTCAAACCCGCCAGATCGAAACCTATACAGCCAAGGCATTCGAAGCGCTGGCGGCGGGAACGATGATCTATCTCGTCCTCTGCCTGACCGTTGCTTTATTGATGTCACAGATCGAACGACGCACGGCCATTCCTGGTATGATCGCGCGTGGCACAGGAGAATCTTAAACGACATGGATCTCCGCGTGATTGGCGACAACTTCGGCTTTCTGATCGTTCAAGGCTTTATTGGCGTAGGCGCGTTCGCCGGCGGGACGCTGCGCCTTGCGATTCCAGCGATTCTTTTGGGATTTATACTGGGAACGCTGATTGGCCTCGCACGTTTGGCGCGTTCGCGTTGGATCCATGTACCGGCGGCAGTCTATGTTGAGTTCTTTCGCGGTGTGCCACTCGTCATGGTGATTTTTTGGTTTTGGTTCATGATTCCCACAATCGTCGGCAAATCGCTGCCGGAGTATAGCGTCGCGCTGACCGCCTTTGTGGTATTCGAAGCGGCTTACTTGGCGGAAATCGTTCGCTCCGGGATACAATCGGTGGCGCGCGGTCAAGGCGAGGCCGCGATCGCGACTGGTCTGACGCGCAATCAGACGATGCGGCTTGTGATCTTGCCACAGGCCCTGCGCAATATGATTCCGGCACTGGTCACCCAGTTTATCGTGCTGCTCAAAGATACCTCCTTGGCGTCAATTATCGGTTACGTCGATCTCACCAAAGCGGCGCAAATCGTCAATAACCGCGAAATTCGTCCCTTCGAGCTCTATCTGTTTATCGCGGCCGTCTACTGGATCTCCAGTTACGGCATGTCTCAGTTAGCTCGCCATTGTGAACGCCGGATGAATCCGAGTATTCCCTAACAATCCTATCGGATCAGCGATCAAAGAGAACGCCGGTCGGCACCGCAGCGATTTTCAAGGTTGCCGAGGTAAGCGCGCATTGCTACGATCGTAGACGACTGCCGGTTTTCATTGCTAACCAATGCTGTTTTTGAAAGATACGCCGATCCATCAAATTCTCTCGATGAACGAGATGATTGGCGCGATCGAAGAAACTCTTAAAGAAGTCGCTCTCGGCCGCGGTCATGAGCTGCCACGGCGGCGTATTCATCACCCCAATCGGATGATTTTCGGACTCTTGCCGGGTTCGGTGCACGGCGTGATGGGCGCTTATTTACAAACCGATCTCGACCGGCGGATTCATCGCGAAACTGTGATTTTGTACAGCGTCGAGACCGGTGCGCCGCTTATTTTCTTTCAAGATTGTGCGATCAATGAAAATCGCACCGCCGCAGCAGGGGCAGTCGGTGCCAAATGGTTGGCACGGAAAAATGCCAGCCGCGTGGCCGTTTTCGGTAGCCAGGTTCATGCCGAAACGCAGCTCAAGGCGCTTGCGGCGGTTAGAAAATTGACAAGCGCGCGGGTTTTCAGTCCGAACGCCGCACGCCGAGTCGCCTTTACGGAAAAACTCGGCCGCGAGCTTGAACTCGCGGTCCTACCGGCTTCGAGCGCTGAGGAAGCTTTGGGAACGGCCGATATCGTGATTACGGCAACCAATTCCACCACGCCGGTATTTGATGGAAGATTACTTCAGGAGGGTACGCACGTGACATCGATTGCGAACGGCGACAAGACCCGAATTCGTCAGGAGATTGACGAAGTCACGCTGCGCCGAGCCGCGCCTGTTTTTATTACGTCGAAGACGACCGTATGCGCCAATGAGAGCGACATTTTTCGTGCTGTCAAAGATGGAGTGATCTCCTGGGAACAGGTGCACGAAATCTCGCATGTGCTTCTCGGAAAGGTTTCGGGGCGCACGGATGAACGGCAGATTACGCTTTTCAAGCTCCAAGGGACGGGCATCATGGATGTTGCCGTCGGCCTTTGCGCCTACGAAAAAATTAAGAACGGCAATCTCGCCCAACGGCTTTAGCAGCAGAGATTCAGGACGCAAACGATGGCTCATTACGAGATGTTGGTGATTGGCTCGGGGCCGGCCGGACAAAAGGCGGCAATCCAAGCCGCCAAAATCGGCAAAAAGGTCGCCGTCATCGAACGCAAGAAAGTCGCTGGCGGAATCTGCATCAACACTGGAACGATTCCGAGCAAATCGCTGCGCGAGGCCGTCTTGTTTTTATCGGGGTTTCGCCAGCGCAACCTTTACGGCGCCAGCTACCGCGTCAAGAAAGACATTACCTTCGAGGATCTGGCTCAACGATGCGATCACGTGATCAAAGCCGAACAGGAAGTGATTCAAAACCAGTTGATGCGAAATTCTGTCGATTTCATCATTGGCACGGCGTCATTTCTCGATCCACATCGACTTTCGATCAAGCAGGAATCAGAGACTAACGAGCACACCGCCGAATATATCGTGATTGCCGTCGGCAGCGAGCCGGCTCGCCCGGCTGAAATTCCGTTCGACGACGAGTCGATCATCGACAGTGATGGATTGTTATCTCTTAAACAACTACCCAAATCCTTGACGATTGTCGGTGGCGGGGTGATCGGTTGCGAGTACGCTTCGATCCTCGCAACCTTGGGAATCCCAGTAGTGCTGGTCGAACGACGGCCGCGCCTGCTCGAATTTGTCGATAGCGAGCTGATCGAAGCTCTGCAATATCAGATGCGCAATGTCGGCGTCACTTTTCGCTTTAACGAGGAGGTGGTCGGCATTCAAAAATCCGCCGATCATTCGGTCTCGATCCAGCTGAAGAGCGGCAAAAAAATCAGCGCGCCGCTCTTGATGTACTCGGTCGGCAGAGTCGGCGCAACGAAAGGTCTCAATCTAAACAACATCGGTATCACGCCCGATGAGCGCGGACGCCTCAAAGTAAATGAGAACTATCAGAGCGCGCTCGATCATGTGTACGCTGTTGGTGACGTGATCGGCTTCCCTGCGCTGGCTTCGACTTCTATGCAGCAGGGACGTCACGCTGCATGCCACGCGTTCGGCCTGAGTTGTGATCTCTCCACGCACCTGCTGCCCTATGGCATCTTTACCATTCCGGAGATTTCGATGGTCGGACGAAACGAGGATGAATTGACCCGCGATGGTGTGCCGTACGAAGTGGGTGTGGCCCGCTATCGTGAGATCGCGCGCGGGCAGCTGATCGGCGACACCGTGGGGATGCTGAAGCTATTATTTCACAGCGAAACCCGCGCGCTCCTCGGCGTCCATGTCATCGGCGAGGGTGCCACGGAGCTTGTACATATCGGGCAGGCGGTGATCGCCCATGGCGGCAAGCTGGACTACTTCATCGATACCGTCTTCAACTACCCAACGCTTGCCGAGTGCTATAAGGTGGCTGCCCTGGCTGCGCTTAACAAATTCCCCACCAGCAATGCCGTTTGTGCTGTTGAATGACTGCTGGCGCGCGAATCCGAGGGTTCGTGCGCCTTGCTCGCCGATCACTCAGAGTTCGACCACGCTCAGCCAGATGTCGAAACCTTGTCAGGACGGATTTTGTAGATCACTCGCACCTCTCCGGGGCTGCGAAACGGATAGCGATCCTTGCCGAGATACTTTTTGGCCAGCGCATCGATGTGCGCATCGGCACCCTGTTCGGTGATCTCAACGACTTGTCCTCTTACGGCAATATAGCGATAGGCGTTTTTTGGATCCTCGATCGAAAGCGCAACCCGCTTGTCGCGGCGCATGTTCTTGTCCTTCACGCGTCCCTTCGCGGAATTCACCCGAACATGAGTGCCATCATAGTCGACCCAAACCGGCGTTACCTGCGGACTGCCATCCGGCATCAGCGTCGCTAGGTGTGCAAACGCTACTTTGACAAAAAGATCTCTGTAGGCTTCGAGAATCGTCGCAGCCATAATTCACCTCCTGTGATTTCGGGTTTAAAGGAAATAATCAGCCAACTCGATCGGCTGGTTGATGATCACATCGGGGTGTGCGGCAATTAAGTCGTTCTTATCGCCGAGCCCGTAGGTCACACCGCAGGTCATAACGCCGGCGCGTTTTCCGGCTTCAATGTCAATGTCACCATCGCCCACCATCAGCGCGCCCGTGGCAGGCAAGCCAAACTTTGTTAATGCTGCATTCAACAGCGCTGGATGTGGTTTCTTGTCGGCTGCGCTATCGCCGCCGAAGACGGCATCAAAACAATTTTCTACGCCTAAGCCTTGTAAAAGCTTGAGAGCGAGCCGATAGATTTTGTTGCTCACCACGGCACGCCGTTTGCCGCTGAAATCATCGAGCAGTTTACGAATTCCCGGATAGAGCGTCGTTTGGTCGAGCAAGTGTTCTTCGTAATGTCCGAGAAAGATATGTCGAATCTTTTCGAAATGATCTTGTCCCAGTTCCGGTATGGCGTGCTTGAGCAAGTGATCGACTCCGCGGCCAATATGGCGGTAAACAGAATACGGCGCCAATGAGGCAAGCTCGAATTGTCCGCGGGTATAATTTACCGAATTGGCGAGGTCTTGGCCCGTATCGGCTAATGTTCCGTCCAGGTCAAACATCACCAAATCGACTGATCTCTTCACCGCGTTCGATTCAAGTTGAAAACAGTCTCGAAGTCAACGCGCTCCCGAGAGCTCTTTGCTCTCCCGCCATTCCATGGTGTAATTTGGCTCTAAGCTTAGGACGCGTCTGGAGGAAACCATGACAGTCAAATCGGCGGTTTTCGCTTTTATGCTCTGGGCGGCGAGCGTCTGCGCACACTCGACCTGGGCCGCAGACAAACTGAACACGGCTTATATCTCCACCACACCAGGTTCTTCATCGGTGCTGTGGGTCGCGAAGGACGCGAAAATTTTTGACAAGTACGGCATTGACGCGACGATTATCTTTATTTCCGGCAGCATCCGCGGCATTCAATCGATCCTTGCTGGCGAGATACCCATCGGGGAAGGCGGCGGCCCCGGACTGGCCAGCGCACGACTTGCCGGCGGTGACGTGGTCGCGATCGCCGGAAACGTCAACGTTCTGCCCTACTACTTGGTCGCGCAGCCCAATATCAAAAAGCCCGAGGATCTGCGCGGAAAAATTGGCGGCAACCACATCGCCGGCACCACCGCCGAATTTGCGCTCAAAGTGGGGCTTAAGAAGATCGGCATCGATCCTTCCAAAGACGTCAATCTGCGCGTGATCGGTGGTTCCATTGAACGTATGGTGGCGCTGCAGAAGCGGATTGTCGATTTCACTGTCGTTACCGAAGCCGGCAAAGCCATGGCCGAAAAGCTCGGCTATCCGACCGTCGTCGACATGGTGGCGCTCAAGATCCCGTTTCCCCAGAATGGTATTTTTACTTCAACCAAACTGATCCGTGACAATCCGGATTTCGTTCGTCGCTACATGCGCGCCTACGTCGAGGCGATCCACTTTTACAAAACCCACAAAGAAGACACCATCAAAAGTATGCGCAAGTATTCACGTCTTGACGACCGAAAGTTTCTCGATGAGGCGTGGGACTGGCACGTAAAGTTTATGCCGGATGCGCCTTATCCCCCGCCCGACGGCTACCAGCTTGTCCTGCAGGATATGGCGGAAAAAAATCCGAAAGCGGCCCAGGCCGATATCAAGGACTACATCAATGCGCGGTTTGTTAAGGAACTGGACGACTCAGGATTTATTAAGGCACTCTACCGTAAATAACGGCGAGATTACTGGTTCAAGCCGTTCAATACGTTCAAACCGTTAAAGCCGTCGGTAGCAGCTTTCGGCAATTCGTAGCTGCCGGTTTGAACTGTTTTAACGGATTCACGGCTTGAACGGATTAAATCTTTTTTCGCGACGCTTCAAGCACCTGATGCATCGGATCCACATCCACCACGAGCGCCGAGAGCTGGAGTTTTTCTTCGCGTAAGCTCTCGGGCACTTGGCTCATCACTTCATCCTCGAGAATGTGATAGACGGGTATCTTAAGGGCAACGCCGGCAAGCGGTCCCGCGTAACTCGGATCTCCTTCCGTTACGGTTTCCGCAAAAACTTCTACGCCATTCGCCTCACCATTTCCTAGGATGACTGTGAGATTTTCCGGACCATACTGGTCCGCCAGGCGCTTGATGACCCCTTGATTCTCAAAGTTCATCGCGCCTGCGGCGGTTCAAACGAAGCACTCTGTGGCCTGAAAGATCACTTCATATCCCGCTCCTTGCAAACATTCAGCAATCACCGGTCCTGGCACTCCATCCCGTTCGCCGATCGCGATGACTTTTTTACCTTTGAGCATTGGACCTCCGCTGATAGGTTTTGTAACAAAATGCGAAATTCGAACAAGATCCGAAACAAGCAAAACGGCACAGTTCAGATAACATTGAACGAACTTTTGGTCATTGAGAGTTGTTTCGGATTTCCGGCCTTTCGAATTTACCGCCTTAAAGATCATTTCGATCGACGAGAAACGAACAACCATCCGAGAGTTGCGTCATCCGGCCGAGAAATAGGCTCCCCTTCGCGATCAACAGCGCATGGCGAATTTGCTTTGCGCGAAGCCTCTCGACAGCGTGCCCCAGATAAACAATCGCCGAGGGGATGTGGCCTTGAGTCGGGGCATAGCCTAGCATGCCGCGAGTGCGGACAAAATCCTCCATATTGGCCTTTGAGATCTGGCCGCGCATGACTGCCAATGCCGCCAAAGTCAGATAGTTTGTCCGCGGCACATCGCCGCTCCCCGACGGCACGGTGATCTCGGGATTGTGAAGTTCGACGCCGTAGCGATCGACATCTGTCAGCTTCATGCCCAATTTGGCGAGAGGTTTCTCCGCCAGGTTTTCCGCCATCGCCTGGGGCGAAGCGCCGGCTCCCACCGGATGGAAAGCAGCAGAATCCAGGCGCATGCAAGGCTCGCCAGGTTTTGCCGCAGAAAGAATCACGGCAAAGCTACCCAGTACATCTTCCAACGCCGGCATGTTCTTTTTCAGGTGCGATTCGAATTTCATACCGAGTTTCGCCAATGATCCGCCCGCAACAACAGCGACTTTTTTCGCGACACCGGATTGAACAAGACTCGCACCCTGCACCATTGCGTACATCGGACCGGCGCAAAAAGCTTTTACGTCGCAACCGGAAGCCCTGACGCAGCCAACTTGCTCGGCAATCGCCTTCGCCAGATTGCCGCCGCCGCGATTGTAGCGGTCGCCCACCGCCTCCTCCGAACAGCTGATGACAAAATCTATGTCAGTGGGGTCAAGGTCGAGCCGTTTGCATACCGAGCGCAAAGAATGCGCCGCTGTCACTTTGGCGGCCAGATTTTCCAGCAACACCTCGGCAGCTAAACTAGCATCTTCTGCATGGGCAGCTTCAAACGCGCCGATCAATCGCTCGCCCGAATAGAGCGGCAAAGCGCCTTTTTCACACAGCGCGTGGATCTCTGTCGTGGAACGCAGCTTCGGTGCACCGACGCTTGGCTGTCCATCCTGGTCGCGAAACCAACCGTTTTCTAAGGAAACAAGGTCGAACTGATCGGCTGCAGCCAGCAGAATATAAAACCTGTTTTGCTCCACGACGTCGCCAAATCGACCTTCCGAGGTCGCACCCTCGATGAGTTTCTCGTACCATGGCTTGGGCAAATCGCTAAGCCGCTCGGGAGCGATATTACCGATGTAAGCCTGGTGCGGTGGATAGGCGACCGCCGCAGCGAAATCGCGCAGTTTTTGTTTCAATTCGTTACCGAGCGCAGGATTCGCACGAATTTCTCGCAGCGGCTTCGAACCATAGCGCACGAGGTCCGGTACATGAGCCAACGAGTAAAACACGCCTTCAATTCCGACCCGCACGGCTGTTGTCAATTCCGACATCTCGTCAGTCCAAAAATCGAAAATCCAAAATACTAGATCTTACGCCCTATGCGCTATTGCCTTTTTAGCGGCTAAAACGCTGATGCCTGACAAACACCTCGGCATCGCTGCCAGCAAAAAATACCAACCGAACTTCCTGGATGGTTGTTTCGTTTTTCAGGTATTGCCCGATGGTACTCGATGACACTACGGCAGCCTCATTCATAGGATAGCCGTAAACGCCGGTGGAAATCGCCGGAAAGGCGATGCTATGAAGGCTGTTCCCTACTGCAAGCGCAAGCGAGTTCGCATAGCAGGCAGCGAGCAATTGAGACTTGGCCTCACCGCCTTGTCCATAGACGGGCCCGACCGTATGAATGACGTGCTTGGCGGGCATCCGGCCGGCAGTGGTAATGACCGCCTGCCCCGTCGGTAAACCATCCGGGAACTTAACCCGTCGAATTTCGCGGCACTGCTCCAATATTTCGGGCCCGCCCGCGCGATGAATCGCGCCGTCGACTCCACCACCACCCATCAAAGTACCGTTGGCGGCATTCACAATGGCGTCGACTGTTTGCTTGGTGATGTCGCCGACTCTTACAGCAACCCGACCGTCCAAAAAAGTTCGCGGTAACTCCATCTTTCAGTTCTAGCACTTGCTATAATGCCAATCTGTCACTGTCATTTGTACCACCGTCATTCTGAGGCTAAGCCGAAGAATCCCACATTTGCACCTCGCCAAGAAATCGAGATGCTTCGCTGCCGCCAGACTGTGTGAAAACTCCCAACAGGGTTTTAGTATCTGAATGTGAGTGAGAGAGCAAGAATTTCATACTCGGCAGAAATGAATTCGTGTAGAGTGAATC
>Ga0070670_100000240_pt1 | contig 49717 bp, 47 predicted proteins | sample KBSS63metaG_FD_64665 | JGI IMG/M metagenome (GOLD analysis project Ga0070670, IMG submission 64665) | Switchgrass rhizosphere microbial communities from Kellogg Biological Station, Michigan, USA - KBS S6-3 metaG | ecosystem: Host-associated > Plants > Roots > Rhizosphere > Soil ... | reverse complement strand
TAGCGGCTGTGCTGTTTTTCAGAAATACGTTGTCTTAAAAGTATCCCCGCGACGTTACTTGAGTCTATTGACTGCAGACCACAAGCGCAGGGGCTAATCGAGGAATGACCATGAATCGTAAAATCCCCAAGATCGCCTTGCTTATCGGTGCACTCGCCATGGCAGGCCAAGCCTCCGCCCACGGCGGTGGATGGGCGGGTCCGGCCGCCTTGGGTGCGTTGGTCGGCGCCGCCGTGGTGGGCTCCGTGGTTGCCAGCCAACCTCGTGAGGTGTACGTGCAACAGCCCGTGTATGTACAACCGCAGCCGGTGTACGCCGCGCCACCGCCGGTGTACTACGCCCCGCCACCACCGGTGTATGTACAACAGCAGGTCTATTACCGCCCGGCGCCGGTTTATTACGGCCCGCCACATGGCTACTACTATGGCCCTCCTCACGGCTACTACCGTCGCGGCTGGTAAACCCCTGGTGTCACGTGCGAAACAGGCCTCGCCCCCGTGCGAGGCCTTTTTTTGCGCGCAAAGTCCGGATTTATCGCGTCAAGGTCGCTATAAGGACAATGGTGCCGACGCCAATCCCACAGGATAAGGCCCAAAGTCTACTTGCTCGACAGGGGCCAGCGCTGTCATGTTTGTGTCACGCCGCACTCCCACTATCGATCCTGTCCACTCAATAACAACAAGGACGACTGACCATGCCCACACAAAACCCGCACCGCACCGCTGGCCTCTGCACGTCCAGCAAGGTTTACAGCGCACTCACCGAACTCAAGCACTTGGAAGGCCACCGCAGCGCGAAATTCCTGGCGTTGCTGGCAGAAAACCTGGTGCGCAAGGGCCTGCTCAACGAGCAGGAAGTGGTGAGCATGCTCGATCAGGTGGTCGACTGACACGTTGCGTTGATGTCGACTATCGAGCCAGGTGATTTTTCCTTGGCCGCCTGGCCTCGTAAGGTGACCTCCATAGCGATTGGAGGTATCTATGCCCACTGTTCAAATCATGTCTGTCATCGGCAGCGCCGTCCCCGCCCCGCTTCGCGCGTTGGGAGTGCTTGCCTGCTGGTACCTGGTAAGCGACGGCGAGGCCATCAGTGGCCCCCTCACGTCGCTGTCCGCCGCCGAAAAACAGCTGCAGCAAGCGTCGAGCTTCAGGCTTGACGCCTGAGACTCAAGGCAGTGGCAGCTTGACCCGCGGCTTGCTTTCGACAAACAGCGCCCAACTGGACATGAACAGCGCCGCCACCAGCGGCCCGATCACGAACCCGTTGAGGCCGAACACCGATAAACCGCCCAGGGTCGAGATAAGGATCAAGTAGTCCGGCATCTTGGTGTCTTTGCCCACCAGGATCGGACGCAGCACGTTATCCACCAGCCCGATCACAAACACGCCAAACAGGCCCAGCACCACGCCCTGCCAGATCGAACCGCTGAGCAGGAAGTACGCGGCCACCGGCCCCCACACCAGCCCAGCCCCCACCGCCGGCAGCAGCGACAGAAACGCCATCAACACCGCCCAGAGCAACGCGCTGGGAATGTCCAGGAACCAGAAGATCAAACCGCCCAGCGCGCCCTGGGTCACGGCTACCAGCACGTTGCCCTTGACCGTGGCGCGCACTACCCGGTTGAACTTGAGCTGTAGACGACGCTTCTGTGGTTCGGCCAGCGGTACCGCCGTGCGCACTTTGCGCACCAGTTCCGGGCCGTCGCGCAGCAGGAAGAACAGCAAATACAGCATGATGAAAAAGCTCACCAGGAAATCAAACGTCCCCTGGCCGAAGCTGAACGCCTGGGTGGCAAAGAACTGGCTGCCCTGCATCGCGCTCTTGACGATCTTCTCACGCAGCCCTTCCAGGTTGCCCATGCCAAAGCGGTCCAGCAGATGCTGGAAGTACGGCGGCAGAAAGTGCTTGAACTGCTCGATATAACCGGCCACGTCGAGCTTGCCGCTCTCGATGTTCTTGTAGAGCGTCGCGCCCTCTTGCACCAGCAAGGCGCTGGTGATGATCACCGGCAGAATCGCGATCACCAGGCACACCATCAAGGTGGTCAGGGACAACAGGTTGCGGTTCCAGCCGAGGCGTTGCTGCAGGCGGCGCTGCATCGGCGCAAAGATGATGCCCAGGATCACCGCCCAGAACACCGCGCCGTAAAACGGCAGCAATATCCAGATAAACGCGATAGTCACCAGGACCAGCAACAACAGCAGGGTCTTGAATTGCAGAGTGGTTTGATTCATGTCCGGTCCATGTCAGAAAGCTCGGCGCGCGTGCGCCCTGCTGCTTAGTCCGTTGCAAATCCTGTGAGTGCCATCTTTGTTGCGGTAAGCGTAGACCCAGATCAATAACCCCTTCGGCGCCGCCCGGTACCCTCGCGCCCTTTTGCGGTCCGATTTCCCATGCCTCTGCTCCTTAGCCCTGAACTGTTGGCCCCCGCCGGCACCCTGAAAAACATGCGCTACGCCTTCGCCTACGGTGCCGATGCGGTCTACGCCGGCCAGCCGCGCTACAGCTTGCGCGTGCGCAATAACGAGTTCGACCACGCCAACCTGGCCCTCGGCATCGACGAAGCCCATGCGCAAGGCAAGCGCTTTTACGTGGTGGTGAACATCGCGCCGCACAATGCCAAGCTCAAGACCTTTCTCAAAGACCTGGCCCCGGTGATCGCCATGGGCCCGGATGCGCTGATCATGTCCGACCCGGGGCTGATCATGCTGGTGCGCCGACACTTCCCACAGATGCCGATTCACTTGTCGGTACAGGCCAATACCGTGAACTGGGCCAGCGTCGAGTTCTGGCAGCAGCAAGGGATTTGCCGGGTGATCCTGTCGCGGGAGCTGTCCCTGGAAGAGATCGGCGAAATCCGCCAGCAGGTGCCGGCCATGGAGCTGGAGGTGTTTGTGCATGGCGCCTTGTGCATGGCCTATTCCGGCCGCTGCCTGCTGTCGGGGTATATGAACAAGCGCGACGCCAACCAAGGCAGTTGCACCAACGCCTGCCGCTGGAAATACCAGGCCACGCCGGCGGTGGAAAACACCACGGGGGAGATCGTCCAGGCGTATCAGCCGACCCTGGGGATTGGCACGCCGACCGACCAGGTGTTTGTGCTGCAGGAAGCCAACCGCCCCGACGAGCACATGCCCGCCTTCGAAGACGAGCACGGCACCTACATCATGAACGCCAAGGATTTGCGCGCGGTGCAGCATGTTGAGCGTTTGACCCACATGGGCGTGCATTCGCTGAAGATCGAAGGTCGCACCAAGTCGCACTTCTATTGCGCGCGCACCACCCAGGTGTATCGCCGGGCCATCGATGACGCCGTGGCCGGTCGCGCGTTCGACCGCAACTTGATGACAGACCTCGAATCCCTGGCCCAACGCGGCTACACCGAAGGCTTCCTGCGCCGCCATGTGCACGACGAGTACCAGAACTACCAGAACGGCAGCTCGGTGTCCGAGCGCCAGCAGTTTGTCGGCGAGTTAACCGGCGAGCGCCGGGGCGAATTGGCCGAGGTCAAGGTGAAGAACCGTTTTGCCGTGGGGGATCACTTGGAATTGATGACGCCCGCCGGCAACCTTCACTTTGACCTGGACACCTTGCACAACAGCAAGGGCCAAGCCATTGACGTGGCGCCGGGGGACGGGCACACGGTGTACGTGCACGTTCCGGCGCAGATGGACCTGCGTTTTGGCCTGCTGATGCGTGACGTGTAAACACTGTTGGGGCGAGCAAGCTTCCTCGCCACAGGGTCAGATCTTGAATTGCCCCACCAGTTGTCCGAGCCGCTGGCCAAGGTCGGCCAGGCTGCGCGAGGTCTGCGCGCTCAACTGCGTCTCATCGGCCACGTTGTCCACCGCCACGGCAATCTGATGCACGCTGCGGTTGATCTCTTCGGCGACGGCGGTCTGCTCTTCGGCGGCGCTGGCAATTTGCGCGTTCATCGAGTTGATGGTGCCGATCAACTGGGCCATGGTGTCCAGCGACGCCCCAGCTTGGTTGGCCTGGGCGGAGGTGCCGTCGCCGGCATCACTGGAACGGCGCATCGCGTCCACGGCGGCCACCGTGCCGGTTTGCAGGCGGTCGATCATGCCCTGGATTTCCTGGGTGCTGGTCTGCGTGCGGCTGGCCAGGGCGCGCACTTCGTCGGCGACCACCGCAAAACCACGGCCGGCCTCCCCTGCCCGCGCGGCCTCGATCGCCGCGTTGAGGGCCAACAGGTTGGTCTGTTCGGCAATCGAACGGATCACGCTGAGCACACTGACAATCGATGACACATCCTGCTGCAAGCTGTCGAGGGACACGCCGCTGCTGCGGATGTCATTCACCAGCGCATGGATCTGCGCAATGCTGCCGTCCACCACGCGCTTGGCGGCCTGGCCTTCGGCGTCGGTCTGTTGTGCCGCCACGGAGGCGCCTTGCGCACTGCGCGCAACTTCCTGGGCCGCAGACGACATCTGGTTAATGGCGGTGGCCACTTGGTCGGTTTCGTGGCGCTGGCGCTCCATGGCCTGTTCGGAACGCTGGGCCTGGTCGGACACCTGGCTGACCAGCCCGGTCAGTTGCGCGGTCATGTCAGTGATCTGGCGTACCAGGCCGTGGATCTTGTCGACAAACCGGTTGAACGCCCCCGCGAGGTCGCCCAACTCATCCTGGCTGGTGATCGCCAGGCGGCGGGTCAAATCGCCCTCACCGGCGGCGATGTCATCCAGGTTGGCTTTCATCAAGTGCAACGGACGCAGGATGGTATTGGCCAGCACCATGCCCACGGCGGCAATCACCAGCAACACCACCACGGCCACGCCGAGGATGCTCAGCAACACACCCTCCATGCGTTTTTCCACCTTGGCTTCGACCACGGCCACCTGGGCTTCGATGCCATCGAGGTTCACCGAGGTACCGATGACCATGTCCCATTTAGGCAGGTATTCGGTGTAGCCCATCTTGGGCACCAGTTCGGTCTGGCCAGGCTGGGTCGAGCTGTATTGCAGGTAGTGAGTGCCGTCCTTGCCGACCTTGACCAGGTCGCGGTTGACGTACACACCGTTGGGGTCGCGATTGTCCTTGAAGCTCTTGCCCACGCCGTCCGGGCTGTTGCCCTTGAACAGGCGAATGGTCTCGGAGTCGTAGCCGAAGAAGTAACCGTCCTTGCCGTAGCTGGTGTTGGAGAGCAACTTGACCACCTCTGCCCGCGCCGCCGTATCACCGGGAGCGGCGGCGTCGTAGAGCGGTATGACAGTGCTCATGGCCACTTCCACATAACTTTGCAGGGTGGCCTTGGCGTTGTTGAGCAGGCGCTCGCGGGTTTCAGCCACCTCGTTGCGTGCCTGGCCCTGGAGAATCCACACGGTGGTCAGGCTGATCACCAGGGCAAACAGCAACACCGGGACGACGGCGAGGGACAGGACTTTGGCCTTCAGACTCAGACGCATGACTTTTCTCTCTTATTAAGCGGCTTGAGAGGTTATCGGCCAATTACCCTGATTCTGTAGGACAACACGCATTTGTGGTCATGGGCGAGCAATGAGGTTACAGGGTCATGGCGGCCAACCAGCCAAATGCCAGCAACGGCAGGTTGTAGTGCAGGAAGGTCGGCACCACGGTGTCCCAGATATGGTGGTGCTGGCCGTCAATATTCAGCCCGGAGGTAGGGCCGAGGGTGGAGTCCGACGCCGGCGAGCCCGCATCGCCCAGCGCACCGGCCGTACCGACGATGCACACGATGGCCATCGGGCTGAAGCCCAGTTGCACGCACAGCGGCACAAAAATCGCGGCGAGGATCGGCACCGTGGAAAACGACGAGCCGATCCCCATGGTCACCAACAGGCCCACCAACAGCATCAGCAAGGCGCCGACACCACGGCTATGGCCGATAAACGCCGCCGAGGCTTGCACCAGCGAACGCACGTCACCGGTGGCCTTGAGCACTTCGGCAAACCCTGAGGCGGCGATCATGATGAAGCCGATCATGGCCATCATCTTCATGCCTTCGGTGAACAGGTCGTCGGTATCGCGCCAGCGCACGATGCCCGACACCGAGAAGATCAGGAACCCGGCAAGGGCGCCGATGATCATCGAGTCCAGCCACAGTTGAATGATGAACGCCGAAGCAATCGCCAGACCGGCCACCAGCAGGGTCAGCGGGTTGTACTGCACCGCCACTTGCTCGACCCGCTCGATTTTCTCCAGGTCGTACACGCGTTTTTTGCGGTAGCTGATAAACACCGCCACCAGCAGGCCGGCCACCATGCCCAAGGCCGGCAGGCTCATGGCGTGGGTCACGTTGACCTGGCTGATGTCCACGCCGCTGCCGGCGACGTTGGCCAGCAGGATCTGGTTGAGGAAGATATTGCCGAAGCCCACCGGCAGGAACATATAGGGGGTGATCAGGCCGAAGGTCATTACGCAGGCGATCAGGCGGCGGTCCAGTTGCAGTTTGGTCAGCACGTACAGCAGCGGCGGCACCAACAGCGGAATAAACGCGATGTGGATCGGCAGAATGTTCTGCGAGGCAATCGCAACCACCCACAACAGGCCGATCAACAGCCATTTGACGTGGCTGCCACCCGTGGCGTCCTGGCGGTCGACCAGCAACAGGGCCTTGTCCGCCAGCGCATGAGCCAGGCCGGACTTGGCAATAGCCACCGCGAAAGCGCCGAGCAGTGCGTAGGACAACGCCACGGTCGCGCCCCCACCCAAGCCGCCATTGAAGGCCTTGAGCGTGGCCTCGATGCCCAGGCCACCGGCCAGACCACCCACCAGGGCGCCGACAATAATGGCAATGACTACATGCACGCGGGACAGGCTGAGCACCAGCATGGTGCCGACCGCGGCGATGACTGCGTTAATCATGGTTACCTCAAGCAGAAACATAAAAGACAGGCATGCCCGCGCCCAGATGGCCATTGACTGGCAACCCGCTCGCAGACTTTAAGGAGGTCTTATTAGAGGGCGCGCACTTTGCAGCAGGCGGGCGCGCATGTCAAAAAGCGGCGCCGCTTTCGGGTTTGGATTGATCGCTTGAATAAACAAAACTGTCGATCGCCACGGCTGAGCCAGGCGTTGAACCGTCTGGCAAATCCGCCGCAGGGCTTGAGGGAGCAATTTTGGATTGAATGCCTTTACACATCGTGGGAACGAAGACTTTTCCCACAGCTTGATGGGGGCATGTCAGGCGTGGCGCTTGGGCAGTTCGATCAGCACCTTGAGCCCACCCAATTCACTGTCCTGCAATTGCAACACGCCACCCCACACCTCGACGATATCCCGCACGATGCCCAACCCAAGCCCGTGGCCCTCAGTCTGCTCGTCCAGCCGCGCGCCACGACTGAACACCTGGTCCCGTTGGGCTTCGGGGATGCCGGGGCCGTCGTCTTCCACCGTCAGCAGGTAAACGTGCCCGGTATCGCTGACGCTCAGGCGAATTTCGGCGTCCGCCCACTTACAGGCGTTGTCCAGCAGGTTGCCGAGCAGCTCCAGCAGGTCTTCGCGGTCCCAAGGCAGATACAGGCCAGGGGCGGCGTGGTAGCTGAGGTCCAGGTGTTCGCCGTGGATCATGTTCAGGGTGGCGAGCAAGCCAGGCAGTTCTTTTTCGCAGTCGAACAACGCCCCCGGCAGGGTTTCGCCGGCCAGCCGTGCGCGGTTGAGTTCACGGTTGAGGCGTTGCTGCACTTGTTCCAGTTGGTCGCGCAGCAGTTGGCTCAGTTCGGGGCGGTCCTTGAGCGCCTCGCTTGACGCTGCGCTCAATAACACGGCCAACGGGGTTTTCAGCGCATGCCCCAGGTTACCCAGGGCATTGCGGGAGCGCTTGAGGCTGTCTTCGGTGTGGGCCAGCAGGTGGTTGATCTGCGCGACCAGCGGCTCCAGCTCCTGTGGCACCTGGGTGTCGAGTTGCGAGCGTTGGCCCTGTTGCAACTGAGCGATCTGGTTGCGTGCGTTTTCCAGCGGGCGCAGGGCGCGACGCACCGTGAGCCGTTGCAGGATCAACACCAACAGCAGCGCCGCCAGGCCCAGCACCAGGCCGATCTGACGCATCAGCTGGAAACTTTCCCGCACCGGTGTGTAGTCCTGAGCCACGCTGATGGAAATCGAGTGGCCAAAGCGCTTGTAGTCCGAACGCAGCACCAGCAGTTGTTGGCCTTCGGGGCCCAGTTGCAGGTTGCCCTTGAGCCCGGCTTCGGGCAGTTGGGGCAATTCCTGGTCCCACAGCGAACGAGAACGCCAGTGCACATCGGCAAAGTCGATACGAAAGTAATGCCCGGAAAACGGCCGTTGATAGGCCGGCGACAGACGCTGCTCATCCAGCTGCACGCCGTTGGGCCCACGCACCAGCGCCACCAACAGGTTTTCCGCGTCGTTACGCAGCCCGGCTTCCAGGTAACGCTGCAAACCGGCCTCGAACAACCACAGGCTGGTTTGCGCCAGCACCACACCGACGACCACCATCACGCTGATCAGGCCCAGGCTCAGGCGTCGCTGAATCGACCTCATGCGGGGTTGGCGCCAAACCGGTAACCCTGGCCACGCCGGGTTTCGATCACGCTGCGGCCCAACTTGCGGCGCAGGTGGTTGACGTGGACTTCCAGCACATTGGAATCGCGTTCGGTCTCGCCATCATACAAATGCTCGGCCAGGTGGCTTTTCGACAGGATCTGCTCGGGGTGCAGCATGAAATAGCGCAGCAGGCGAAATTCCGCGGCGGTGAGCTGGATCTCTTCGCCGCCGCGCAACACGCATTGGCGGCCTTCATCCAAGTGCAGGCCGGCGGCTTGCAGGGTGGGTTGGTTGGCCTGGCCGTGGGACCGGCGCAACAGCGCCTGGATGCGCAGGTGCAGCTCTTCAGGGTGAAAGGGTTTGCTCAGGTAATCGTCGGCACCGGCCTTGAGCCCTTCGATACGCTCGGCCCAGGAGTCGCGGGCGGTGAGCACGAGCACCGGAGTGGCGAGCGCGGCGGCGCGCCATTGCGCCAGCACTTCGAGGCCAGGCAAACCGGGCAGGCCAAGGTCGAGGATGATCAGATCATAGGGTTCGCTGCGGCCCTGGTAAGCGGCGTCGCGCCCGTCAGCCAGCCAGTCCACGGCATAGCCCTGGCGCTGCAAGCCGGCCAGCAGTTCATCGGCCAGGGGTACATTGTCTTCTACCAGCAGCAGGCGCATCAGTCTTCCTCATCTTTAATCAGCGCACCGGTGGTAGCGTCAAGTTTGATCTCGCGCACCACACCCTCGGTGGTCACCAGCTCCACTTCATAAGCATATTGGCCGTGTTTTTTCTCAAGCTCGGCCTCTAGCATACGGGAGCCCGGATAGCGCGCCATGGCCTGCTGCAACAGCTGCTCCAGCGGCAGGATCACGCCCTGCTGGCGCAACGCGAGGGCTTCGTCCTGGTTGAGGTCGCGGGCCTGCAAACTTGAGCAGAACACCACAAGCACCAGTGCCACCCGACTGCCGGTGCGTAAATTTACCTTCATTACGTATCCTGATGATTCTTGAGAACCTGCCCGGTGAGCGCGTCCAATTCAACGTCCCATTCGATACCGTTGCGATCTTGCAGCTCGACCTCATAAACGTACTTGCCGTAGGCCTCATCCAGGTCGGTGTCCAGCAGCGTAGAACCGGGGTGCAGGGCCAGGGCCGTGGCTTCCAGTTGGTCAAAGGCGACAATTGTAACAGTGCCGGGTACGACCAGTGGTTTGTCCGGGTCCACGGCTCCGGCCTGGGGCGCCGCACAGGCGATGATAACGGCGGCGACCAGAGCGGTGAGGCGTTTCATGATAAATCTCCGTTACGCGATGTTATTCCTACACACGCCACGGTAACGGCTGCAACTTAACTGAAACTGAATTGCCACCATGGCAATTGCGCGTAGGCCTTTTCCCACAACCCGCGAGATTTTCTATACTGCCCCCTCGCTTCAATCGAGACCGGTATGACAGCCATCCACATCAAGTTTCCCGCCCTGACCCTCAAGGCCGGCAAACGCGCCCTCGCGCGCATCCGCGAACAGGGCCTTGCGCCTGCCGACGTCGGCATTCTGCCCGGTGCGGCCGGTGGCCCCAAGGCGCTGGGTATCCAGGGTCTGGACCTGGCGCTGTTCGGCGACTGGCTGCCGCGCGCGCCACGGGAACGGGCGCTGATCGGTGCGTCCATCGGCTCCTGGCGCTTTGCCAGTGCCTGCCTGCCCGACCCGGTACAAGGCCTGTTGGACCTCGGCCGGCTGTACAACGAGCAGCGCTTTGCCAAAGGCGTGACCATGGCCGACGTCAGCCAGAGCTGCCGGCGCATGCTCGACGACCTGCTGGCCGGCCGCGATGCGCGGGTGCTGGACAACCCCGACTATCGCCTGAACATCATGGTAGTCAAAAGCCACGGCCTGCTCGCCGATGACCATCGCGGGCGCCTGGGCCTGGGCCTGTCCTCGGTGATCGCCGATAACCTGCGTGGCCGCGCGCGGCTGTCGCGGCATTTCGAACGGCTGATCATCCATGACCCGCGCCAGCCGCCACCGGTGCATCCGCTGCAGGATTTTCCGTCGCGCTTTGTCGAATTGGATGCAGGCAACCTGCGCCAGGCATTGCTGGCCTCCGGCTCGATCCCCATGGTGATGCAAGGCGTACGCGACCTGCCTGGCGCCGGCAGCGGCACTTACCGCGACGGCGGCCTGCTGGACTACCACCTCGACCTGCCCTACCACGGCGACGATATTGTGCTGTACCCGCACTTCACCGACCGGGTCGTCCCCGGCTGGTTCGACAAGGGCCTGCCGTGGCGACGCAGCAATCAACAGGGCTTGCAGGATGTGTTGCTGCTGGCGCCGTCCAGGGACTACTTGGCCCGCCTGCCCCACGGCAAACTGCCGGACCGCAGCGACTTCAAGCGCTTCGTGGGCGATGACGCGAGCCGCAACACATACTGGCAAACCGCGATGAGCGAGAGCCGGCGGCTGGGGGATGAGTTCCTACAGTTGGCCGATAACGGCGGGCTGGGCGAGCGCTTGCAGGCGCTTTGACCGAGCGGTATGCGCGGCGAGGGATCAAGCTGTTAAACTCGCCGGCTGCCAGATACCTGACCGAGCTGAAAATACTGTGGAAATCTTCAAGGAATTTACATTCGAATCCGCCCACCGCCTGCCGCACGTGCCGGACGGCCATAAATGCGGGCGCCTGCATGGGCATTCGTTCAAGGTGGCTATCCACCTGAGCGGCGACCTGGATCCCTATACCGGCTGGATTCGCGACTTCTCGGAGATCAAGGCGATTTTCAAGCCGCTCTATGAACGCCTCGACCACAACTACCTCAATGACATCCCCGGCCTGGAAAACCCGACCAGCGAAGTGCTGGCCAAGTGGATCTGGAACGAACTCAAACCCCTGTTGCCGGAACTCAGCGCAATTCGCATCCACGAGACCTGCACCAGTGGCTGTATTTATCGCGGCGAATAAGCCTGCGATGTGTGTAAAAAACCACCCTTGCGGTGGTTTTTTTCGGCCTAGATGATTTACCACGCAGCCACCGTTTGACTGATCCATTTTGTATCACCCCTGCACCGCTTTCGTGCCCGACTGGGCAGCGCGAACACTCCCTCCGGCATTTCTTGCCTGTTTGGCTATAAATACTGTGCACGCTGCACAACTCACACCGTGCGCCCGTCACTGCTGCTGATTTGGCACGGGCGGTGCAATAGGCCTGCGTCACTCATTCAGGGAGCACGGCACATGACGCAGCAAGAACCGGGCAACGATTACCCTTTAAGCGAAGTCCCCATGCATGCGCGCAAAGGCCTGGCATCCACCGCCATGGTGCTGCTGGGCTTTACGTTTTTTACCGCGACCATGTTTGCCGGCGGCAAGCTGGGGGTGGCGTTCAGCTTTATCGACATGCTCGGCGTGGTGGCCTTGGGCAACCTGCTGTTGGGTATTTACGCGGCGGGCCTGGGTTATATCGCGTTCAAGAGCGGCTTGAACTCCGTATTGATGGGGCGCTTGTGCTTTGGCGAAGTCGGCAGCAAGCTCAGTGACTTGATCCTCGGCTTCACCCAGATCGGCTGGTACGCCTGGGGCACCGCCACGGCTGCCGTGGTGCTGGGTAAGTACTTCGAACTGAGCCAGGGCAACGTGCTGGTGTTGATGCTGGTGTTTGGCCTGGTATTTTGCGCCACGGCTTACGTGGGCTATCGCGGGCTGGAGATTCTTTCCTACATCGCGGTGCCAGCCATGGGGCTGCTGCTGTTTCTGTCGATGTGGGTCGCCACGGCCAAAGTCGGCGGTTGGGACGGCCTGCTGGCGGTGACGCCAACCGCTGAATTGGATTTGTCCACGGCGATCACCCTGGTGTTCGGCACCTTCGTCAGCGGCGCGACCCAGGCCACCAACTGGACGCGGTTTTCGCGCTCGGCCAGGGTCGCGGTGCTGGCCAGCCTGATCGGTTTCTTTATCGGCAACGGCCTGATGGTGCTGATCGGGGCCTACGGCGCCATCGTCTATCAACAACCGGATGTGGTCGAGGTGTTGCTGCTGCAAGGCTTTGCGCTGGCGGCGATGGCCATGTTGCTGCTCAATATCTGGAGTACCCAGGACAACACCATCTACAACTTCGCCGTGGCCGGCTGCAACCTGTTGCGCACCCAACGCCGCAAGACCGTGACCCTGGCCGGCGCGGTGATCGGCACCCTGCTGGCGCTGCTTGGCATGTACGACATGCTGGTGCCGTACCTGATCCTGCTGGGCACGGTGATACCACCGATTGGCGGGGTGATCATGGCCGACTTTTTCTACCGCTATCGTGGCCAATACCCGCGCCTGGCCGAGGCTCGCCTGCCGGCGTTCAACTGGCCGGGGCTGGCGGCCTATGCCGTGGGCACCGTGCTGGCATTCAACTCGCCCTGGGTCGCGCCGCTGGTAGGGATCGCAGCCGCGTCGCTTACCTACATCGTGCTGACGGCCGTACTACGTGTGCGTGCGCCATTGGCTGACGCTCAAGCATGAGCCTGACCGTCGCCGATGTGCTGGCCCTGCCTGGCCTTGAATCCATGCGCCTGCGCGCCGGCGAGGCAGGCCTGGACAACCCTGTGCGCTGGCCCTACGTGGCGGAAAACAGCGGGATCGCCGAGTGGGTGCTGGGCAGCGAGCTGGTGTTTGTCACCGGCATCAATCACCCACGGGATGAAGCGAACTTGCTGCAATTGCTGCAAGAAGCCTGTCAGCGCAAGGTGGCCGGGCTGGTGATTCTCACCGGGCCGGCGTATATCCAGGCGATACCCCAGCGGCTGCTGGATGCCGCGCACGCAGCGGGCATGCCGCTGATCGAGCAACCCTACTCGTTGAAAATGGTGCTGGTAACCCAAGCCATCGGCTCGGCGCTGATCCAGTTCGAGCAGTTGGGGCGTTCGCGCCATGATGTGTTGGAACGCTTGCTGACCGGTGACTTTCAATCCCTGGAAGTGCTGCTGCACAGGGCCGCGCAACTGGGTATGTCCCTCAACGGGCATTGGCAGGTGGTGCAATTGCAATTGGAGGGCAGCGAGTCGCTGTTTGCCCAGAACGATACACAACAGGTCGAAGCGCACCTGGCTCAGCAACACGACGGCATCAGTCGCCGCCTACGTCAGTGGTCGGCGGGGTTGCCGTTATTGGGCCGGGCCGGGAATTGGACACTGCTGCTGCCGGCCCCCGACGCGGTTGCGGCCCTGGCTAACCGCCAACAATTGGCCACCTGGTTGAAGCCGCTGAACCTGCGCCTGGCGCCGCTTAAATTGTTTACCGGCCTCAGCGCCGCCGCGCACCCACCTGCGCGCCTGGCCCAGGCCCAGGATGAAGCGCGCCAGGCGTTGGCCGCCGCGCGGCGTTTCAGCGAACGCGCCGGGCTGTGCGTGTACGAAGAACTGGGCGTGCTCAAGTTACTCAGCGGCGTGCGTGATCGCGCCCTGCTCGACCACTTTCTCAATGAACGCTTGGGCCCGTTATTGCGCCACGACTTGCACCATGGCCCCAGCCTGATGCCGACTCTGGAAGCCTGGTTTCACGAGAATGGTAACCTGATGGCCGCCGCCCAGCGCCTGGCCCTGCACCGCAACACTGTGACGCACCGCGTCCAGCGCATCGAAGCCCTGTGCGGGCTGACGCTGGATAACGCCTATGACCGCCTGGACATCGGCATCGCCCTGATGATCTGGCGGCTGTCTGCCTGATTGTTTTTAGCCAAGAGGAACTTGCCCATGCACATCATCAACGCCCGCCTGCGCAACCATGAAGGCCTGCATGATCTGCACCTGGAAAACGGCCGGATCGCCAGCATCACGCCACAAACCAGGGCGCCGATTTTAACCGCCGATGATGTGGACGCGGCCGGCAATCTGGTGATCCCGCCATTCGTCGAACCGCATATCCACCTCGATGCCACGCTCACCGCCGGCGAACCGCGCTGGAACATGAGCGGCACACTGTTCGAAGGGATCGAGTGCTGGGGCGAACGCAAAGCCACCATCACCCAGCAAGACACCAAGACCCGCGCCAAGCAGACCATCCAGGCGCTTGCCGCCCACGGCATCCAACATGTACGCACGCATGTCGACGTCACCGACCCGGACCTTACGGCGCTCAAAGCCATGCTGCAAGTGCGTGAAGAAAGCACGCACCTGATCGACCTGCAAATCGTCGCGTTTCCCCAGGAAGGCATCGAGTCGTTCCACCATGGCCGCGAACTGATGGAAGAAGCCATTCGCCTGGGCGCCGACGTGATTGGTGGCATCCCTCACTTTGAATACACTCGCGACCAAGGCGTGAGTTCGGTGAAGTTCCTGATGGACCTGGCCGAACGCACCGGTTGCCTGGTGGACGTGCATTGCGACGAAACCGACGACCCGCACTCGCGCTTCCTCGAGGTGCTGGCCGAAGAGGCCCGAAGCCGCGACATGGGCGCCCTTGTCACCGCCAGCCACACCACGGCCATGGGTTCTTACGACAATGCTTATTGCGCCAAACTGTTCCGCCTGCTGGGACATTCCGGCATCAGCTTCGTGTCGTGCCCGACCGAAAGCATCCACCTGCAAGGCCGTTTCGACAGCTTCCCGAAACGCCGTGGCGTGACCCGCGTCAACGAGCTGCTCGAAGCCGGCATGAATGTTTGCTTCGGCCAGGACTCCATCGTCGATCCCTGGTACCCCCTGGGCAACGGCAACATCCTGCGGGTGCTCGAAGCCGGTTTACACATTTGCCATATGCTCGGCTACCGCAACCTGCAAAGCGCCCTCGACCTGGTGACCGATAACAGCGCCAAGGCGATGGCCCTGGGTGATCGTTATGGCCTGGAACCCGGACGGCCAGCCAATTTGCTGATCCTCTCGGCGCACAGCGACTACGAGGTGATTCGCAGCCAGGGCCTGCCGCTATACTCGATTCGCAACGGCAAAGTACTGATGAAACGCCAGCCGGCCCAGGTTGAGTTTATGTAACCACCGTGATCAGACGATGGAGTCGATATCCAACGTTTGTGCCCTGCCCCGGTCGCTATCTGTCATGGGCGGAATGCTGGCGATTGGGGACAGTGCTCGGTTTTCACGATGGCTGAACCAACGCATGAGGCTCGGTTGCAAGTGCGCGGCGTGAGCATGGCTGCCGTAGACATCGCGCGCCCCAAGACGACGCCACCGCAGGCTTTGCAGGCGCTGGCGACTGAGGTGCAGTCGTTCGATTTCGGCATTCAACGGCTCATGATGTTCATAAGCCCGGTCATTGGCCGGTCGATGCCGAGTCAATTCTCGCCGCTTGTCTTGCAGTTGCTTGCGCATGGTCGCGAGGGCATGGTCGAGCAACTCAAACTCTCTTTCGGTCACCAGCGGGACGTTGCTGTCCAGGGTCTGTTGCCAGCGCCGCAATGTGGCCCAGGCAGCCGGGATGTAGCTGGCGGTCATGAAGTGCTGCTTGTATTGCACCAACTGCCTGATCAACCCGTCGCGCTCAGGCATATCGCCGCGCGCATGCAACGCCCGATTACGACCGGCCTCTTCAATGGACTCACATCCGGGCCTCCACAACACCGATGAATGCGTGCCATCCGGCAGCATGATCGGCATGAAATGCTGTTGTTCACCATGGTGTTGGTAGGGGTTGCCGCCGAAACGCACCAGGCCGGCGGCGAACAACAGGCCTCCGGCGGCGGGAGCGCTGAATAACGTGACGGCGCCAGGGATCCAGAGCTTGGCGGTGGTGTTCATCCAGGGCGCCGGGACGCTGGGAACGGGGTCGTTGTGGTTGACGATACGGTGGTGGACCAGAGCGGATGCGCCGACAGTGAATTCGGAGTCGGCGGCACGCGGGGCGCCGTAGGTGTAGAGGAGGATGTTGTAGTTGGCCTCCGGTATTCTGCGCAGACCTTCTGCCAACAGCAACGCAATGGCACCGCCGAGGCTGTGGCCACAGATGATTATTCGTTGGGCTGTGTAAAATTGGTTGAGGTATCGCAGCACAAAATCTCGCATCGCCCGATAAGCCTGATAGAACCCCTCGTGAGCCTTACCGACGCCTTCGGTAAAAGGTGTCTGATGAGCGTTGGCATCGCGCAATCCGTCGCTTGGGCTGGCAGTACCACGCACGGCTATCAGGATGACCTCATCGTGGTGAGTAATGAACGCCTGGGTGTCGGTACCGTCTTTTTCGTCATCAAAGAAGTGCAGGCGCGAAGGGTATTCCTGTTGTTCCTCAAGCTCTGGACGATTTTGTGGATACAACTCGGGATCGAAGGGCAAAATTTCAAAACGCCTGGAGTAAGGAACGTCTTCGTAGAGCGGATAAAAACGCTGAGTTTGTTCAGGATCAATCCGCCAGGCCTCGTCGTACCCCGAAAGCTGTTCGGCAAAGAGATTTCCAACGCTCGGGCCCAGTGGAAAATGAACTTTATCCAAAGGCTTCTCTGGTGGCTCCTGGCCGAAATTGCAGTAACTCAATGCTGCGAATAATGCCAAATGATACAAGTTCAAGGCGCAGAATTTGTCTTCAGTGGAAAGTAGCGGACGTAACGAACGCAGCGGCCGTACTTCCAGAGCGGTGTGGTTGTTGGGGAATAAGACGATGCCCGATAACGTTGACTGGGGTGGGCCGAAGCCCAGGTCGGCCAGCATTTTCAGGGCATGCCGTGGGGGCTGGTGAGTCCGGGGCGCGATGGGAGGCAAGTGTGCGACATGCCTGACCAGATCGCGTACTTCGACCTGATAGAACCGATTGGCCTGCTGTCGAGCGGGATTACTTTCAACGCGCCGACCATCCGCCGCAGCAAATCGAGTTCTTTCTGCGCGATACTGAAGTTCTGTAATAGGAAGCTTATAAGTGGAGCGCGTCATTAAGTACTCATAGGGTTGCGCCGTCCCTGAATAAAGATCGTCAAAAACCAGAACCACCGGGCCACAGTAACTATCCGTTAGTTTGGCAAAGCCGTCCCCATTCAAGCGTCCTTTATAGTGTTGCCCAACACTGTCGTAGAGGGTGTACGGCAGCCCCCCATATGAAGAGCCTGCTCCGAACTCATCAACCAAACAAAAACTGATCCAATGCCCTCGCAACGAGCAGGCAGGTTTTATATCACTGAAAAAAGGTTGCTTCCGTGCGTCAAGCTTCATGATTTTCTCCTTTTTACTTGCAGGATGGATAAACCTCGCAGGTGCGACCATCCGGCATTTTTATAGGTTTAAAGTCGGTGACATTACCGTTGCAGAAAGCGTACGGGTCTTCGAAGCTTTTCCCTTTGCAGCGCTTCCAACCATCCGGAACGGCTACCCAGTTATCGTCGATAGCGGGCGCCTCCTCATCAATTACCCTCAGCGCCATCCTGAGGGTTTTCCCCGCTAGCTGATCTCGTTGCGCCAAACCACCAATGGGTGTTTTTTGCAGTTGGCCCAAGGCGTCCAGCGAATTGCATTTAAGAAGTTTTATGATTGCCTGCTTGGGCCCCACCGTCCGAAATAACCACTGACACTGCCCAGGCAACTGCTGAACACCTGAATCTGGCATTTCCGATGAAGGGATATCGGAGCGATCCAAAATTGCGATACTGCCCAGATCCCCGTCAAGATCTGAATCGCGACTCCCCCACTTCGCATATACATCGAACTCCACCCCTCGCAATACCAACGGGCATCCATTGACAGTTTCCGTCAGCGGCAGTTGATAACTCAGCCGATGGGCCACTGGTGTGTAATCGGTAAAAAATACCTTGCGCTCAGGCCTCTTGCCTCGACGCTGTGGCAAGGTGCACGTTTCCCCGGTCGCTGGTCGGTAATTGGCGGCAGTTTTGAGTTTAAAATTCGCCGGCAAATCCACCTCCAGCGTGAAGCTGTCAACCGGCCGCCCCACGCACCCAAAAAGCCCGGTGATACCCAGTGCAAACAGCACGCCTAAAACTTGTCTATTCATCCTTGTTCTCCATCAAACACCACTGCCGCACCACTCGTTCGAAATGATCTTCGGGGGTTTCGCCAACCTTTGGCTGCCAGCAAATCACACTGCTGCGCGTAGCCTCTTCCAACCTGCGTACGACTAAAAATTCCAATTGTTCGGGCCGGGTCCATTGCCAGGCGCGAGCCTGTTCCAACACGTGGGTCAACCAGACTTTGGGGTCTTGAGACTCGACCAGCACAACCAGGTCTTCACTGTGTTCAGCCAGCAGGTAGCGCAGGATATTGGCGTGCAGAATGGCGCCGGCGTTTGGGTTGGGCGTGTTCAGCCAAGGGGCGGGATCGGGCACCGGGTACTCGTCTGGAGCAGGATTATCGGCAGTGTGCCAGCCGTCTTCGTGCCAGTAGCACACGCTGAGCAATGGGCCGAGGAAGGCCGGCCGATGCTCCAATGGCAAATAAGCCACTGCACGTGCCAGCGTGCGATTGTCGTGAAAGCGGTACAGCGACTGGTTACCTGGCGACCCGAGCAGCATCCGGTTACGCCAGTGGCGAGTCACGGCCGTCAAGTCAGCGGTTGGCAGGCTGCCCAGCCAGCCCCAATTCGTTTCCGGCTGCGTTAACAGATCACGCAGCGCCGCTTCGTTCACCTGATCCAGCAGCAGGATCACCGGGCCCGCCATGACCATTTCCGCCAGCGGCGTTTGCGCGTAAACGTTGCAATACCCTGATAACTCGCGGGTGGCCATCATGGGTTGGCGTGCCGCGTTATCGCCCTCAAGCACCAGGCACAGCCAGCGTCCCGCCTGTTGTTGTTGGGCCATCCATTGGTTTGGAAGGTTGTTCATCAGGCTACCCTTTCACTGAGCTCGCACAGCCCTTCGCGGCAGCGCTCACAAACAGGGCAGAAGTCCGCGCCCAGTTGCCTGGCCAAGGTCATGATGGCGCCTTGTGCGGCGGCGACTTTCGGCCCCTCGACCGCCGATGGAACACTTGTTGATGAGGTTGCACACGGCGCACCGCCGAGGGTGATAGGGCGACTGCAAAAAATACCCCCCGCCTGGATAACCAGGTGCTCTCCACCGGCCATGAAGCTCAGTTGTGCGCCTGCGTCGATCACCAGCCGGGCACCGGCCTTGAGGTGAATCTGCTGGCCGGCTTCAACCTCCACGGTCTGCCCCACATACGTACGGCTGTCGCCCTGCACATCCAGGTGATCGTTAGCCCGCAGAACCACAGTGCGATCTCCGCTGACATGGCGATGCTCGTCGTTTTCCAGGTGAACCGTGCTCAAGCCGCGAATGATTTCCCGCCGCGCCCCCGCCACCTCCAGGCGGCTGTCATGGCCCACCTGTTGTTCCAAGTCTCGTTGGGCCCTCAAGTAGATGAGCTCTTCACCGTGGCGGTCTTCCAGGTACAACTCATTGCAACCATCGCCGCCCAAGGTGCTGCGGCTACGCAGGACGCTGCGGGTCTTGTGCTGCGGCAAGGGGTAGGTGGGAAGATGCGAGGCATTGGGTAGGCATCCGTTGATCAACGGTTGGTCCGGGTCGCCTTCCAGGAATGTCACCAACACTTCCATGCCCACCCGCGGGATCACCGTTGCGCCAAACCCGTCACCGGCCCAACTGGACGCCACCCGTATCCAGCAACTGCTTTTGTCATCGGACTTGTCCAGCCGGTCCCAGTGAAAGCGCACCTTGACCCGGCCATACGCGTCGCAATGCACCTCTTCACCGGCAGGCCCGGTTACCGTTGCGGTCTGGCTGCCATTGATGGTCGGCTTGGGGTGGTTGAGGGGCGGTCGATAGGTCGCGCGCCAGGGTGTCGCCTTGAAGCGATTGCGATACCCCTGGAACCCTTCAACCTCACCTGTCGCCTCCTCCAGCACCTGGGGCTGATACCCCTCGTGACGTACCGAGGTAATCAACCACAGGTCATTGCAGGATGGGTCCGGGTGATCGCGCAATTCCAGGAAATGCCCGCTGCGCAGCGCCGGGAGATCGCTTCTGCCCAATGCTCGATGGCGGTCGCTCTGATGGCGCTCGAGCCCCCTGCGAGCCAGGCGCCCGCCCCTTGCACGGCCCTTGAAACCTGCGGGGTAGTGGTAGTCTTCAAGAGGCTGTATCGAAGCGTCGCCTGCCGTGTCCTGCAAGCGCAGGGAAGGATGCTCGAAATCATGATCGCGTCGCACCGTTTGCCGGCTGCGCGTGGCCAGGCGCACATCGAAACGCTGGATAACCTGCGTTTCGGCCGCCGGCCCTCCGACAGGTGAGTAACGCTGCAAGGGCAAGCGGCGAAATACGGTCTGGTCATCGCCAAACACCAGTACATGCGCGTCGTCGCTGTGGCGGAAGTGGTAATGAATACCCTCCTCCGCGCACAGCCGTTGGATGAAATGCAGATCGGTTTCCGCGTATTGCACGCAAAACGTACGCGGCGGATAAACCACCGGGCCTAGTTCGAACACGTAGGCGTCGGCCAGGATGCCGTGGTGTTCAAGGACTGCCGCGATGATCTGGGGCACGCTGCGTTGCTGGAAAATCCGCTGGTCACGCCGATGAGCCAGGTTGGCCAGGCGCGGTGCCAGCGTCAGGCGATACCGGGTGAGTCGGCGCCCGGGGTCATCGCGGCCGATCGCGTAAACCTGCCCGTGCAGCCCCTCTGCCCCTTCGCCAAAATCGAGATAGGCGGGTTGATGAAGCAGTGCTTCCAGGTCCAGGCTGGGGTTCTCACTGAGCACCTGCACCTGAATGAAAAACGGTTGATCGATGACCTCGTGGCCTTTAAACGCAAGCACCTGAAAGTCTGTCTCTATTCCTGGAACGATAAAGTTGAAACGTGACGAAACAAACGCGTTAACCATCCGTTGTTACCCGCCATCTTTTTTATTGCTGAATTGAAATACTTCTCCTCGGCCATACAGCGAATGAATGACCGAGAAAAAGCACCTGAGCGCACTGAAGCTTAGCGATTTCAGGTAAAAATCGGCCGCTTAAAAATAAAAAAGAAGTTTCGTACAACGGAGATAGAAGTATCTTTTACAAAATAATAAAACGAGGCATTAACTAATTTTTAAATATAAGAAACACCCTACAAAAACTTACAACTAAATATCTAATTCATTACGAAACAGCTGACACCCAGCCAAGGTATCAGCCGCACATAAAACCTCATGCCTGACGGCGGGCAGTCCCGAACAGACTGACGTTTAGCAATGTGCCGGCCTGCGTATGCAAGCGCACCGGCGCGGTGCCACCTGGCATCACCACCGCAACTTCGCCGCCCTCGACCCAGCCCGCACGCCACGCTGCAACAGCCACTGCGCTGGCGCTGGTTCCGGAAGACGCGGTAGGCCCCTCTCCCCGTTCGAACACGCGTGCGACAACCCGGTTACCGGATTGCCTGGCGGCCCACTGCAAATTGATCCCGGCTGCACAAGGTTGGCCGGCTCCCGCCGGAGGCGCAAAGGCAATCGCCCGCAGTGGTTCGAACAGGGTTGGCTGGTGCATCTGCAGGTTCTCCGGCAATGCTGAAAGCTGTTCGACCAAGGTGACACAGTGAGGATTACCCACCCGCACAAACTGGCTGTGAGCCCAGTGCGGATTGATCGCCGCCAGCGCATTCACACGGTTCAGTTCGGTGCCGCCCAGAAAGGCTGGATCAACCCCTTGCGCGCCCACGGCAGACGGCCCGAACGCGGGCAAACCCAGGTCCAGCCAGAACCCGTCGACCTGCTCATATACCGCCGGTTCAACCCGAGTCGCCACCGGCGATGCCGCGTCGGCCTTGTCATGATGGACCCGCAGTTCACAGGCTGCAGTCATCAAACCCTGGTCGGTGAGCGCCTGGGCAAAAATCGTCAAACCGTTACCGCTGCGCTCGGCCAGGGTGCCGTCGGTGTTGACGATCAACAGGTCAAACGGCGGCTCGGTCTGAAAAGGCCCGACCAACAAACCATCACAGCGATGCACCTTGGCGCCGACCGGGCGCACCCCCCAACCGCATTCGGAGGCAATGGCCGACTCGGCCCACACGCTGCGGGCAGCTGCGGCCAGAGAAGCACTTTCGGGCACCTTGATGCCTCGGCTCCTTAGAAAGACTGGGCTGACCACCCCATAAATGTTGCCTCGTGCGTCATAGAACAGGGTCATGGCGCTGCCCGCCTGAAAACTTTCATCGGTTCGTCCGTTCGGTTGCCTACATGCTGGCCAAGCAGCGTATTACACAACGCGGTTTTTTTGTGAAGCGGCCTGGAAGGTGGCAATCCACCGTAAGACCCCCGGGGTTCACCGACTCTCGCGGGGATTACGCACCTTCCAGAACGCCTCCTGCGAACTCGACCACCTCTATGTGATGCTCAAGGCCAATCGCGTTCCCGGTTTGTACAAATAAAATTCATCGACAGTCATCCCAAGGGAACCCTGGCTCGCTCGCCAAGGCCTGATGTGCAAGGATGTCGCGCCGGACATCGTTCGTAGAACGCAAAACCAAGGACTTTTCATGACTGCCATTCCCACCTCAGCGCCTGTGGTTCCCGGGCCGCTGGAGCAAATGTCGACGCGTATCGCATTTTTCATCGCCGGCTTCGGCATTGCTGCCTGGGCCCCGCTGGTGCCGTATGCCAAAGCGCGTGCGCAACTGAATGAGGGCACGCTGGGCCTGCTGCTGTTGTGCCTGGGTGTAGGTTCGATCATCGCGATGCCCGCGGCAGGCGCATTGGCCTCACGTTACGGCTGCCGGCGTGTACTGACCGCCGGTACGATCATGATCTGCCTGGCCTTGCCGATGCTGGCGACGGTCAGTTCGGTTCCGTTGCTGATCGCCAGCTTGTTCCTGTTCGGCGCGGGCCTGGGCACGGTGGACTCCACAGTGAACTTGCAGGCGGTGATCGTTGAACGGGCCAGCGGCAAGACCATGATGTCGGGCTTCCACGGGTTGTTCAGCCTGGGCGGTATTGTCGGCGCGGCAGGGGTTGCCGGGTTGCTGGGGCTGGGCATGTCACCGTTGCAGGCAACCTTCGTCGTGATCATCGTCATGGCCGTTGCGCTGCTCAAGGCCGGGCCGCATTTGCTGCCCTACGGCAGTGAAAGTTCGGGCCCGGCGTTTGCGATTCCCCATGGCGTGGTGCTGTTTATAGGGTGCCTGTGTTTCATCGTGTTTTTGGCCGAAGGGGCGGTGTTGGACTGGAGCGCGGTGTTCCTCAGTGCCGAACGCGGGCTTGATGAGGCCTACGCAGGCCTCGGTTATGCGGCTTTTGCACTGACCATGACCGCAGGAAGGCTGACCGGTGACGCCATCGTGCGGCGCCTTGGCGCGACTCGGGTGATCGTGATCGGCGGTGCACTGGCAACTGCCGGCTTGTTACTGGCGACCTTGTTACCAGCGTGGGAAACCGCGCTGCTGGGTTATGCACTGGTTGGCGCCGGCTGCTCGAATATCGTGCCGGTGCTCTACACCGCCGTCGGCAAGCAAACCGTCATGCCGGAACATATTGCAGTGCCCGCCATCACCACCTTGGGGTATGCCGGAATTCTCGCAGGCCCCGCGGTGATCGGCTTTGTCGCCCACGGTAGCAGCCTGAGCACGGCCTTCGTACTGATCGCAGTGTTGCTGGCGGGTGTGGCCATCAGTGGCAAAATCCTCAGGGTGTAAGCCTGGCCATCAGCGCGCCTTGTGAGCCTCGTCCTGCTCCAGCCAGCGGTCGAGGCTTTTGTTGCTGAGCCAGCCGTCCTTTTGCGGTGGACCAAACAATCGACCCGCATTTGCACGCTCCAGTGCGGGGAGTAAACCGGGGCGCTCAAGAATGTTCTTTGCCGTGTAGACGCAGAACTCGCTGTATTTGGGCCTGGGCATACCGGTGGACGGGTCCAGCACCGGGGCGCCCTCTCGGTCAACAGCATAAGGGTCCTGCATGACGGCCTTGAGCGCGGCAATTTCGACGTACTGATGATGCTCGAAGAGAAACGTCCGATCGTGTGCCTTGTCTCTCAATTGCTCAAACTGACCTTGCAGCGCGTGGACCACCTGGGCGTTGCTGCTGGCATGAAACGGATCCTGGCTGAACACGTTTGGCGAGCTGTTGCCCTGCAGGGCTCGGGCCGCGGCCCTGAGACTGTCCCGTGTGATATCACCGTCGCGGCTCACGATTGCATCGTTGAGCCGCGGACGCTTGAGAATTTCGCAGACCACTTGGATCGTTCGATCCAGCGCTTCACTTTCACCCGTAGGTGCGGCGGTAATCCGTTGTAATGACGACTGGGTCAAACGCCCGTCGTTCAGGAACGGGTGCAGCAGGCCAAAGGCTTTTTCAAGGGCCGTGGTCAATTGGTTGTCGGTGGACGTTGCACCCGGCGGGGAAAGATTGGCCCGCTCAGCAGGCAAGTTCTGCAACGCCCGGTGGTGCAGCACCGACAAGGTCCCGCGCAGCAGCTGCGGCCTGCGTGGTTCGAAGGCCGGGCGCTCAGGGCCGTCGTCGAGCCAGGTTTCAGTGGCGGTGACCGGTGCTGGCGCCGTGGGTCGTAACGCTGGCCCGTCGAGGGCCAGGGGTCGAACGTGAGGTAATGCACCCTCGATTGTCATGGGTTTCTCTCCAACTTTTCCGATACATACCTGCCCGATGATCGCCACCGCGGCGGCCAAAAAAATCGAATGGACTCCACCCAGGCAAGCCCCTCATAAGTGGTTGGGTGGGGACGCCGGTTCCAGATGATCGACGGATACCCATGACAGCATGTAAAAACGTGGCGAGCAGGTCAGGTGGCTGCCACTGTCAGCGACGCCACCAGGCCGTGAGGCTGCTGATCAGCCCGGTGTGTTTGGGTGGCCGCCCATCGTCACTTGCGATGTGTTCAATGGCGAGCATGGCCCGGGAAAAGTCATCCGCGACAGGTGCCTGGAATTTGCGTTGGCCCTCGAAGGTCTTCATTCGTCGGGCTTCGACGGCATGCACATTCGACACGATCGGTAGCTCCTGTTCAGCACGGTCAATGGTGGACACAACCGGTTCGGCAATGTGGGCACCGCGAAAGCATTCATGGCAGCCGTGCTGGGAATGAAACGAGGTTGAAGTCATTGCTTGGCCCTCACTCGGGATCTGGAACGCGACCGACTGATCAAAGCCGATGGATATCACCTATGTGGCGAACCGGCGTAAGCAGTTCCTGACACAACAAAGGCAGGCGCCGCCCTGGGGTTGCGGCGCCTGGGTTGCGGTCAGCGAGACAGCAACAGAAGCGCTTTGCGGCTGATTCGACCGTCATTATCACGCCCGGCGAGGTTGTCCATGGTTTTCAAGACATCACCGCGTCTGAGGATTTCCCGGGCCAACTGGATCAGGTGACTCTTGGGCGAGTCGCCCGTCAGGCTCTGGCCCGCCAGCGCTCGCAGATCGCTGAGTTTCAGGTCTCGTCCCCACCCCCTGCCCTTCAAGGCATCGAAATGTTCAAGCATCTCCTGGGCCAGTTGCTTGTCTGAGTTGTATTTGAAGAAGTTCGTGTCGCTGATGACCATGCCCAGTTTTTGCCGGTTGATCAGGCCATCCAACGCCCCCGTGGAGCGATGCCGGTCGATGGCATCCACCAGCTCCGGGCGCCGCAGCAACTCTTTGGCCAAGCGGATGTTCTGATTCATGACGGGGTCATGTGACCAGCCTTTTTTGGCCATTTCGCGAATGCTGTTGACGCTGACATAACCGGCGTTTCCGCGATCCTTGAAGGCGTCGAAGTTGTCCAGCAACTGCTGGGCCAACTGCTCTCTGCTCTTGTTTGCGTACCCAGGATCAATGCCGTACGAGGGCGACGGGTAAGGCCTGCCGCCAACCGGATGTGGCCTGGCGGGGGCGCAATCACCCGGCATCGGCCTGGGTGGCGCACTGCCGCAACCCGGATGCACAGGCGGGCGCTGCCCACCCCACCATTGGCTCATCCAATGGCTGAATTGATGCATAACGCTCGTCGGCGCAGGAGTGCCGTGGGGATGTGCGCTGTGACCGGCATGGCCGTGATGCAGTGCCGGCGCTGGATGCCTGCCGAATACCGGGCCGCTCGGATTTGCCAGGGGGGAGAAGTTGACGTTTGCGGCGTGTTGACCATTGAAGGACAACGTGGACAACCCAGGACGGCTGGCTTTGGCCTCGGGCTGTGCAGTGGCGTTGGCCTGCACACGCTCAGGGGGCAAGGGGTTGGATACAGGTGTATCGAGAGACGATACCGACATGGCTTTCTCCATTACAGTGGGCGCGATTTTCAGCTACCCCTGTGTGGCGTTTGTGTCGGAATCGGTTCCTGATCCCACGCTGATACGCGGTGTGGGGCTGTAGGAAACAGGCAAAAAAAATCGCAGCCCGTTGTGGCGCTGCGATTTTCCCAAGGGTTATAGGTCAGAAGCCTACGCTGGCCTGTACAAAGAACGTACGAGGCTCGCCCAGGTACAACCCGGCGTTGTTGTCGCTGGAACGGGTGTAGTGCTGCTGGTCAAATAGGTTTTTCACCCCTACCCCAACCTTCAGATTCGATAGCTGCTGGCCAAAGTCATAGCCACTGCGCACGTTGACGGAGACATACCCCTGGATATCACCGAACTGGCCGTCCGCCGTGCCTTGGGTGACGTAGGTGCTGGTGGTGCCCGGCGCCCGCTGGCCGGATTGGGCGTATACATCCAGGTTATGGGTCCAATGATTGACGTCGTAGCGCACGCCCAGGGTCGCCACTTCACGGGAATACAGCGGCAGGTCGCGGCCTTTAAATGGCACATCGCCTTCGGCCGTGGCCTTGGTATAGGTGAAGCCGGCATTGGTGGTCAGGCCGTCGAGGCGTGGGTCCAGGTTCGACAAATCATAGTGTGCCGACGCTTCGATACCGGTGTGCTTGGTGGCACCGAGGTTGGTCCAGCCCACGTCGTTGCTGACGTATTGCAGCTCATCCGAGAAGTCGATGTAGAAGAAGGTCAGTTCACCGCCCCATACGCTGTCGTTATAGCGGGTGCCGACCTCGTAGGTCTTGGCTTTTTCCGGGTTCAGGCCGTTGGCGGTCTGGTCGCCGGTGCCGCCCTGCCCCAACTGGAAGTATTGCAGGCTGCCAAACGAGGTCTCGTAGTTGGCGAACAGTTTCCAGGCGTCGGACAGGTGATACATGACGCTCAAGGCCGGCAACGGTTCGTTGTTGTGAATCTCGCGGTGTTTTTCCTGGGTACGGGTGCCGTTCAAGGCGACCACGGGGCGGTCATGCCATTCGGTGCGGATATCTTCGAAGCGGATGCCGGGGGTGATGGTCCACTTGCCGATGTCCACTTTGTTATCGATATAGAACGCGTTGGCCTCGGTGCCGCCCGTGCGATCCTGATACACATGGCCGTCGCTCTGACCGCCTGGTGTCGGCACGTTGTTGACCAGGTTCAGGCTGGTGGCCTGCTCGTGCATGCCTTCTTTGAGGTAGCGATAACCGACGCTGACTTCCTGGGTGCTGGGGCCTACGTCAAATACATGGGACACGCGCGGCTCGATGCCGAAGGTGTAATAGGTACGCGGGTAGGAGCCGAGGGTTTTGCCGTCGCGGTTGGCGATGTTGCTGCCACGGAAGCTGTCGGAGTAATAGGTCAGCACTTCAGCCTGGGTCCGGTCGTCGATCTGGCGGATGTACTTGAAGGACACGTCTTTGCGGCGGCCGCTGAAGTTGTCCCAGTCGCGCACCGATTGGTACGGGTTGGCGTCGAACTGCCGCTGTGTCAAGCCACCCGGCATGTCGGCGCTGGCGTCGTAGTAGTGCACGTTCAGCGAAAAATCGTCTTGATCGGTCGGCGCCCAGTGGGTCTTGAAGATCACGTCGTCTATATCGTTGGCGTTGTTGCTGTTGCGGTAGCCATTGCCATTGACCCCGGAGTACAGCAGCGCCACGCCGATGCCGTTGTCTGCGGTGCCACCGATAAAGGCGTTGTCGACATGCTTCCAGCCACCGTGGGCGGAGGTTTGCAGCGTGGTGCCGACTTCACCGGAAAATTTCTCGGGGATCGCGCGAGTGACGAAGTTGATCACACCCCCGACGTTTTGTGGCCCGTAACGCACGGAACCGGCTCCACGCACCACGTCGATGCTGTCCAGGTTGCCCGCGGAAATCGGCGCCATCGACAGTTGCGGTTGGCCATACGGCGCAAACGCAGCCGGCACGCCGTCGATCAATACGGTTGAGCGTGGCGACAAGCGAGACGTCAGCCCGCGTACACCGACATTGAGCGAAATATCGCTGCCACCGGTACCGTTGGACTCTTGCACCTGCACGCCAGGCACGCGGCGCAGCACGTCGCCGACGTTCATCGCGCCCTGCTCCACCATGGCTTCGCGGCGGATCACCGTGCGTGCGCCGGGGTGGTTCTGCACCAGCTCGGCGTTGGCATCGCCGAGCCAGTCGCCCACCACTTTGATATCGGTGGCCCCCAACTCCAGGGGCGAGCCGACGTCACCGCTGCCACTGCTCAGTGGGCGCAAGGTCACGGAGCCGGCGTCGATCTGGTAGTCCAGGCCACTGCCTTGCAGCAATTGGTGCAAGGCTTGTTCGGGTGAAAGATTGCCGTCTACCGCAGGCGCCTGTTTGCCCGCAACCATGTCCGGGCTGAAGAACACTTGCAGGGATGTCTGTTGGCCCAGTTGGCTCAGTGCCGCGCCGAGGGGTTGGGCCTGGATATGGATAACGTCGCCAGCAAAGGCGCAAGGCATCGCGGCACTGACCGCAAGGGCCAGGGCCAGCGGGACCCAGCAAGCGATTTTATTGTTGTGAACGGCAGTTTTTTTCACGTTGAGCCTAGTCCTGTGAGCGCAAAAGTAAGCGGCTGTTAATGCAAACCAGTTGCAGTTGCAGGAGAAGACGAAGAGCTCGGAAAAAACCTGAATGTCAGCGTGAAATTATTTCCTGGCTGCCATCCGGCAGTGCTCGCACCGCGACAGGCAGGATGTGCGGCAAGGCCTTGAGCAAGGCGTCGGTGTCGTTGGCCTTGAATACGCTGGTTAACCGCAGGTTGCCCACGCCAGGCGTACTGACCCGCAGGGGTTGCTCGCGATAACGCGACACCTCACGCACCACGTCCGCCAGCCTTGCGTTGGTGAACACCAGCTTGCCGCTACGCCAGGCTGTCAGTTCCTCGGTATTTACCGTGTAGGCCCCCGCCACCAAGCCTTTTGCGTCCACTTGCGTGCCCAGGCCCGCCGTCAGTGTGACCACGTCGTTTGGCGAACGGCCCTGTACCTTCACCGTACCCGCTTCGACCGCCACGCGGGTCTGGTCTTCATCGCGGCGCACATCGAAGCGTGTGCCGGTCACGGTTACCTGCCCGGTCCCGGCGGCGACCACAAAAGGTCGGCTGGTGTCATGTTCGACGCTGAACAGCGCTTCGCCCTGTTTGAGTTCCACAGAGCGCCGGGCTTTTTCGTAATGCACCGTGACCACGCTGCGGCTGTTCAAATCCATCACCGAGCCATCGGGCAACGCCACCTGGCGATGCTCGCCCAGGCGCGTGCTGAATTCGGCGCTGTACGGCTTGGGGTGTTCGAGCCCGCTGAACAGGCCCAACCCCAGCGCCACGGCAACTAAGCTGGCCGCGACGGCATAACGCAACGCCGCACGACGTTTGGGGCGCTCGGCCGGGGCTTCGCACAATGCCTGCAAACGGGCCTTAGGCAGCAGGTCAGCGGCACGCCACATGCCTTGCAACACGTCGAACTCGTATTGGTTCTGGGGCTGCTCCGCACGCCAGGCGTCGAAGCGCTGGCGCTCGTCGGGGCTCAGCTCGCCCTCTTGCAGGCGTACAAACCACTGCGCGGCTTCGTCGCGGGCACGGCTATCCATCATGGAAGGTCCTGTTTCAGAGCGAGCTTGGGTCATGGGGCCATCGCGTCCAAGCGATCACGCAGATGCCGCAGGGTGCGGATCATATACTTTTCCACCATATTCTTGGACAAACCCAGGCGTTCGGCGATTTCCTGCTGAGTGAGGCCCTCGATTTTCTGCCAGATAAACACCTTGCGACAGGTGAGCGGCAACTCGGCCAACGCCCTTTCAACGGAGTCTGCCAGTTGGATCGCATGCATGAACTGCTCGGGGTCGCCACTATTAAGCGGGCTCTGGTCAAAGGCCTCCAGCGCAATTGCCTCGCGCCGGTCTTCGCGGCGGTAGGCGTCCACCGCGATATTTCGCGCGGTCTGGTGCAGATAGGCACGCGGTTGCACCACTTCGGTGGAGGCGGACTCGAGCACCCGCACGAAGGTGTCATGGGCAATGTCTTCGGCCTGCTGGCGGTTTTTCAGGCGGCGCGTCCAGGTCCCGATCAACTCTTCGTAGTGCTCGAAAAAGCCTGTTCTGCGGGGCGGCTGGGGGATCATTGCGGGAGGCACCGGGGAGGCGGGCGTGAATAGTAATGCTTCCTATTAAGTGGGGCAATTGCTACCCGTCGAGCCCGCCCCGGTGATGTAACTACAACGCCTGTTTAAGGCGACTCAACTTCTCCCGGCTACCACACACACTCATCTGGCACCATTTGCGCAGCTTGTTCTTGGAGCTATCGAGGAAGATCCAATCGCAGTCGGTGGCGGTGCAGATCTTGAGTTCGCGAAGGTCGCCCGACACCAGCAATTGCGTCGCATCGATTGCCAGGCGCCCGATCAGCAGGGCCGTCAGTTCCTGGGCATTGGTACAAGGTTTCCATGCCCAGGCCGGCATGCCGTTCACCGAGTGCAGCACGCGCCAGGTGACGCCTTGCTGGAAGGTCAGGTTGATCTGCTGCAAGACCTCAGCGGGCGCGGCCTGGCCCAGGGACAACGGATGAAACACCGCGTACAGGCACTCCCTGAACGCAATCACGGCATCCAGGTCCGGCTGGTACGAGATGGGCGAGTCAAACACCATTGAGCTGTAGGCATCGAACTCCTGGGCAGAGACCAGCGAGGCATGCTGGGCCCATTCAAAGAAGAACTGAAAGCTGGTGAGGCGTTCTTCCATCACCTTGAGTGCAGTGCCAGGGCGCCGGCCATTGGTGGTATTGATAAAGTCCAATACCCGGGCCCCGCCAACCAAACGAATCGATTTTGCAGTGCCGGTGAAATGCGTCATGCCTGCTCCTGAAAAACGCGGTAATGCTGCGATGACGCACATTACCTTGTTTTACGCACGTGCAGACACTGGCGGCCTACCCAACATGAACACCATCATGCATTGCACGAACAGCAACAGGGCAACCACCCAGTACACGCTGGAGAACGAACCGGTCAGGTCCTTGGAGAGCCCACCCAGAAAGTTGCCGCACACCCCGCCCAAGCCAATCAATACGTTGGCGATACCAAAGGCCTGGGTCAGACGGCTGACCGGTACGATCTGGCCGATATAGCTGGGGACCAGCCCGAAGATGGGATAGAACGCCAGGGCAAACAAAAACGCTGCCACGTAGAACAAAGGGAGGCTGTTGCAACCGAACACCACTGCGGCGGCCAGGCCGGCGCTTAAAAAACACATCGCCAGCGACGCCCGCACCCCGACCTTGTCGGCAATCCACCCCACCAGAAAGCCCGAGGCCATGCCCACCGCGCCAATGGTGGTCCAGATAAAACCGGCGTCCTGCACCGACACCCCCAATTCATCACGCAGGTACGGCGCCAGGTAGGTCTGGAATGGCAACAACGCCATGCCATTGAGAAAGGCGATGGCCCAGGTCAGGTACAACGAGCGGCTCAGCCAGGGCGTGCGGTTGTCCAAGGTTACCGAGCCCTCCCGCGACGGACCGCCCGTTCCCATCGTGCGCAACAGGTACCAGGCTAGCGCACACAGGCCCAGCGATATCAGGCCCGCCGTCAGCCAGATAGAACGCCAGCCGCCCTGCAAGGTCAGGAACGACACAAGCAAGCCGTTAATAAACACGCCGTAGCTGGTGCCACTGGAAATCAGCCCCATGACACGCGAGCGATTACCGGGGCTGAAGCCCTTGGCCACGATCTCCGCCAGCGGGATGTACACCGAGGCAGAACAGCCCCCGAGCAAAATCAACAGCGCACCGGACAGCCAGACATTATTGCTGACGCTCAGACCCAGCAGCGCGAGGGACGTGATCAGCGTCGACACCAGGCTGATTTTCCAGCCCTCGACATAACGGCTGATCACGCTGGTCACCGATGAAAACAACAGGAAGCCGATCTGCGCGCCACCGGTGATCAGGCCTACGGTGGTGTAGCCAAAACCGATGTCGCGGCGCATATCCACCACGAGATTGGCGAACAGGTAAACGCCAAAGCCGTAGGTGCTGGCCACGAAACCGGTCAACACCACCGCCAGCACCACACTGTCCACTGGGCGGGCGCTGCTCTGGGGCAGAGTGGTCATGCCGTTTTCCTCGCCGTGTGGATGACAAAATCACACTGCATCATGTCGTAGTCAGGCTGAAAATCACCGTAACTGCGATGCTCCGAAAACCCCGACGCAAGCACCTCGGTCTTTAACTCGCCCGGCAACAGCGGATACACCTGCAGCCGGTATTCTTCTGCGTTATCAAAGGAGTAGATGAACTCACACAGATCGGCATGCACCTCGCCCAAACTGACCGACGCATGCGTGCCGCAATAATAGTAATTACCGCTGGATTTGAATTGACCGGCCCGTATGGCGAAGAAGTTGCGTTGGTCGACAACCAACAAGCCACCCGGCTTGAGCAATGCCCTGAACTTTTCCAGCACATTGCGCCGGGCTTGGGCCTCAAACACATGGCACAGCGAGCTGCCCAGGCAAACCACCGCATCGAACTGCCCCAGTTCTTGTGGATCCAGGGAAAGCCAGTCCCGGTAATGGGATTGGATCTGCAACCCATGCATTCTGAAATTCGCCCGAGCCTTGGTCAGCATCGTGCTGCTGCCATCCGTGGCGACCACATCCAAGCCCGCCCGTTTAAGCTGCACCGCATGAAAACCACTGCCCGTGGAGACGTCGATCACCGACTTCACGCCGTGCCCCTTGAGCAAGTCCTCAAAGAAACCGTTCTCCCCGGCCTTTCTTTTTTCCCAGTCGATCAAATCATCCCAGCGCTCCACGAAACTCTTGGAATATTGCGCGGAGTAACTGGCGACTGCGTTGTGCTTGTGGCGAGATAACTGACTCATTACACACCTACCAGGTTGAATGCTGAAAAGACTGGTACTTGCTCGCCAACTCGTGGGCGAACTCGGCTGACTGCTCGATGGACATGGTTTTTTTGGAGTACCCGAGCATCGCCTGCATCACCGCCATGCAGTGCGGGTTGAACGTGACCGAACCATCGCAATGGATCTCGTCGATGCCATCGTGGCTCTGGCAGATGCTATTGATGCGCACGGCCTCATCCTGCGGGCAGGCGTCAGAGAACTGCACCTTGATCTGCCCGTTGTGCAGCCACACCGGATAGCCGCCCGGAAGCCCCAGCGGGCCGGGCGCATGCACCAGCACAGGCGTGGCTGAGCACAACCCTTCGATCACCGTGACGGCCGAGCACGCGGTGAGGAACTGCCCATCGACCCCACCCAAGCGGCGGAAGTCGGTTTTGACCGTGGAGAAAATCGCCTCGGCCGGCAGGCGTGCCGCCTCCGGGCGGCCTCGCTGCTCATACAACAAGCGATAACTGGCACGCGGCGGCAAACCACCGCGCGGTACGTAATGGCTGAAATAGTGCTGGGCATACAGCTGCACCTGCACATCGGCAGGCGCACACTCCAATCGCCGTGCAATGGCAAAACGTACTGCAGGAATCAGGTTAGCCACGTTGCCCACGCCGATATCCGGCGCCAGGCCGAGCCTGGCCAGAATCGGATTGACCGCATCCGGGAATGCCGCGTTGATTGTCGTGGTCACGATGCCGGAGGCTTTCACTGCCTGCATCACGTACTGCATCAACGTGAGGTGCATGGGCAGCCAAGGGCCGAACTGGGCCTGATCGAGCTGCTCGAACACGCGCTTGGGCAAGCCGGTGATGACCCGCCAGGACTGCAATGACGCGCAGTTGACCAGCATATCCGGCGCCTCTTCACGCAGGATCCGCGTCACCTTGTTCACATCCGTCAGGTCGGCGATCACCGGTTTGATCGCAATGTCGTGCCCCAATTGCGCACACGACAGCGCCACCAGGTTGCACAGGCGCAGGGTCGATTCCTCGTTGCGCCCCAGCACCACGAATTCGAAGGCATTTTTGGGCCCGAGGATCTTCAGGATTTGCAGGCACAGGTTGCCCGCGCCCACCAGCAGCAGTTTTTTCTTGGGGGTCTGCGGGTTCATCGTGGGTAGGCTCCGTTGTCCACCGGGATAACCCTGCCGCTGATATGGCGCATGGCATCGCCCACCAACAACAAAATCACCTCGGCGACGCCGCCCGGCAGGATGGGGTCCTTGAGAATCTCCTGGCGCGCATATTCGTTGCGCCGGTAGGCGGGGATGGTGTCGTAGATGGCGGTGTCGTGGATCAGCGCGGGCGACACCGCGTTCACCCGCACGAACGGCGCAAAATTCCAGGCATTGGCTTTGGTCAGGCCGATCACCGCCGCCTTGGTGGCCCCGTACAACGCATCGCAACTGCCCACTTCGCCGGCGACCGAGGCGATATTGACGATACTGCGCGCCGCTTCGTGGCGCATTTCCCGCTCGGCAAAGTCTTTGGAGAGATAGACCAGCGCCTTGAGGTTTACATTGAGGATCTCGTCAACTTCGTCATCAGAGTAGTGATAGACACTTTTGCCGTGATAAATCCCGGCATTATTGACCAAGCCATAAATAGTGTCGTGGCGTTCGTACAGCGCTGGAATAAAACCTTTGATCACCGCGCTATCCGAAAAGTCGGCGACGTGTGTCTCTAATACTTGCGAGCCGTGAATACGTTGCAAGGCATTTAGCCCTTCGCCGTCCTTGTCGACGCCAATGACGAAATAACCTTGTTGAATGGCCTTTTCCAAGGTCGCCCGCCCAATTCCATTGGCCGCCCCGGTAATAATCAACTTTTTCATAAAACAATCCTTATCGACAAAATGCATTCATGCGCGCGTAAAAGGGGCGATGGTATTCGTACAGGTCTTTAAGTTTGGGAGAGCGTTCGAGCATATCCATATCCACCTGTTGTGGATCCGAGCAAACAATGCGCTCGCTGTTTTCCGCCGCCACATGCCAACGCCTCCAGGTTTTCCATTGTGGCGGGCACTCACGCTTCCACGTCATGGCATGGGGCAGGAACTCTATGTGCAAGTAGTCGCACAATGAGCGAATTATTCGCTCGGGCTCGGCGGCAAGATCATCGGCGTTAATCACATAAGGCACGTTGCCCGTGAGTTCGGTCACGACACAAAAGATCTCGTATAAGGCTTTATGCCCAATGGCTTGCAACGGCATATCGGGGTGAACCCGATAATGGGAAACAATGCTGCTGGCCGGTTCACGGATAATAAAAATATTGTGTTGTTGCGCCAGGAACTCGCGATCAACTTTCAGATCATCCAGGCAGTGGTAGCACATGTCTTTGTGGAACACATTGCCACGCCCTTTAGCCTCAAGCAGTTGCGCTTTGATGCCCTGATACGTGGTGGGCGCGCGGTGGTCCCACTCATCCGACGGGATCGCCGACGCCTCGGAAAACGCCATGTGCGCGAAGGGCTCGTGAAACACTTCGAAATCCCCGCGCTCAATAAACACCCGCTCCAATACCGTGGAGCGTGAGCGCGGGTGTGCCCATAACCCGACCATTTTGTTCATGCCAACACCCCGTATTCGGCGGCCAGGACGGCATTGAGCGAGCGGCTGAACGGCTTTGCCACGGGGCACAGGCGCACGCAGTAATCGGTCAGACGCCGGTGCGCGCTGTTGGCTTCGTTGCAGGCGTTGATAAACGCCTCGTGGTTGCCGAAGTCGTAGGGGTCGATGCCGTCGCGCCAATAGGCTTCGCAGAAGTACGGAATACGGATGAGTTTTGCCAACGTCTCGGGCGGCGCCTGCCAGGGTTCGCTGGCGGGGACCACGGGTTTGCCGTGGCTTTCACGTTCGATCAGAAACTCCACCACATCCGGGGTCAGCGTGTAGCAGGTGGCTGTCAGCCCGGTTTTTTCCAGGTGCCAGCAGTGCTTGTGACCACGCGCGTCGACATCGACCTTGATGCTGGAAAGCAGGGTCTTGACCGGCACTTTCGACGCAGCCACCAAGGTTTGTATCTGCTGGTAAATCAACAGTTCGGCCCACCGCAGCTCCTCCGGCCCCAGCACCAGGCCGCGTTCCGCGGCCTGCAACGTGAACTCAGGCTGACAGGCGAAACGCCCGATCATAAAGGTGATCACGTACTTGCAACGGCGGGTGTCGATACCCTGGCTATGCGCCATGGCGATGCCCCGTTCTATCGCCTGGAGACCGGCCTGGAACTGCGAGACGGTAAAGCAGAACGTGACGTTGACAGAAACGCCCTGGGCCACCAGTTGCTCGACCGTCGCGACTCCCTCCAGGCTGCCGGGTACTTTGACCATGACATTCGCGGCCAGGCGATGCAGTTCCAAGCCACGGGCGGTCATGCGCTCGCTGCAGCGCACGTCCGAGGGGTCGACCTGCGCACTGATCCAGCCGTCGGCCTGAGCTGAATGCACCCACAGCGATGTGAGTGCCGCAGCCCCTTCGAGGATCACCTCGTTGTAGAGCTTTTTGCGCAACTCGGCAGGCGTCAGGCTGGCCAGGCTGAAGCGCGAGGACCAGTATTCGCGCTTATCCAGGAGCGCCGCCGTCACCAACCGAGGGTTGGTGGTGACGCTGCTGAACCCTCTGGGCTGCGAAATATCATCCGGCATCAATTGCTCGATATGCGCCAGTGCGGCCGGGTATTTATCCAACAAATGTTTTTTATAAGGCGCGTAGATCACCGGCGATGAATCCCACCACACCTCGGAACATTGATCGTTATGTTTAAGCCGTTCCAGATAACCCTGTGTGCCCACAATGCGTGCTCCTTGAGTGGGTGGATCAAATAATAGTCAGTAGTTCACGCATATCGGCAAACGGTAACGCCCCCGCCTCGGCCAACTTCGCATGCCGATGCACCGGGCCAAAACCCAGGACTTTTATATTGGCCGCGCGCGCGGCTTGAATACCGGTCACACTGTCTTCAATCACCCGCGCATCGGCGACCGCCACGTTGTAAGTTGCACAGGCGGTTAAAAACACTAACGGGTCGGGCTCCCAACGTCCCAATTCATAACAACTGAATATTCGCCCTTCGAAATAAGGAAGCAGCCCCACCAGTTGCAAACAATGTTCTATCTTCTTGCGCGGCGCGCTGGAGGCGACACAGTAGGGAATCGTCAGTTGCTCCAATACCTCCAGGATGCCATCGGTCGCTTTCAACTCAAGCGTCAAAGCGGCCAATGCCTGCGCCCGAAAATCTTCTTCGAACTCACGACTCAAACCAATATTCAATAACTGCTCGGCTTCACGTAAACACTCGGCAATCCTGCGCCCACGGAAGTGTTCAATAAAATACGCACTTTCCAGTGTCTTGCCGTCATGCACGTGAGCATTAAGCAGGGAGATCAATACAGACAGGGTGATTTCTTCACTTTGAACGAGTACGCCGTCGCAATCGAAGATCACTAACTTAGGCAACCGTGTTGCCCCCTGCTCTGGTAGTTCCCCTATAACTGCCGATAAACACATAGGCATCTCTTATAGGTGACTCCGCATGACTTCCGAACTACCAGCGGAGCGGGTTGAGGTGTGCCTATAAGACACGCGGGTAAAAATCCTGTCAAACGCTTTTGAGCGGTTTTTTAGTATCTTATGGTTATTTTTTATAGTTCTTTTATTCCATTTACCACCATGGTTGTAGTCGTCAAAATCACAGCGCTGAACTTCCATTGCGCAGCGCCAGTCAGCTGACTGAACTCACGAATTAAAAGGCTGGGTGGCAATGCATATCTCGCTGGAGCAACAAGTGGCCTTGGTGACGGGCGCCAGTTCAGGCATCGGCGCCGGCGCGGCCAAGGCCCTGGCTCAGGCCGGCGCGGCCGTGGTGCTCAATTACAACCGCCAGGCAGCGCCGGCTGAAGCCCTCGCGGCGCAGATCAACGCCAATGGCGGCCGGGCGATTGCAATCGGCGCCGACGTGTCCCAGGAAGCCGATGTAGAGCGGCTGTTTGCCAAGACGCTTGAGGCGTTTGGCCACCTGGACATCCTGGTGGCCAACTCCGGCATGCAAAAGGACGCCGCCGTGGTCGACATGACCCTTGACGACTGGAACAGCGTGATCGGCGTCAACCTCACCGGTCAGTTCCTCTGCGCCCGGGCCGCCGTGCGCATTTTCAAGCGCCAGGGCATCCGCGAAGGCGTGTCACGGGCCGCCGGCAAGATCATCCACATGAGCTCGGTGCATCAACTGATCCCATGGGCCGGGCATGTGAATTACGCCGCGTCCAAAGGCGGTGTGGACATGCTGATGCGCACCCTCGCTCAGGAAGTCAGCGCACAGCGCATCCGCATCAACGGTATCGCGCCCGGGGCCATTCGCACGGCGATCAACCGGGCAGCCACCGAGGGTGCCGCGCAGCAAGAACTGCTGAAGCTGATTCCCTATGGCCGCGTCGGCGATGTGCAAGACGTGGCCAATGCGGTGGTGTGGCTGGCCAGCGATGCGTCCGATTATGTGGTCGGCAGCACCCTGTTCATCGATGGCGGCATGAGCCTTTATCCGGAGTTTCGTGACAATGGTTGAGTTGAAGAACGAACCCCAAAGTGCCATCGACGCTCACGGCATCATCGGCGACATGCGCAGCGCCGCGCTGGTCAACGATACAGGCAGCATCGACTTTTTCTGCTGGCCGGAATTCGACAGCCCGTCGATCTTTTGCGCGCTGCTCGACACCCCGGACGCGGGCATTTTCCAGCTGACTCCGGACCTGCCCAACGCCCGCCGCGAGCAAATCTACCTACCCGACACCAACGTGCTGCAAACCCGCTGGCTGAGCGATGAGGCCGTGGTGGAAATCACCGACCTGTTGGCCATCAGCGAAGACGTCGACGACCTGCCCCTGCTGATTCGGCGGGTGCGCGTGGTCAGCGGCACGGCCCATTTTCACCTGCGCTGCGCCGTGCGCCATGACTATGCACGCGCGGCCACCCACGCCAGCCTCGATCACGCCGCGGTGTGCTTCAACGCCGAGGGCCAGCCCGGCTTGCGCTTGTCCAGCAGCCAGCCGCTGCGGATCGAGGATAACGCCGCCGTGGCCCGCTTTACCCTGGGCAAGGAAGAAGACGCCGCGTTTGTTCTCGGCGGCCAGGACGATGGCCGGGTCGACAGCCGCTGCACCGACCTGGCGCTGGCCCACACATTGAAGTTCTGGCGCGCCTGGATCGCCCAATCGAACTACCGCGGGCGCTGGCGTGAAATGGTCAACCGTTCGGCCCTGGCGCTCAAGCTGCTGACCTCGCGCAAGCACGGCGCGATCATCGCTGCGGCGACGTTCAGCCTGCCCGAATCACCCGGCGGCGAACGCAACTGGGACTACCGCTATACCTGGATCCGCGACGCCTCGTTTACCGTCTACGCCTTTATGCGCCTGGGCTTTGTCGACGAGGCCAATGCGTATATGCGCTGGCTCAGGGGCCGGGTCAGCGACTGCCGCGGCCAACCGCTCAAGATCAACATCCTCTACGGTATCGACGGCCGTCGGGAGCTGCCCGAAATACACCTGGAGCACCTCAGCGGTCACGGGGGCGCCAGGCCGGTGCGCATCGGCAACGAGGCGGTCGACCAGATCCAGCTGGATATTTATGGCGAGTTGATGGACGCGGTGTACTTGGTCAACAAGTACGGCGAGGCCATTTCCCATGAGGGCTGGAAGCACGTGGTGGAAGTCGTCGACCAGGTCTGCGAAATCTGGAACCAGCAGGACGTGGGCATCTGGGAAATGCGGGGCGAGCAGCATCACTTCCTGCACTCGCGGCTGATGTGCTGGGTGGCACTTGACCGCGCGATCCGCCTGGCGTCCAAGCGCTCACTGCCGGCGCCGTTCGCGCGGTGGGACCAGACCCGTCAAGCGATCTACGCTGACATCTGGAGCAACTTCTGGAACGAAGAACGCGGGCATTTTGTGCAGCATATCGGCGGCACCGCACTCGACGGTTCGATGTTGCTGATGCCGCTGGTGCGCTTCGTCGCGGCCACCGACCCGCGCTGGTTGAGCACGCTGGAGGCGATTCAGAAAAGCCTGGTGCGCGACGGCATGGTGTACCGATACCGTAACGACGACAGCCAGATCGACGGCCTGCAAGGCACCGAAGGTGCATTCGCCGCGTGCTCGTTCTGGTACGTCGAATGCCTGGCCCGCGCCGGGCAGGTGGAGAAAGCTCATCTGGAGTTCGAGCAGCTGTTGCGCTATGCCAACCCATTGGGGTTGTATGCCGAAGAGTTCGACAGCCAGGCGCGGCATTTGGGCAATACGCCGCAAGCGTTGAGTCATCTGGCGTTGATCAGTGCGGCAACGTTTCTGGATCGCAAATTGAGTGGGGAGAAAACCGTGTGGCAACCCTGAAAAACGTACGAACCCGCATGCTCGACATCGCCTACGAGACCCACGGGCCTGACGACGGTGAACCGGTGATCCTGCTGCATGGTTTTCCCTACGACCCTCGCAGCTACGACGCGATCGCGCCCGTGCTTGGCGAGCGCGGCTACCGGGTGCTGGTGCCCTACCTGCGCGGGTATGGACCCACGCGGTTTATCGATGACCGGGTGATGCGCTCCGGACAACAGGCGGCGCTGGCCAAGGATCTGCTGGACTTCATGGATGAGTTGGCCATCACGCAAGCGACGTTGGCCGGCTACGACTGGGGCGGGCGCGCCGCGTGTATCGTTGCCGCGCTATGGCCGGAACGCGTGCGCGGCTTGGTGACGGGGGATGGCTACAACATTCAGGACATTGCCAAGTCGCTCAAGCCGCGGCCGCCGGAGACGGAACATCGGTTGTGGTACCAATACTACTTCCACACCCCGCGTGGCGTGGACGGTTTGACCGCCAACCGGCGCGCGCTGTGCAAGCTGTTGTGGTCGTTGTGGTCGCCCTCCTGGGCCGAGGGACCGCTGCTGTATGACCAGACCGCGCCTTCGTTCGACAACCCGGATTTTGTCGAGGTGGTGATTCACTCTTACCGCCACCGTTTCATGTACGCACCCGGCGACCCGGCGCTGGCGTTCATCGAAGAGAAACTCGCAGAACAACCGCCGATTTCGGTGCCGAGCATTGCCTTGTTCGGCGCAGATGACGGCGTGGGCCCGCCGTCGCAACAGGACGAGGATGTAGGGCTTTTCAGCGGCTTTTACCGGCGCCGGGTGCTGCCCGGCGTGGGCCACAATATCCCGCAGGAAGCGCCGCAAGCCACCCTCGACGCGCTGCTGGAGCTGCTTGCCTACGACACCGGCGAAAAGCGTTCGCGATAAGCCTGGGGCGTCACCGACAAGGCCCGCAGGAAACTGCGGCGCAGTGTTTCTTCGCAGCCAAAACCGCATTGCACGGCGATGCGCTTGATTGACGCGTTGCTGTCGGCCAGTTGTCGACGAGCCGTTTCGACGCGGATCAGCTCGACGGCACGCGCCGGGGTCTGACCGGTCTCGGCGCGGTAATGGCGCACAAAACTGCGCTCACTCATGCCGACCTGGGCGGCCAGGGTTGCGATGTTCAGGTCCAGGGTGAGGTTTTCGGCCATCCATGCATGGAGTTCGGCAAAGCGGCTGTCGCTTTTTTGCAGGGACAGCGTGACGCTGAACTGCGACTGCCCGCCAGGGCGCTTGAGAAACACTACCAGGTGCCGCGCCACCTCCAGCGCGACCGCGCCGCCGAGGTCTTCTTCCACCAGGGCCAGGCACAGGTCGATGCCGGCGGTCACACCGGCGGAGGTCCACACGGCGCCCTGCCGGATAAAGATCGGGTTGGGCTCGACCGTCAGCGCGGGAAACTTGCGCGCCAACTCTTCGCAGCGCGTCCAGTGGGTGGCCACGCGGCAACCGTCGAGCACGCCGCTGGCGGCCAGCAGAAACGCGCCCGTACACACCGACGTCATGCGCCGGGTGTGCCGGGCTTTTTCGCGTACCCAGTCGACCAGCGCGAGGTCTTCGGCGGCGCCGTATACCCCCCAGCCGCCAGCGATCACCAGCGTGTCGCAAGGCGCCTCGGCGGCGGGCAGCGGCTCGGCGACCAACGCCAGCCCGGCGGAAGTCATCACCGGTTCGGTTTGCGCGGCAATCACCGAGACGGCGTACGGCAACGGCAAGTTGCGCTGCCGGGCCAAGTCGTTGGCGGAGGCAAAGACCTGCAACGGCCCGGTCACATCAAGCACTTGGGCGTTATCAAAAGCGAGGACATGGACGATTCTGGGCATGATTGGCGTGATTTGTGGGTCCAATGGCGTATTCGCCAAAGCCTAGGCCTCTAGAGTGAAGCCGTCCACCCCTTTATCGGAGCAGCATTGATGACCTTGCAGATCGGCTTTGTAGTGTTTCCCGGCATCCAGCAACTGGACCTGACCGGCCCCTATGACGTACTGGGCTCGCTGCCGGATGTGAAACTTCACTTGGTGTGGAAAGACCTCGCGCCGGTCGTTTCCAGCACCGGGTTGGCGTTCACCCCGACCACGACGTATGCCGAATGCCCGGGTCTGGATGTGCTCTGCGTGCCAGGCGGCGCAGGCGTCGGCGCGTTGATGGAAGACCCGCACACGCTAGACTTCCTCAAGGCACAGGCGCAGACCGCGCGCTACGTGACGTCGGTGTGCACCGGTTCGCTGGTCCTCGGCGCGGCGGGTTTGCTGCGCGGTCGCAAGGCCACCACCCACTGGGCCTACCACGACATGCTCGCCCCGCTCGGCGCCATCCCGGTGCAGGAGCGCGTGGTGCGCGACGGTAACCTGTTTACCGGTGGCGGCATCACCGCAGGTATCGATTTTGCGCTGGTCCTGGCGGCAGAGTTGTACAGCGAAGCGGCGGCGCAATTGGTGCAGTTGCAGATCGAATATGCGCCGGCGCCGCCGTTCGATGCCGGCAGCCCGCACACGGCACCGGCGCATGTGCTGGAAGAAGCGAAGAAACGCACGGTGGAATCGCGCAGGGTGCGCGGTGAGATCACGGCGCGGGCGGCTGCGCGGTTAGGGTGAGCCCACTCCCTGGCGATCTCAAGACTGATGGCGAGCACGCCTGCTCGCCTATATCAATTGGGACGGGACATCACGGCCAAGCGCACGGCCAGTAGCATCAGCACGGTCGCCAGGCCCCATTGCTGAAGCCGTGCGCTCTTTGAACGCCGCGCAAAAAGCCGGCTGAGCGCCCCGCCAAAAACCCCCAACAGTGCATGAAACACAACGGCGATCAAGGTCAACACGCCGCCAAGCAGCATCAGTTGCGTGGCGATGGGGCCTGCCTCGGGCCTGACAAACTGTGGCAGGAACACCACAAAAAACAGTAACGCCTTGGGGTTGAGCAAACTGTTGAACATGGCCTGCCAGCATACCCGGCCCAGCGGTATGAGGCTGACGCGAGCCGTGTCCAGGCCCGGGCTTTTCTGCAACGTCTTGAACACCAGCCACAGCAGGTAGATCACCCCGGCATACCGGATGACATCAAACGAGGGTGGCCAACTGGCGACCAGCGCCGTTACCCCGGTGGCAGTCAATGCCGTCAGCAGCAGGTCCGCCACACCGATACCCAAGGCCGACGCCACCCCGCCTCGCCAGCCGTGGGTCACACCATGGCTGATCACAAAGGCCATATTCGGCCCCGGCGATAACAACAGCAGAAACACCGCACCGGAAAAAACCGCCAGGGTCGCAAGGTCGATCATGCTCAAACACTCGTCCGGGAAAACCCGCAGATTACTGCGCGGGCAGGCATCAAACAAAAAATTGTGCTGGATACATTGCCCACCGCAAATGCCTGCGCCAGCGATTGCCCATTGCCATCCACCGCGCATAGAATGCGAAACATTATCAATTAAAACTGCTGCGCCAGGATGCCCATGTCGAGCGATCACCCACTGGACCATGCCGCCATCGGTCAGCTGTACCATGCCCATCATTCCTGGCTGCGCGGCTGGCTGAACCGCCGCACCGGTTGCCGGGAACATGCCGCCGACCTGGCTCAGGAAACCTTCGTGCGCCTGCTCAAGGCGCGCAAGCAGCAGACCTTGCAGCAGCCACGTGCGTACCTGAGCAGCATCGCGCGCAGCTTGATGATCGACCACTACCGGCGCCGTGAACTGGAGCGCGCCTACCTTGAAAGCCTCGCGCATTTCCCTGAAGTCGACGTGCCGTCGGAAGAAACCCGGTGGCTGATTCTCGACAGCCTGGAACGTATCGACCGCCTGCTCGACCAGCTCAAGCCACGTGCGCGCGAGGCGTTCCTGCTGGCGCAACTGGACGGTTTGACCTGCGCACAGATCGCCGCGCGGCTGGGCGTGTCCAAGGCCACCGTGGAGCGCGACCTGTCCAAGGCGTTGCACGCCTGCTATCGGTTGCGCTATGCCGAACTGTGACCCGCGCCTGCTCGACCAGGCTATCGAGTGGATGATCAGGCTGCGCTTCAACGTCGCCGACGACGCCAGCACCGCTGCGTTCGAGCGTTGGCTGCACACCAGCGCCGAACACCAGCAGGTGTGGCAACGTGTGGCGACGATGAATGATGATTTCAAGCAACTGCCGGCGCAGGTCGGGCGCCACGCCCTGCGTGGTGCGCGCCAACGCATCAGCCGCCGTGAAGGCTTGAAACTGCTGGGGCTGGTGGCCGGTGCGGCGGGGTTGACCTGGCTCGGTCGCGACTACACACCGTTGCCGGCCTTGATGGCCGATTACCGCACCGCTACCGGCGAACGACGCTGGGTGGCATTGGACGATGGCAGCAGTGTCCAGCTCAACAGCGCGAGCGCCATTGATACAGCGTTCAATCAAGAGCGGCGCCTGGTGCAGTTGCGTCAGGGGGAAATACGCGTGGACACCGCCGCCGACAGCCGGCCGTTCTGGGTCAGCACCCGCGATGGCCACCTGCGCGCCCTCGACACGCGTTTGCTGGTGCGCGAAGACGACCAGGGCACGCTGCTCGCCGTGCAACAGGGCAGCGTGACGCTGTTTGCCGACAGCCATGGCGCCAGCGCGCGGCAGGTGATCAACCCTGGCGAACAAGTGGTGTTCGACCGCCACGGCATCCGCCCTCCCATCGCCAACGGCCTTGACCCCTGGGCCTGGAGCGATGGCGTGATCAGCGCCCAGAATATGCGCCTGGATGACTTTCTTGCTGAGCTGGGCCGTTATCGAAATGGCTTGCTGCGCTGCAGTGAAGCAGTGGCCGGCCTGCGCGTATCGGGTACATACCAATTGGACGACACCGATCAAGTGCTGATCCTGGTGGCGCAATCGCTCAAGGTCGATGTCACCTTCCGCAGCCGATATTGGGTGACCGTTTCGGCCCGCGTATAAAACGCTAAAAATAAATGAGGTGAATTCGCATCTCCACTCGACCTGTAAGGAAAGGCCGATCAACAGGCCGGTTCTGTTCACTTCCTTCAGGAGCATCCCGCGGTCATGCAAGCGTTCCCCTCCCAACGTTCCTCCCTCAAGCGCGCGGTGCAGGCCGCCTTGCTCGGCGCCTGCCTGGGCGGCGGCGCCGCGCCGTTGGCCGTGATGGCCGACACCGCGAGCAGTGATACCCAGGCCCGCGACTGGAGCATCGCCGCCGGCTCGCTCGCCGGTGCGCTGGACCAGTTCGCGCGCCAGGCGGGCATCAGCCTGTCGTACGACGCCACCAGCATCGCCGGCAAGACCAGCCCAGGCCTGCGCGGCAGCTTCGACCGCGAGCAGGCACTCGGCCAATTGTTACGCGGCCAAGGGCTGCAAGCCCAGCGCCAGAGCAACAGCACCTGGTTGCTGTTGCCGCAGGTGGCGGACAGCGGCGCCCTCAACCTGGGCGCCACAATGGTCACTGGCGAGCGTCTCGGCGCCACCACCGATGGCACCGGTTCCTACACCACGGGCGCAGTGACCATCGGCAAAGGCCAGCATAGCCTGCGGGAAACACCGCAATCGGTCAGTGTGTTGACCCGCCAATTGATGGACGACCAGCACCTCACCACCATCGACGACATCATGGAACGCACGCCGGGGATCACCACTTATGAATCGCCTATGGGCGGCAAATATTTCTATTCCCGTGGTTTCAAGATGCTCGGCCAGTACCAGTACGACGGCGTACCGCTGGACATGGGCAAGGACTTCGTACAGGCCGATAGCTTCAGCGCCAACATGGCGATCTACGACCGCGTGGAAGTGCTCAAAGGCGCGGCCGGGATGCTCAAGGGCGCGGGTACCGCCAGCGGCGCGGTGAACTTCGTGCGCAAGCGGCCCCAGGCCAAGCCCACTACCAGCCTGTCGCTGTCCGCCGGCACCTGGGACAACTACCGCACCGAGGTCGACACCGGCGGCCCGTTGAATGACAGCGGCACCGTGCGTGGCCGTGCGGCCGTCAGCCAGCAGACTCGCGGCTCTTACATGGATATTGCCAAGCGCCAGGACCGGGCATTCTACGGCGCGCTGGATATCGACCTGAGCCCCGACACCACGCTGGGCGTCGGCGCCAGCTACGAAGACGTCGATGCCACCCCCTGCTGGGGCGGCCTGCCGCGCTACGCCGACGGCAAAAGCGCCAAGCTCAGTCGCTCCACGTGCCTGGGCCAAGCCTGGAACGATTGGCAGAGTCAGCGCACCACGTTTTTTGCCGACCTGACCCACGCGTTCAACGACGACTGGAAACTCAAGGTATCGGCAGTCCACAGCCGCAACCTGCAAGACACCAAATATGCCGCCAGCGAAGGCACCATCAACTATGGCAACCCGGCGCCCACGGCCGGCTCCTATGCCGCGCTGATGGACTACGATCACAAAGACTTCGGCCTTGACGCCTACCTTGACGGCAAGTTCGAAGCCTTCGGCCTGGAGCACGAACTGATCCTTGGCGCCAACGGCAGCCGGGGTACGCAGGACGACATGTATGCGATCCAGAGCCTGCCTTCGCGCCAGAGCATCTACCAACCTGACCATCACTTCACGGAACCGGCCGACAGTACCTTCTGGCCAAACATGTATCGCGGCGGTACGGTGAAGGAAACCGCCACCCAATACGGCACCTACGCCACCTTGCGCCTGCGCCTGGCCGAACCGTTGATGCTGATCGTGGGTAGCCGCGTAAGCTGGTACGAGAATCGGCGCACGTCCAACAACCTGGCCTGGGGAGAATGGGCGGTACAGGATGCGCGTACTCGGGAAACCGGCGAAGTCACGCCGTTCGCAGCGCTGATCTACGACCTTGACGAACACCTGTCGGTGTACGCCAGCTATGCCGATATCTTCCAACCGCAAAGCTCCTACGCTACCGTCGACGGCGCCGCGCTCAAGCCGAAAATCGGCGATAACTACGAGCTGGGCATCAAGGGCGAATGGTACGACGGGCGCCTCAACGGCTCCCTGGCGCTATTCCGTGCCGTGGAAAAAAACGGCGCCGAATCGGACTACATCGCCCAATGCGCGACATCCGTCGATGGCTTTTGCTACACCGATAAAGGCAAAGTGCGCGCCCAAGGCGTGGAGGCCGAAATCAGCGGTGAGGTACTTGAGCGCCTGCAACTGTTCGGCGGCTACACCTACACGCAGACCAAGGCGCTGAATACCATCGACGTGGCGAAAGAAGGCGGTGTTTCCAACACGTATGTGCCGCGCCACATGCTACGCCTGTGGGGCGATTACCAGCTCGACGGCGCGCTGTCGAAATGGAGCGTGGGCACCGGCGTAAATGCCCAGAGCAGCAACTACCGCGTGCAGACCATCAAGCTCGAACAAGCCGGTTACGCAACGTGGAACGCGCGCCTGGCCTACCGCATGGACGACACCTGGACCGTGGCGCTCAACGGCAACAACCTGTTCGATAAAACCTATTACAACACCGTCGGCACCGCCTCCTGGGGCAACTTTTATGGAGAACCACGTAACTTTACGGTGAGTTTGAAAGGCAACTTCTGATCCAGCGAAAACCTGTGGCAGGGCGCGCAATGCGCCCTGCTCGCCTGTCAGCGCTATCAGTCATCCAGTGGTTGCGGCGCAGCTTTGCCGCCCGGCTTGGCCGGCTTGACGGGTTTTGCACCCTTGGCCGGAGCGGGCTCGACCGGCGCGGGTTCAGCAGCGGCAGCCGCTTCTTTCTCCGCCATGGGCATCTGATCAATCGCGCTGAAGAACTCCTTGAGCTCGAGGGTATCCGGTGGCACGGTCTTCTCGAGTTTTTTCTCGCCGTCCTTGCCGATAAGGATCACCTTGGTACCACTGCCGACACCGAGTTTGAGGGCGCGAATCAGCGCATTGGTTTCCGGCGGTGTCAGCTTTTTGCTGTCCTTGGGGTCCTTGGCGAACTTCTCACCTTCGGCACCGATGCTGCCGAACTTCACGGTGTAGAACACCATGCTGCGCTCTTCAAAGGACTGTTTGGTCGCAGGTTCTTCCAGCTGTTTTTTCAGCGTCGTCAACGTGGGGTTACCCGCATCGAGTTCCACTACCACCAGCGGGCGGGCCTTGCCCATGTCCTGCTTCAGCGGATTATCATCAGCAGCCAACAGCGGCCCCGTAAAAGCCATCAAGGTAGCCAGGGTCAGCGACCGGATGAGCATGCGCACCTCCTTTGAATTCCATGCAGGGTTCTTGAGTTTCATGTCTGCGACAGCCAAATTCAAGGATGATTCCTACACAACTTTAAGAAAGCGTAGGTCAGGGCGCCCACTACGCAAGGGGCGCGGGGCACGGCGGTGATTGTTTCCTCTGATTGCGGAAACACTACAAGACCTTCCACTGCGGCCAATGCCGTGCAAATACGGGCGCCACGATAGGGTCGGCATCCACCTGCGACAGGGTTTTGGCAAAGGCTGGCGCCACGGCGCTCAACGCCTCCCGCGCCTCATCCCAGCGCGACACCGCTGCCGCCATGATGCCCAAGGCATTCGGCTGACCGCGGGCGGCAAACAATTGCCCGGCGAACTGATCGGCAAATACCACCCTGGCTTGGTGCAGGTAACGGCGCGTGCCCGAGGCCAACCGCGCCTTCATGCAAGAGCCAGACTTGTCCGTGCCATCGAGCGTGTACATGGGCGTTCCTCCGGATAATCATCACCAATGACAACAATGCTGCGCCTTGGCATCACGACGCAAGCGTTCTAGAACAAGCCCATTTGCCCCCCGACCAGCGTGCCAAAGTCGTCATTCACGAACGGCAGGATCGCATCGGCCACCGGCTGCAATTGGCGGGTGACGTAGTGGTCGTAGTCGATGGG
>Ga0070670_100000231_pt1 | contig 51413 bp, 31 predicted proteins | sample KBSS63metaG_FD_64665 | JGI IMG/M metagenome (GOLD analysis project Ga0070670, IMG submission 64665) | Switchgrass rhizosphere microbial communities from Kellogg Biological Station, Michigan, USA - KBS S6-3 metaG | ecosystem: Host-associated > Plants > Roots > Rhizosphere > Soil ... | reverse complement strand
CACCGAGCGCTCCATGCACACCGGCACAATCGACTCGCGACCGATGCCCGCCGCACGCAAGGCACGGGCGACGCGTTGAGCGCGCTGGTCCAGCTCGGCGTAGCTCAGGCGCTGGCCTTCAAACACCAGCGCCGGCGCGTTCGGTGTCAGGGCGGCTTGCTGGCTCAGGGCTGTACGCAGGTCTTGCGGGCCAGGGTAATGACGCTCAGTGGTGTTCCACGCCAACTGTTGTTGACGCTCTGCGACGGCCAACGGCGACCAGTCAGTCAAACGCGTCTGTGGCGCTTCCAGCATGCTTTCCAGCAGGGCTTGCCATTGCGCCAGCCAACGCTCGGCGGTGGCCTGGGTAAACAGTGCGCTGCGGTATTCAAGCAATACCGACAACACCTCGCCGTCATGCACTTCCCAGTTCAGGTCGAACTTGGTGGCGTCGGCCGTCACCGCACGTTCGCTCACCTGCAACTGCGGCCACTGGCTGGCACCGGTGTTGGCGTTCTGCATCACGAACAGCACTTGGAACAACGGTGTCTGGCCAAGGCTGCGTTCCGGTGCCAGGTGTTCGACCACCTGATCGAACGGCACGTCCTGATGCTGTTGCGCATCCAGAACGGTGTTGCGCACCTGATCGAGCAGACCGATGAAGTCCAGGCCCGGCGCCAGGTCGGCGCGCATCACCAAGGTGTTGACGAAGCACCCGATCAGCGGTTGCAACTCGGCCAATGGCCGCTGGGCCACCGGGCTGCCGAAACGCACATCGCGCTGGTTGGCGTAGCGCCCCAGCAGCAGTTGCGCGGCGCTGAGCAGCAGCATGTACAGCGTGGCGCCACGTTGCTGGGCAAACTGGCGCAAACGACCGCTCAGTTCTGCGGGCAACTGCAGTTGGACGGAACCGGCACGCGGGTCAAGGACGTGCGGGCGTGGCTGGTCGGTGGGCAGTTCCAGTTGGTAACTGCCGTCTTCCAGCTGAGTGCGCCAGTAGGCCAATTGGCTGTCGAACAGCGCTTGCTGGGCAGACTCGCGCTGCCAGAGCGCGTAATCCGGGTATTGCAACGCCAGCGCCGGCAGGTGGGCGGCGTGGCCCTGGCAGTCGGCGCTGTAGCACTGGGCCAATTCGTCGAGCAGGTTTTGTGTGGAAGCATCGTCTGTCGCGCAGTGATGCAAGGTAAGGACCAGCAATGCCTGGCGGTTGCGCTGAAGCAACGCGGCGCGCATCGGCACCTCGTGCGCCAGGTCAAAGCGCTGCGCGGTAGCGGCCTGGATCGCGGCGTCGGTCAGTTGCTGCCAGCGTTCATCGCTGACAGCATCCCACTGCGCCACCGCCAATGTCAGTTCACCCTGCGGCTCAATCACCAACGCCAGCTCGCCGTCGGCTTCACGCAGGATGCGACTGCGCAGGATTTCGTGACGTTGGATCACGGTGTTCAACGCTGATTGCAACGCCTGGACATTCAACTCACCGTCGAACTGCACGGCGCTGACGACGTTGTATTCGCTGGCGCCACTCAGTTGTTCGAGGAACCACAGGCGCTGTTGTTCGAACGACAACGGCAAGCGCGCCGGGCGAGTCATGGGGACGAACGTCGCGGCAGGTGCTTGCAGCGGTTGCGCCAATAGCGCCGCCAAAGCCTGCAAGGTGGGGTGTTCAAACACCGCGCGCAGCGGCGGCACCGTGGAAAATTGCTGACGCAGGCGGGCAAACAGCACGGCCGCGAGCAACGAATGGCCACCCAGGTAAAAGAATTGGCTGTCTCGCCCAATGGCGCCCAACGGCACATTCAATAGCTCTGCCCACAAGGCCGCGAGCTGGCGTTCGGCGTCGGTGCGCGGCGGGTCTTCGGCGTTCGGTTCAGCCTGGATATCTGGTGCGGGCAGGGCCTTGCGATTGAGTTTGCCGTTGTCGGTCAGCGGCAGTTCGTCCAGCACCACAAACGCCGACGGCACCATGTAGTCGGGCAGGGCGGCGCCAAGACGGTTACGCCAGGCATTCATATCGGCCGGTTGATCACAGGTGACGTACGCCACCAGGCGCTTGTCGCCCTGTACGTCTTCACGGGCCAGTACCACCGCCTGGCGCACGCCGGGTTGTGCGCCGATCAAGGCTTCGATCTCGCCCAGCTCGACGCGGAAACCGCGGATTTTCACCTGGTGGTCCATGCGCCCGAGGTATTCCAGCTGGCCGTCCGGCAGCCAGCGCACCAGGTCACCGGACTTGTACATGCGCGCCTGCGGCAGTGGCGAGAACGGGTCGTTGATAAACACTTTGGCGGTTTGTTCGGCGCGGTTGAGGTAACCCAGGGTCACCCCGGCGCCGCCGATATGCAGCTCGCCAGGCACACCCACCGGCATCGGATTCAAGAACGCATCCAGCACATAGGTGCGTACGTTGGCGATTGGCCGACCAATGATCGGCCGTTGCGGGAAGTCGTCCACCGCGCATCCGGTGGCGTCCACGGTGCACTCGGTTGGGCCGTAGGTATTGAAGAAACGGCTGCCGCTGATCGACGGCAAACGCTGCCACAGTTGCGCGTCCACCGCATCACCGCCAAACAGCACGAAGCGCGGCAGGTAGGTTTCACCACGGCGCACGCCGTCGGTTTCGAGCAGGCTTTTAAGCTGCGCCGGGGTGCATTCGAACGCGTCCAGTCGGGTTTCCTGGAAGAACTGCGCCAGTGCTGCAGGGTCGTAGCGCACGTCTTCCGGCGTCAGGTACAGGCTGTGGCCGTCGAGCAGCAGAATCAATTCCGCCACCGAGCTATCAAAGGCGAACGAATAGTTGAAGCTGGTGCGCATCGGCTGGTCGGTGTAGCGGCGATACAGGCCATGGATCCGCGCCCAGGCCAGGTTGACCACCGACGTGTGGGTGACCAGGGTGCCCTTGGGCTTACCCGTGGAGCCCGAGGTGTACATGATGTAGGCCAGGTCATCCGGGCCGGCCAATGCTGCGGGGTTGCTCTCAGGCTGAGCGGCCAATAGCGCGGCATCGGCGTCCAGGCGCAGGCGCGGCAAGTCGCCGCCCAACTGTTCAAGCAGGCCCTGCTGGCCGAGGAACAGCGCGGGTTGCGCATCTTCGAGCATGTAGGCCAAGCGTTCGGCCGGGTAGCCAGGGTCCAGCGGCACATAGGCGCCACCGGCCTTCAGGATGCCCAACAGGCCGATCAACAACTCCAGGGAACGCTCCACACACAACGCCACCGGGCAATTGGCGACCACCCCTTGGGCGCGTAGGTAATGTGCGACCTGGTTGGCACGGCGATTCAGTTCGGCGTAGCTCAGGCGCTGGCCTTCAAAGCACAACGCATCGCGCTGCGGCGTGCGTTCGGCCTGCTGTTCAAACAACTGGGCGAACGTCAGGTGCTGCGGCACGTCCATTTCGGTGCGGTTCCACTCGACCACGGTGCGCTGCCATTCAGCCGGCATCAGCAGCGGCAAGGCGGCGACCGGGCGTTGCGGCTCGGCGAGCATCTGTTGCAGCAGGTGTTCCAGGCGCGCGAGCGTCTGGCGGGCGCTGTCCTGGGTGAACAGGTCAAGGGCGAACATCAGCTCCAGCTGAATCGGCGCATTGGCCGGGCACAGCACGTGCAGGTCCAGGTCGCACTCGGAGTGCTTGAGCGGCGTGTCCAGGGCTTCGAAGGCCAGCCCCGGGAATTGCAGGCGGGACTCCATGGCCAATTGCTGCGCGACCATCACTTGATACAGCGGCGCATGGCTGAGGCTGCGCGGCAGTTGCAGGCTGTCGACCAGTTGTTCGAAGGGCAGGTCCTGATGCTGCAGGCCTTCGCGCAGCCGCGTGGCGACCTGGCTGACCACGGCGCTGAAATCCGCCTGGGCGGTGAAGTCGGCACGGATCGCCAGGTTGTTGAGCAAGATCCCCAACAGAGCTTCGGTGCCCGGTTGCTCGCGGTGAGTGACCGGTGTACCGATCAACACCGTGGCATCGCCGCTCAAGCGGTGCATCAGCACGGCAAAGCCCGCGAACACCACGCTGAACGGCGTGGTGCCGAGGCGGCTGGCCAGCGCCTGCACGCGGCCACTCAAGTCGGCACTCAGCTCGCGTTTTACCAGGCCGGCGAGATAGCTCTGCACCGAGGGCCGAGGATGGTCGGTGGGCAACGCCAGCAGCGGGCTGGCGTCCTGGTCGCGACGGTCGAGGGTGCGGGTCCAGTAATCCAGTTGGCGCTTGAGTTCGGCGCCTTGCAGATGGTCACGCTGCCACAGGGCGAAATCGGCGTATTGCAGCGGCAACGCCGCTAATTGCGCCGCGCTGCCGTTGCAACGGGCCTCGTAACCCAAGGCCAGCTCACGCAGGGCGATGGTCGCCGACCAGGCGTCGGAGACCAGGTGATGCAGGGCGATGCCCAGCACGTGTTCGCCCGGTGCCACTTTGAGCAGGCGGGCGCGCAGCAGCGGTGGCTCGGTCAGGTCGAAGGGCTGTTCAAAGGTGGCTTGCAGCGCCGTGAATTGCGCGCCTTCACGGGCGGTTGCGCCCAGGCCGGACAGGTCTTCAAACGGCAGTGCAACTTCCAGTGCGTCGCTGATGTGCTGGCTCGGCACGCCATCCACGCTGCGGATACCGGTGCGCAGGATCTCGTGGCGCGCGAGCAAATCATTCAGGCTGGCGTTCAGCGCCGGGACGTTGAGTTCACCCTTGAGGTGCAGGGCAAACGGGATATTGAACAACGTGGTGCCTGGGGTCAGTTGTTCGATAAACCACAGGCGTTGTTGCGAGAACGACAACGGCAGCAGGGCAGGGCGCGCCTTGGCGTGCGGCGTGTCGAGGGCGACGGCTTGCGGTGCAGCCGCCTGCGCTTCGCGTTCGGCGATGGCCACGGCCAGCAGGGCGACGGTCGGCTGTTCGAACAGCACGCGCAACGGCAGGTCGAGTTTGAACTGGCTGCGCAGGCGCGCGACGATCTGGGTGGCCAGCAGCGAGTGGCCGCCGAGGGTGAAGAAATTGTCCTCCACGCCGACACTGTCGCGTCCGAGTACGTCGGCCCACACCTTGGCGATGGTGGCTTCGTGTTCGTTGCGCGGCGCAAGGCTTTCCCGGGTATCGGCCTGCCAGTTCAGTTGCAGCGCGGCCAAGGCTTTGCGGTCGACTTTGCCGTTGTTGTTCAGGGGCAAGCGTTCCAGGCATTCGAACGCGGCCGGGACCATGTACGGCGGCAGTTGTGTGCGCAGGTGTTCGCTCAGGCCGGTGCTGCCCAGCGTGTCGTCGTGGGCTGACCAGTAGGCCACGAGCCAGGCTTCGCCCGCGCTGTTCTCGCGCAGCAATACCGCGGCTTCACGCACGTTCGGGTGCTGGGCCAGTCGGTGTTCGATTTCGGTCAGTTCGATGCGGTGGCCACGCAATTTCACTTGCTGGTCGCGACGGCCGAGGTACTCGATCACGCCGTCGGCGCACCAGCGGCCGAGGTCGCCGGTGCGGTACAGACGACCGTCGATCTGTGGGTGCTGGATGAATGCCTCGGTGGTGCGCTGCGGGTCGTGCAGGTAACCACGGCCGACGCCGACGCCACCGACGCAGATTTCCCCAGCCACGCCGATTGGCACCGGGCGCAGGGCCTCATCGAGCACATACAGGCGGTTGTTGGCCGTGGGTTGGCCTATGGGCATATGGCTGACGTTGGCGTGCGGCGCCTGGGTAATCGGCTGGAACGCCACGTCGTCGGCGCACTCGGCTGGGCCGTAGGCGTTCATCAGCGCGATGTCCGGGAAGCGTGCGAACCAGTCGCGCGCCACGGTCGGCGGCAGCGCCTCGCCAGTCGGTAGTACCCAGCGCAGGTCAGGCAACTGAAGGTCGCACGGGCACAGCGCAAGCAGCGTGCGCATCAGGCTCGGGACGATTTCCAGTACGTTGAGGCGTTCGCTGGCCAGCACTTGCAGCAGGCGTTGCGGATCGTGGGCCACTTCGTCCGGCAGAATATGCACGGTGGCGCCCAACACCGGCGCCGCGAGAAATTGCCACACGGAAATATCGAAGGCCACCGAGGCGGTCTGTGGAATACGGTCATTGGCGCTCAGCCCCAGGGCCGGGACTTTACCGAAGATGTTATTGAGCATGCCGCGCTGTTCGATCATCACGCCCTTGGGCGTACCGGTCGAGCCCGAAGTGAACAGCACGTAGGCCAGGCTGTCCGGGCCGCCGGCCAGCGTGAATGGCGCGTCGTTGGGCGTGTTCCAGGCGGCTTCGGCGAACAGGGCCGTAGGCGCGTGCTCGAGGCCGCTGAGCAGTGGGTCGAGCAGGCCACGGCACTCTTCACTCGCCACCAGCAGCGGGGCGCGGGACAGGTTGAGGATCTCGCGCAGACGCTCAGGCGGGTGGTTGACCTCCAGCGGCAGCATCGCGGCGCCGGCCTTGAACACGGCAATCATGCTGGTCAATAACGCCAGGCCACGGGGGGCGACCAGCGCGACCAATTGATCGGCACCCGCACCGGCTGTGCGCAGGGCCTGGGCCAGGCGCGTGGCACGCAAGTCGAGCTCGGCATAGGTCAGGGATTCGCCGGCGCAGATCGCGGCAATTTGATCGCCACGCTCGGCGACCTGGGCGGCAAACAGCTCGGCGTAGCTTTTATGCAGCGGGAAATCGTGGGGGTTGAGTGCCCACTCGCCAAGCAATTGCTGGCGCTCGTCGGCGGCCAGCAGCTCGAAGCTGCCCAGCGGCGCTTCAGGCGCGGCGAGCATGCCGCGTACCAGGCTGGCCAAGTGGCCGAGCAGGCGCTGCACCGTATCCGCTTCAAAACGCTCGCGGTCGTAGGACACGCGAATGCCGAGTTGCTCGCCGGGCAGGATCACCACGGTCAAGCCATAGTGGGTGTGCACACTGTGGTCCATTCCGTCGAGGCTGAACTCAAAACCACCGTCCAGAATCTGTTCATCGATCGGCGCGTTTTCAAACACCAGAATGCTGTCGAACAGCGTTTCGCCACGGGGGAAATCGCTCCAGCCCTGGATATCGGTCAGCGGCGTGTGCTCGAAGTCGCGCATCTCGACGTTCAGCCCCTGCAACGCCGTGAGCCAGTCACCCAAGGTCGCCTGCGGGTCGACGCTGACCCGCAGTGGCAGGGTGTTGATGAACAGGCCAATCATCTCGGCGACGCCGGTCAACTCAGCGGGGCGCCCCGCCACGGTGACGCCGAAGACCACGTCACGCTGGCCGCTGTAGCGCGACAACAACAGGGACCAGACGCCCTGGAAGAAGGTATTGGGAGTGATCCGGCGGTGACGGCAAAAAGCGGCCAAGGCCTGGGTGTCGTCTTCGCTCAGATGGATCAACTGGTCGGCCACCCGCACCGCGTCGGTGTAGCGGTCGCGGCTTACGCCGTTGTCCACGGTCAGCGGCGTGGGTGCGTTGAGCCCCTGCAATTGGCCGCGCCAGAACTGCTCAGCCTTGCCCGCGTCCTGGCGTTGCAGCCATTGAATGTAGTCCCGAAATGGGCGTGGGCTTTTGATCTGTGGCGTACGGTCGTTGCACAGTGCTTCGTAGACCTTGAGAAAGTCCACGGTCACCAGGGAAATACACCAGGCGTCCATCAGAATGTGATGGAAACTGCGGATGAACTCATAGGACTCATCCGCCAGGCGCACCAGGCGGAAGCGAATCAAGGGTGGCTTGGACAGGTTGAAGCCGATTTTCTGCTCGTTTTCGAGCAGGCTGCGAATCCGCGCCTCCTGCTCATGGGGAGCCAGGCCGCGCAGATCGAGGGTGTCCAGCGGCACCTTGACCTCGCGGTGGATCACCTGCACCGGTTGCTTCTGGGTTTTCCACTGGAAGCTGGCGCGTAGCGACGGGTGCAGCGCCACCACCTGGCGCCAGGACTCAAGGAACGCGCCTTCATCAATGGCCCCACCGATGCGGTAGCGATCCTGCATCAAATACACGCCGGAGTCTTCATGCAGCAGGGAATGGAACAGCATCCCTTGTTGCAGCGGTGACAGCGGGTAAACATCTTCGATCGGATTGCTGGTGGTCTTTTCGGTGGTCATTCAAAACGTCCTGCAGAAAAAGGGGCAACGGCGATGGGCGTGGCGGTTACAGGTCGGCGTCGTTGAGCTCGGCCATCAGCGCGTTCAGTTCATCTTGCGACATGCCCGAGGCACTGAATTCGGTGCTCTCAGTGTCGACATGCCGGGTGTCCCGCGGCTGGGCGACATGGGCCATGGCGGCGATGGTCTGGTGTTCGAACACATGCTTGGCCGACAGCGCAATGCCTTGTTCGTGGGCCTGGGCCACCACTTGCAGGCTAAGGATCGAGTCGCCCCCTATGGCAAAGAAGCTCTCGGTGACGCTGACGCTGTCGAGCTTCAAGACCTTGGTGACTATGGCGTGCAAAGTGGTTTCCATCGGCGTGCGCGGGGCGACATGGGTGCTTTGGTCGAACTGGTCCGGGTCTGGCAGTTGGCGGGTATCGAGTTTGCCGTTGGGGGTGCGTGGGAAGGCTGACAATGTCAGCACCCGCGTTGGCACCATGTACGACGGCAGTCGCTCGCCGAGGTAGCGCTTGAGGGCTTCTGAATCCGGCGCGTAGCCATGGGCGGCGAGCACATAGGCCAGCAGACGCTTGCCGGCGGGTTGCTCCTGCACAATCACGGCTGCTTCGCGCACGTCACTGTGGCTGCACAGTTGTCGCTCGATCTCGCCGAGTTCGATGCGATAGCCGCGCAATTTGACCTGATGGTCCTTGCGCCCCAGGAACGCCAGGCGCCCATCGGCCAGCCAGCAGGCCAGATCACCGGTGCGGTAGGCGCGGGTGCCGTCGGCCAGGGTGACAAAGGCCTTAGCGGTTTCCTCGGGCTTATTGCGATAACCACGGGCCAGGGTTGGGCCGGCCAGCACGATTTCACCGGGTTCACCGATGCCGCTGGTGATGTCGTGTTCATTCAAGACGCGCAGGTCCATGCCGGCAATCGGGCGGCCGATGGTCAAGGCGCGGTCGGGGCTCAGTACATCGTAGGTCGCCCACACGGTGGCTTCAGTAGGACCGTATTCGTTGACCAGCAGCGTGTGGGGCAGGGTGTTGCTATGCTGGGCGATCAACGACGGCGGGCAGGCTTCCCCGGCAACGATCCAGCATTGCAGGCTGTTGGCGCTGCCGAGTTGATCCAGCAACGCTTGATACAGCGAGGGCAGCGACAGGCCGTGGCTGACCTGGTGTTGGCCGATCAAGTGCGACAGGCGCGCCATGTCCAGCTCTTCGCCGGGTGCCGGCAATACCAGGCGGCCGCCTTGGGCCAGGGTCCAGAAAATCCCGGCCACGGAGCTGTCGAAGGCAAACGAGGACAGCAGCAGGTAAGCGCTCACCGGCGCTTCATACGCCGCCATGCGCACCTGGGTGGAATAGCTCAAGGCAGCGTGGCTGATTTCGACGGCTTTCGGTGCACCGGTGGAACCGGAGGTGTAGATCAGGTACGCGAGGTCGTCGCCACGCGGCAGCGGCAATGGCGGCAGGTTCTTGGGGGCGTGCAAGTCGTCCAGCACAAAGCTCTGCAGGCCAGCCGGCACGCTATCGGCCAGCTCAGGGCTGACGACGATGTGCGCAATGGCGCTGTCGGCGAGCATGTAGGCGCGACGGTCCTGCGGATAAGTCGGGTCCACCGGCACATAGGCGCCACCGGCCTTCAACACGGCAAGCAGCGCGACGATCGCGGCGTTGCCACGGGGGAACAGGATACCGACCGGCACACCGGCACGGATGCCGGCGGCCACCAGTTGGTGCGCCAACTGCGTGGCGCTTGCGTCCAGTTGCGCGTAGCTCAGGTCGCCCTGCGGGTCGCTCAGGGCGATGGCGGTTGGCTGTAGTTGCACTTGGCGGCCGATCAGTTCAACAAGCGTCACGGCTTCTATCACCGGCGGTTGTGCCTGGGGGGCGATGATCTGCGCTTGCAGCGGCCCGCCCATGGGCAACTGCGCCCAGGCCTGGTGCGGTGCGGCCAACGCGGAGTGCAGCAACTGCGCCCACTGTTCGGCAAGGCAGGCGGCCGCCTTGTGGCTGAGCAGATGGCGATCGTAGATGATCTGCGCGTTGAGCCGCTCGGGACCTTGATGCACGTGCAGGCACGCCTTGGCCGGGCTCATTACCGCACTGGCGTCGCGTTCGCGCGCATCGCTGGCACGCCAGGCGAAGGCATAACCGCCCTTGAGGTCCTGGGTGTAATAGTCCTGCCAGCCTGTGGCCTGTTCGACCAGGGCGCTGACATGGCGGCTTTGTTCCAGCAAGGTCGCCTGGGCTTGCAGGTCGATCCGCACAGGCAAGGTTTGCTCGAACAGGCCCAAGGCGTTGTCGAGTTCCGGGCCGCGACTGGCATGGATCAGGGTGATCGGCACCTGCTGTTGACCGGACAACCGCCCGAGCAGCACCGCCCAGGCCGCCAGCATCAGCTCAGCGGTCAGTACCGGGTGGTGGGGCAGGTGCACGTCGATGCGCTGCGGGCTGAATCCACCGGGGCGGGGCGTTTCCAGCGACAGTTGCAAGCTGTGCTGTTCGCTGTCGGCTGAGGGTTTCCAGAACATTGCGCCGGGGTGTTCGGGCTCGTCTTCGGCAAGGCTCCAGCGCCACTCGGCGTAATCGGCGTATTGAAGGGTTTCGGACAGGTCCGGCGGGGTGTCTTGCAGCAGGGCAATGGCCAGCAGTTTCAGGCTGGCGAGGTCAAGATGGCTGCTGGCGGCGGCCAGGTGCAGCACGTGCCCCTCGGTCAGTTGCACCAGCGTCACGGCCAGCGGCGCGGTCCCGTCCAAGGTGGCCAAGGCAACCTGCTGATCGGCTGGGCTGAGGTGGCGCAGGTCCTTAACGCCCACGCTCAGCGCGGCCTGGTCGTGAATCACTTGCACCGGATGGCGCAGGCCTGGCACCGGAGTCAGCTGTGTGCGCAGTATTTCGCTGCCGCTGACCAATGCCTGCAGGCGCTGGGATAGGGTGTTGGCGTCTACTGCCTGGGCGATGGTCCATTGCAGTTGGCAACTGAACGTGTGTTCGGTTGCGCCATCGAGGTGCGGGTAAAGCGACGCTTGTTGCGGTGAGATACGAAAGCCTTGAAGTCCGTTCATGTTCAGCTCAACTGCAAAATGGGGTTGATAGCGGTCAGACAGCCACGTCGGCGGACAGCAAGGCCTCGGCCATGCCGGTCATGATTGCGCGTTTGCCGGTAAACGGTTCGCGACCGTGCACCGCAAGCATGTTGTCGATAAACAGCACGTCGCCCTGTTGCCAGGAGAAACGCACCAGCGAATCCAGGTAGGCGGCGCGCAGCGACGCCAGCACCTCCGGTTCGATCGGTGTGCCGTCGCCGTAGAAGGTGTTGGTCGGCAGGTCGAGGTCGTTGAAGTTGCCTTGCAGCGAATCGCGGATGGCCGGCGGCAGGGTGCTGATGTGAAAAAACGTCGCGTGGTTGAACCAGACTTCTTCGCCGGTACGCGGATGGCGTACCACTGCCGGGCCTCGTTGGCGGGTGCGCAGGCGGTTGTTTTCTTTCCATTCCACTTCGATGCCGACGCTGGCGCAGTAGGCTTCGACTTCGCTGCGGTCGGCGGACTGGAAGACGCTCTGCCACGGCAGGCCGAAACCGTCGCCGTAATTGCGCACGTAGAGCACGCCTTTTTCACGAAAACGCGCCTCGATGTCGGCGCTGATCCGGGCCTTGACTGCGCGGGTTGAACCGATCGGGGTTTCGCCGCCGGTCTCGGACGGCAGTTGGCAATAGAAGAACAGGCGCAGCGGGAAACGCGGCGAATAGGAGTGTTCGTTATGCGGGAAAATCATCTGGTCGGCCGGGTAGTCGGTCGAGGTGTAGATGTTGCCGCCGACCCGGGTGCGCGGGGAGGCGCGGAACATATATTCCAGGGCACCGGGGGACAGGGCAGCGATGACGTGGTCGAATTGTTCCACCGACGCGACGTCGAATCCGCGGAACAGCAGGGCGCCGTATTGCAGCAGCTTCCGTTCCAGGGCTTCGCGTTCACGGGTAGCCCAGGCCACCAGATCGACGCCGCTGACTGCGGGTTCGATCACCAACGGCAAGGCGTGATCGGGGCTGAGCAGGCGTTCGCTGACCAGTTGCTGGGGGGCAACGTTCATGGTTTTGCGGCGCACACTGCCCAGTGTGCGGGGTGCTGGGGGCACGATAGGCATACAAGCATCCACCTTGATCAAAGGGTCAGTGAGCGACGTTTGGTTTGCAGCAACTGACTGCGACCGGCGAGGGCGTGGGACTGCTGGCTTTCGCGCTGGAAAGCTTGATCCCAATCGTCAAGGCGCTGGGCCAGGGCGGGCAGGGACTCGCCGAGCAGATCACGAACTTCGCCGAGTAGGCGGCTCCACAAATGCTGCAGGCGCAAGGCTCGGGGCTGATCGAAGTACTCGCCACGGTATTTGAGCGTGGCATCAATGCCGTGGCTGGCATGCACCAGGTCGAGCACCAGATGGAAGTCTCCCGGCGCCTGCGCAACGTCCATGCTCGTCAGTTGTGCACCGGCAAGAGTGACCGGCGCAACCCGCGACGGTTGATAGTTGAGCTTGACCTGGAACAGCGGCGAATGGCCGGCGCGCCGGGTTGGGGCCAGCGCCGCGACAACCAGGTCAAACGGCAGGTCCTGGTGGGCATACGCCAGTCGCGCCTCATCACGCACGTGCGCGAAAAAATCCGCCAGCGTCCCTTCCCCGGCTATCTCACAGCGCAGGGTCAGCTGGTTGACAAAGAAGCCGATCACCTCGTTGTGCGCGGCCAGCGGACGGCCGCTCACATCAGTGCCGAGCAGAAAACGTTGCTGGCCGCCCAATTGCTTGAGCACCAGTTGATAGCTGGCCAACAGCAGCATGAACAGCGTCATGCCGTGTTCACGGGCGACGCAGGCGAGGGTGTCGCAGGTGGCTTGCGGCAGGCTGAAATTCAGGCTGTGTTCGCCGTGGGTAGTGCCGCTGCCGCCCAGGTCCAGGGTTTGCGGCACATCGGCCAGGTGTTCGCGCCAGAAATCCTGGTGCGTGGCGATGCGCTGGTCTGTCCAGTGCGCGGCTTCCCAACGGGCAAAGTCCAGATATTGCACCGGCGTTTCATTGGCGGCCTGGGCCGCCAGTTCAGCCAGCAGCAGTTGTGCGGAGCGGCCGTCGAAGGCGATGTGGTGCAGGGTCAGCAGCAGGTCGTGCTGGTGATCGTGGCTGATCAGGTGGGCGCGTAGCAGTGGGCCTTGCTTGAGGTCGACCGGGGTGGCGTGTTCCTGGGCCAGGCAGTCCGCCAATTGATCATGGAGGGTCAAACGCACGTTGCTGGCCGGCAGCACCTGTTGCTGCGGGCCATCAACGCTATCGTGATAGACCGTGCGCAGCACACTGTGACGCTCGACCAGGGCATTGAGCCGTTGCGACAAGACGCCCCTGTCAACTGGGCCTTGCAGCTTCAGGTGCAATACCAGGTTGTGGTGGGTGTCCTGCGGGTTCAACTGGTGCAGGAACCACAGGCGACGCTGGGCGAAGGATTGGCGGCGAGGGTGGGGGGTAGCGTCTGATTCGAGGCGGGCACCGGGCGCGGGAGTCCCGAGGTACACGAGCAGCGCCTGCGCCCATTCGGCCAGGCGTCGTTCGCCGAACAGACTCTGGGTGTCGAGGTCCCAGCCCAGGTCGCGGTGCAGGCGCGCGGCAAAATCGGCAATGCCGATGGAGTCCAGGCCCAAGCCGATCAGACTGAGCTCGACGTCGACGCTGAGGTACGGATTGACCTCTATCAGCGTCTGTTCCAGCCACTGCTGGCAGGCCGAAAGGCTCGGCTGCCGGCGCAGTTGCTCGATAGCGATGCGTTCAACGGGCGTGCTTGCCTGCCCGCCGCTCTGGGCGATGATGCTCAGGGTGCCGGCCGCCCATTGGTGGCGCGCACCCTGGCGGGCGATCTTGCCGCTGGTGGTCATCGGGATGGTGCCGGCTTCCACCAGCACAATCTGGTCGATGCCGCAGTCGGCCGCTTCACGCACGGCGGTTTGCATCGACGCGAACAGCGCCGGGTGATGTGCCGGGTCGACAAACTTGCGCTGCGGCTCGGCAACGATCACCAGTTTCTCGCGGCCGAGCAGCGGGTCCATCTCCGAGAAAGCCGCGATGCGTCCGGTGCGGATGCCCGGCTCACTGTCGGTGATCGCAAACTCGATATCGTGGGGGTAAAGGTTGCGGCCGTTGAGGATCAGCAGGTCTTTGAGGCGGCCGCAGATGACGATTTGACCTTCATGCATGAAACCCAGGTCACCTGAGCGCAGGTAATAGCCGGGCTCACCGACTATCTGCGCCTCGAACGCGTAGCGGCTGGCATCGGGGTTTTTCCAGTAGGCCTCGGCGTTGCTCGGGCCTTGCAGCCAGACTTCGCCGATGCGGTCGACGGCGCAGCGTTCGTGGGTGTTCGGGTCCGCAATGGCGATGGTGTGAAGCGCTTGCGGGTAGCCACAGGCGACAAATTCAACCGCAGTGGCGTCGCCGGACGCCAGGGCCACGTGGCCGGTCTCCAACACGCTTTTGTCCAGGCGCAACACCACCGGGAGGGCTTCGGCGGGCGTTGCGCTGACGCACAGGGTAGCTTCGGCCTGGCCGTAACCGGGGCTGATGGCCATGGGGTTGAGGCCGCACGCGGCAAAGCGTCGGGCGAAGGCGTCGAGGGTGGCCGGGTGGATCGGCTCGGCGCCGTTGATTGCGTGCTGCCAGGCGCTCAGATCGAGCTGGGCGATAAGGCTGTCGCTGACCACGCGGTTGCACAGGGCATAGGCAAAATTCGGCGCGAAGCTCGCGGTAGCGCGGTAGCGACTCAAGGCCTGCAGCCAGGTGGACGGTGCATTCACGAAGGTCTGCGAGGCCATCAGGTAGCACGGCATGCCGCTGTAGAGCGGGGCGAGTACGCCGCCGATCAGGCCCATGTCGTGGTACAGCGGCAGCCAGTTGACCATGGCGCCGTGCTCATCGAAACCGTAGGCCTTGCGCATCAATTCGACGTTGGCGATCAGGTTGCGCTGGCGCACTTCGACGCCTTTGGGCGTGCCGGTGGAGCCGGATGTGTATTGCAGGAACGCCACGCTGGCGCCGTCGATCGCCGGCCGTTGCCACGTGTCAGGCGCCGGGGTGCCGAGGTTGTTGACGGTCAACACATCGACGCGATGTTCAACCAATTCGCGTAGACCTTCGCAATGATCCAAGGGCGCGAGGATCAGCGCTGGCTGCGCATCGATCACGACATTGCGCACGCGATCCAGATGGCGCGGCTTGCGGGACGGCGGCGGGAACAGCGGCACGGCGATCAGCCCCGCATACAAGCAGGCGCAGAACGCGCGTGCATAGTCGAGGCTGCTCGGCAGCATCAACAACACGCGGTCGCCTGGACTGCAACGCGCCTGCAAGGCGGCCGCCAGGGATTGGGACTGCTCGTGCAATTGGGCAAACGTGAGGGTTTCGCCGATCTCGACGCCGTCCGGCAGGAAATGCAAGGCAGCACGCTGCGGGAAGTGCAGGGCGTTAGCCTCCAGCACTTCGATCCAGTGATTGAATGCAAACATGGTGGGATTTACGCCATGGCCACGATGACTTTACGGTCACCGGTATAAGGATTGCGCCCGTGGGCGACCAGTCGGTTGTCGAGCATCAGAATGTCGCCGGGTTCCCAAGGGAAGCTGACGGCGGTCTGGTCATAGACCGCACGCACCGTATCGAGCATCGCATCGGGAATCGCCGAGCCGTCGCCGAAATACACATGGCGCGGCAGGTTCTCTTCACCGACGGCCGCCAGCAGGCTGGCACGCACGGCGGGTTCAATGGCCGAGACGTGAAACAGGTGCGCCTGGTTGAACCAGACCCACTCGCCGGTCTCGGGGTGCTGCAACACGGCGGCGCAGCGTTGGCGGGTCCGTAGGTCGCCGTCGGCCTTCCATTCCCACTCGATGTCGTTGTCCTGGCAATAGCGTTCGACCTGGGCGCGGTCTTCGGTGTTGAACACTTTTTGCCAGGGCAGGTCGAGGGCGCCGCTGTAGTTGCGCACGTAGAGCAACTCGCGGCTGGCGAATAGCTCGCGAATCTCGGCGGGCATGCGCTGATAGATCAGGCGGCTGTCGCAGATTGGCGTTTCGCCACCGGTTTCACTGGCCTTGATGCAGTGGAACCAGATGCGCGAAGGCCAGGGGCGGGTATAGGCCTGCTCATTGTGCAAAGGGATGAATTGGTGGGCCGGGTATTCCGTCGAGCTGTAGACCCCGGCGAACACTTTGCTACGTGGCGTGGAGCCGAATTCGTAGCTGGCCAGCGGCGCGCCGAAACTGGCGGCAAAGCGTTTGAAGTCGATTGGGGTGGGGACGTTGAAGCCGCGAAACAGCACGCCGCCCACCGTACGCAGGCTGTCATCAAGGCTGTCGCGGATCGACGGCTCGAGCGCATGGATCGATTGGCCTGGGGCAGCCTGCACGCACCTTGGCAATACCGCTGCGCCGTGGGCTTGATCCTTGATTGAAACAGGCTCGGAACGTCCGTTCGGGTGTTCGATTGAGGTCATCCTTTGCACATCCTGTTTATTTTTCTTGGCTCTGTAGCAACGTGACAGCAGGCCGTTAAAACTGGGCAGTGGCCTCGGCGAGACTTTGAAACCTAATGTGTATATGTGAATACAGAAAGTATATTAGGTGTGAATGAGAGGGATTATCAATACTATTCCTTTAATATTTTTTTTCGACTAGACTCCGCCCCGCTGGGAAAAAACAGCGATTTGCCAACGGATAAAAATACAAATAACTGCGGTAGGGGAGCGGGGCGTGAATTACAAAATTAATACACTTGCGTTGGCGGTAGGCTCAGCCATGTACCTGTTGAACAGCGCATGGGCGGACGATCAACCCGCCGCACTGGAGATTGCGCCGGTCACCGTCACCGGCGAAAAGATCAACCGCTCGCTTGAGAAGACCCAGTCGAGCGTGGCCGTCGTGACCGAACAGCAACTGCGCGACAAGGCCGATCACAACCTGATCGACGTATTCGCCCGCACCCCTGGCGTGTACAACCAAGCCGGTAACGAAAACTGGGGTATCCGTGGTGTGCCGGTGTCGGGTTTCGATGACCAGGGCCCGGCGACCTTGAACGGCGCGGTGTCGGTGTACGTCGATGGCGCCCAACAACCGAACCGGGCGCTGACGTTGAGCCCGATCGGCCTGTGGGACACGGAGCAGGTTGAAGTCTTCCTCGGCCCGCAGTCCACCACCCAAGGCCGCAATTCCCTGGCCGGCGCGGTGGTGATCCAGACCAAGAACCCAACCTTCGACCCATCCTTCTCCGCCCAGACCAACATCGGCAACTACGGTGAGCGCGGTGTAGCCGTGGCCGGCGGTGGCTCGATCGTCGACGACAAGATCGCCGGCCGCATCGCCATCGATACCCAGGACGGCGACGGTTATATCCGCAACACCACCAATCACGACGATGCCAACCCGCACCGCACGAGCAACTATCGCGGCAAGTTGTTGATCACGCCGAACGACGACACCGATGTGCTGTTGACCTACGCACACAACGAACACCGTCAGGGCGACAACTCGATCACCCGCATCGGCGACAAGGTCCAGTATTTCAAGATCGCCTCGAACACCAAGGCCTACGACAACCTTAACCAGGACACCTTGAGCGCGAAGATCGACTGGCGTCTCAACGATGCCTGGACACTGACCAACCTGACCACCTACACCCACTCGGACTACACCGCGCGCAAGGACTTCGACCAGACCGCCACGGCGAACAACGAGATCCTGCGTAACCAGGCTGGCAACATGTTCAGCCAGGAACTGCGCCTGGGTTATGAGTCCGACACAATCCGCAGCTTCGGTGGCGTGTATTTTGGCCGCACCACCAACAGCTTCCACGATCGCTTGCTGTTCAACAATGTGCAACGCGGTGCAGCCAAAGGCGATGTCGCTATCAACAACGCCGCGCTGTTCGGCGAGGTGGACTGGGATTTCGCGCCGAACTGGACTTTGATCACCGGCCTGCGCTACGACTACGAAACCAACGACACCGATATCGAGCAGGATGACTTCTCCAGCCCTGGCAAGGTCAAGAAATCCTTCAGCGCACTCTTGCCGAAACTGGGCGTCGATTATCAGTTCATTCCTGATCAGTACGTCGGTTTCATGGTGCAGAAAGGCTACCGAGGCGGTGGCGTCAACGTGCGTGCCGGTGGCGGCCACGAGGCTTACGATCCGGAGTACACCACCAACTACGAGCTGTCGTACCGGGGTTCGTTCCTCGAGAAGAGCCTGCGTGCGCGCGCCAACCTGTACTACACCGATTGGAAAGACCAGCAGGTCAGCGTGCTCGACCCGTCGGGCAATTTCTTCCTTGTGTACAACGCCGGTCGCAGCGACATCAAGGGCCTGGAAGTCAGCGTCGAAAAAGACTTCGGTGAGCAGTTGACCCTCAACATCGGCGGCGCCATCACCGATGCCAAATACAAGGATTTCAACACCGGCGACGGCCTGGATCGTAGCGGCCAGCCATTCCTCTACTCGCCGAAATACAAAATGTCGGTGGGCGGTACCTACCGCTGGAACGACCGCTTGACCCTCAACACCGACCTCACCTACCAGAGCACCGCGCCGTCCGACTTCGAGTTCGACGCCAACGGCAACGTCAGCAAAGTACGCCGCAGTGACAACTACGTGCTGACCAACTTCAGCACCGAATACAAGGTGACCAAGAACGTTGCGGTGTCCGGTTACCTGAAAAACGCTTTCGGCAAGGAATACGTCACGAGCAACCGCATTGGCGACATCATCGATGTGGGCGCCCCGCGCACATTCGGCCTGGTACTGCGTTACGACATGTAAGTCGATGGGCGCAGGGATGCGCATTCCCAGCGTCTGGTTTCAAGCTGTTTGCTGCCTGGGGCGCTCGCGCCCAGGCAGTCCCACTTGCTTCCACACCCAGCCTCCATGGAGGATCTCATGAGCGCTTTTTCGAATGCCACGCACGGTGGTGCGCCACAGCTACGCCTGGCGCATACCGGGCTGTCCCAACCTTATTGCCTGGACCTGACGCCGATGCTCGAGCGCCAGCAACAGCAGGAATCAAACGCCCGCAGCTACCCCCGACGTATTCCCTTGGTGCTTGAACGTGCCTATGGGATCTACGTACAGGACAGTCGCGGGCAGGTGTTCGTCGATTGCCTGGCCGGCGCCGGAACCCTCGCGTTGGGCCATAACCACCCCGTGGTCATCGAGGCGATCACGCAAGTGATGGCGGCCGGTGTGCCGATGCATACCCTGGACCTGATGACGCCGGTCAAGGATGCCTTTGTCCAGGAAGTCTTCGGCTGCCTGCCGGCAGACTTCGCACGCAACGCGCGTATCCAGTTTTGCGGCCCCAGCGGTGCAGACGCCGTGGAAGCGGCACTCAAACTGACTCGCACCGCCACCGGTCGTCATTCGGTGCTGGCGTTCGAAGGCGCCTATCACGGCATGACCCTGGGCACCTTGGCCATCAGCGGCAACCTGTCACCGAAAAATGCCCTCGGCGCCCTGATGCCGGGCGTGCAACGCCTGCCGTACCCGCATGATTACCGCTGCCCATTTGGCGTCGCCGGCGATCAAGGCGTCACCCTCAACGTGCGCTACCTGGAACATCTGCTCAACGACCCGGAAAGCGGTGTGACGTTGCCGGCTGCGATGATCCTGGAGCCGATCCAGGGCGAGGGCGGTGTGATCGCCGCGCCGGACCGCTGGCTGCAGGAACTGCGACGCTTGACCCGTGCCCACGGTATCCCGCTGATCGTCGACGAAATCCAATGCGGCATTGCCCGCAGCGGCCGTATGTTCGGTTTCGAGCAATCGGGCATCACCCCGGACGTCATCACCTTGTCCAAGGCCATCGGTGGCGGCCTACCGTTGTCGGTCATGGTCTATAACGACGCGCTGGATGTCTGGCAGCCCGGTGCGCATGCCGGCACCTTCCGTGGCAATCAGTTGGCAATGGCGGCGGGTACGGCGACCTTGCGCTTCATCCGCGACAATGACTTGGTGGCCCACGCCGAGACGGTCGGCGCGCACCTGCGCAAGCAGTTGCAGGCGCTGCAAAGTGAATTCACCTGGGTCGGCGACGTGCGCGGCCGCGGCCTGATGCTCGGCATGGAAATCGTCGACCCGTGCGGGGTGCCTGATGTACAAGGGCATCCGCCGGTGGACACTGCGCGGGCCAAGGCTTTCCAGCAGGCGTGCCTCAAACATGGGTTGATCGTCGAGCTGGGTGGGCGTCACGGAGCAACGGTGCGCTTCCTGCCGCCGCTGATCATCACCGAGCAGGAAATTGATTTTGTTGCGCAGATCCTGTTCCAAGCCGCCCACTCGATCACCACGCAGCCCTGATCGAGCGATGCCCGGCGCCTGCCAAAGGCATGGCAGTGCGCATTTTTCAGCGTAAGGACGACACATGCACAAGGCTGTATCGACACTGCTGTTTGCGGCGCTGGCCCTTGGCGGCTGCGACCCTGCGCCGCCGCCCGTTGCGTCCAGGACGCTGCCGGCGCAGGTCAAGACCCTGACCGTACAATCCCGCGCCTTTGCCATGACGGCCGAACTGCCGGGCCGCATCGAACCAGTGCGCGTCGCAGAAGTGCGCGCGCGGGTCGCCGGGGTGGTGCTGGCGCGGCATTTTGTCGAAGGCAGTGACGTCAAGGCTGGCCAGCTGTTATTCAGCATCGACCCGGCACCGCTCAAGGCCAAGTTGATGCGCGTCGAAGGTGACCTGGCCAGGGCCGAGGCGGATGTCTATCGCGCCAATGCGCATGTGCAGCGCTACAAGCAATTGGTCGAGATCAATGCGGTCAGTCCGCAGTTGTTTGATGATGCAATTGCCGACCTCAAACGCGCCAAGGCCGACCGCCTGGCCGCAGAAGCTGACCGGGCGACCGCACAACTCAATCTGGATTACTGCCAGGTGCGTGCGTCGATCAGCGGCCGCATAGGCCGTGCGCTGGTCAGCGAGGGCGCGCTGGTCGGCCAGGACGAAGCCACGCAGATGGCACGGATTCAGCAACTGGACCCGATCTACGCTGACTTCACCCAGCCCGCCGAACAGGTCGTGGCGCTGCGCCAAGCCGTGGCCAACGGCCGCCTGGTGTTGACCGGGGAGGGCGCGGCCCAGGTCTCGCTGCAGGTCGGCACCCCGGCGCAGACTCGCGCGGGCAAGCTGCTGTTCTCCGATATTTCCGTAGACCGCAGCACCGGCCAGGTGACCTTGCGCGGTGAGTTTCCCAACCCCGATAACGTTCTGCTGCCCGGCATGTACGTAAGGGTGGTGGCACCGGCGGGGGTCGACCCACAGGCGCTGTTCGTGCCGCAGCAGGCGGTGCAGCGTGGCACCGACGGACAAGCCCGGCTGATGCTGGTCGACGCCCAAGGCGTGGTACAGGAGCGCATCGTCAGCACCGGCGCGATGCTCGGCCCCGACTGGCAGATCATCCAAGGATTGAAGGCGGGTGAGCGGGTGGTGGTGGAACGGGCCGACAAGCTCAGCGCCGGTAGCAAGGTCAATGTCGATACCCTGGCTGCACGACAGGCCGCAGACTGAAATGGTCGACTTTTTCATTGAACGTCCGAATTTCGCCTGGGTTATCGCGCTGTTTATCGTACTGGCTGGGGCGTTGACGCTCGGCCGTTTGCCGGTCAGCCAGTACCCCGACGTTGCGCCGCCGCAAATCAGCGTGAGTGCCAGCTACCCTGGCGCGTCGGCACAGATCATCAACCTCAACGTCACCAGCCTGCTGGAAGAGGAACTCAACGGCCTGCCGGACTTGCTCTACTACGAGTCCACCAGCGCCAATGGCAGCGCAGACACGACCGTCACCTTCAAACCGGGCACTGACCCGGATCGCGCGCAGATCGACGTGCAAAACCGCCTGCAACGGGTGGTGGGGCGTTTGCCCCAGGCGGTGATCGAGCAAGGATTGAAAGTCGAGCAGGTACGCGCGAACTTCCTGATGATCTACGCCCTGTCGTACACCGACGAGCAGCAGGACTCGGTCGGCCTGGCCGACTTTGCAGCCCGCGCGGTGAACAACGAAATTCGTCGTGTGGCCGGGGTCGGCCGCGTGGAGATGTATACCGCCGAACGCGCCATGCGCATTTGGGTCGACCCGGCGAAGCTGGTGGGTTACGGCCTGTCGATGGCGGACGTGAGCAAAGCCATCGCGGCGCAGAACGTGCAGGTACCGGCCGGTAGCATGGGGGAACGTCCGGGCCCGGTGGACCAGCAGATCACCGCGACCGTCATGGTTCAAGGCCAGTTGGAGTCGGTGGAAGCGTTCGGCAATATTGTCCTGCGCGCCAATGATGATGGCGCCAGTGTGCGGATTCACGATGTGGCGCGGGTGGAGCTGGGGCGCCAGGACTACCGCTTCGATGCCCGCCTCAACGGCAAGCCCGTGGCCGCCATGTCGGTGCAACTCGCGCCGGGTGGCAATGCGTTGCAGACCGCACAGGCGGTCAAGGCGCGTCTGGAGCATCTGTCGAGCACCTTGCCGGGCAATATGCGCTTGAGCGTGCCGTACGACACGGCGCCCTTTGTCCAGGCCGCGATCAAGCAGGTCGTCTACACCTTGATCGAAGCCATGGTCCTGGTATTCCTGGTGATGTGGCTGTTCTTGCAGAAGCTGCGCTACACCCTGATCCCGGCAGTAGTCGTGCCGGTGTGCCTGTCGGGCACGCTGGCCGTGATGGGGGTGCTGGGGTTTTCCATCAATATGATGACGCTGTTCGGCATGGTGCTGGCCATCGGCATGCTGGTGGACGATGCCATTGTCGTGGTGGAAAACGTCGAGCGCTTGATCAGCCAGGAGCGTCTGTCGCCCAAGGATGCGACCCGCAAGGCCATGCGTCAGATCAGCGGAGCCATTGTCGGCATTACCCTGGTGCTGGCAACGGTGTTTTTGCCGCTGGCCTTCATGGGCGGTTCGGTGGGCGTGATCTACCAGCAGTTCGCCCTAGTGTTGTCGGTGTCGATTCTGTTCTCCGGGCTCCTCGCGCTGACCCTGACTCCGGCGCTGTGTGCGGCATTGCTGAAGCCTTTTGATCCGACACGGCGGGTGCCTGGGTTCAACCGCCACTTTGATAGGTTGACCGCACACTATGAGCGCGTCGCCGGCACCTGGGTGCGGCGCGGCACTCGCAGCGTCTGTCTGTACCTGCTATTGCTGGCGGTGCTGGTGTTGGCCTATCACCGTTTGCCATCCTCCTTTATTCCCAGTGAGGACCAGGGCTACACCGTCACCGATATCCAACTGCCGCCAGCGGCCTCCGCCGCGCGTACCGAGGTGACGGTGAACGCCTGGGAGCAATACGCCCTGGCACAACCGGCCACCCACCAGGTGCTCAGTATCCTGGGCTTCAGCTTCTCGGGCGAGGGGGCCAATGCCGCCTTGTCGTATATCAGCCTCAAGGACTGGTCGGTTCGCGGATCGGACCAGGCCAGCCGCGCCGTGGCACAGCGCGCGACCCGGGCCTTTGAAGATGTCAGCGACGGCAGCGTGTTCAGCACCGTGCCGCCGGCGGTCGATGGCCTTGGCACGTCCGCCGGCTTCGAACTGCGCCTGCAAGACCTGACCGGCCACCCTCACGCCGAGTTGCTGGGAGCCCGCGCACAACTGCTCGCGGCGGCCAAGGCGTCCCCCGTGATCGGCAGCCTGCGCGATGAAGGCCTGGCGGACGCACCGCAGATCAAAATCGACATCGACCGGGAAAAAGCCGAGGCCCTCGGTGTGAGTTTCGATGTGATCAGCGCCGCGTTATCGGCGGCCTTGGGCTCACAACAAATCAACGAATTCGCCAACCAGGGGCGCATGCAGCGCGTGATCGTCCAGGCCGACGGCAGTAGCCGCCAGACACCTGAAGCGCTGCTGCGCCTGCAAGTGCCCAACCGGCAGAACAAACTGGTACCCCTGGAAGCCTTCAGCCGTTTCGAGTGGCAAGTCGGCCCGCTGCAGATCGTGCGTTACAACGGCTCGCAATCGCTGCGCTTTACCGGTGATGCCGCTGCCGGCTACAGCACCGGCCAGGCGATGCAGGCATTGCAGGACATCGCTGCGCAACTGCCGGCCGGCTTCAGCCTGGAATGGGCCGGGTTGTCTTTGCAGGAGCAACAATCCAGTGCCCAGGTGCCGCTGTTGATGGGTTTATCACTGTTGACGGTCCTGCTGGTGCTCGTGGCCTTGTATGAAAGTTGGGCGATACCGTTTGCCGTGCTGTTGATCGTGCCGGTGGGCGTGTTGGGTTCAGTGGCTGCCGTCACCGTCATGGGCATGCCCAATGACGTCTATTTCAAGGTGGGCTTGGTCACCATCATCGGCCTGTCGGCGAAGAACGCGATCCTGATTGTCGAGTTTGCCAAAGCGCTGCACGCCCAAGGTGCGAGCCTTGCAGATGCGGCGATCCAGGCCGCACGCCTGCGTTTTCGCCCGATCATCATGACGTCACTGGCATTTATCCTGGGCGTGGTGCCCCTGGCGCTCGCCACCGGGCCGGGTGCTGCCAGCCAGCAAGCGATCGGAACCGGGGTTATCGGTGGAATGCTCGCGGCAACAGTGCTGGGCGTGTTGTGGGTGCCCGTGTTATTTGTGAAGGTGATGTCGGTTTCTCAAAGACTTCAGGGTCGCCAATGGGTCGTGGACGCGAACAAAGGGCCTTGAGTCAGTTTTGACATCCAGCGCTGGGTAGGGGCACTCAAGGCAGGGCGTTTATGGCGTGAATGACCGCATCGGCGATGGTCTTTGTAATAAGCCGACGTTGCCCCTTGTCAACCTTCGGGCTCAGCCAGGTAGGTAGGCTGTTCAGCATGGGCAAAATCGCAGTAAGCGCACCCTCGCGCAACGGCCCGCCGGGCGGATGGCCCAGTTGGCCGACCAATTTCATGAATTCTGACTCATAGGCTAGCCTCAATCGCTCAATGCGTGCCTGCATCGGGGCGCCCAGGCAATTGGCATCCATCACCGCTAACTTGAAGTGCCCGGTCATCTGTTCATGCAATTTAAGATGGCCTTCGATCAGTTTTGTCAGGCGTTGCGCGGGCGTCAATCTTCGGGCCTTGAGCAGGTCGACGTGCGACAACAGTGCCTGATACAGCTCTGTCAGCCATTCAAACAGCATGGCTTCCTTGCTCTCGACATGGTGATAAATCGCCCCCGGGCTGATGCCAACATGCGCCGCCAATTCGCGCATGCTGACCTGGCTGAAACTACGCTCCTTGAACAGCTCCAGGGCTCTGCGCTGAAACTCCGAGCGGCTCAGCGCGGGAGCCATACGCCCGTGAGTCATGTGTCGAGTGCCTGCTGTTTGGCAATTTCCTGGTTGCGCAGAATGAACCGCTGCACCTTGCCACTCGGGGTCTTGGGCAGTTGTTCGACGAACTCGATTTCCCGGGGGTACGCATGTGCAGCCAAGCGCTGTTTGACATGCAGGCGCAAGACTTCCGCCAACTCCGCACTGGGCAGGTACTGACGGTTCAGCACCACAAACGCCTTGATCAGCTCGGTGCGTTGCGGGTCGGGCTTGCCGATCACCGCGGCTTCGACGACTGCCGGATGTTCGATCAGCGCACTCTCGACATCGAAAGGCCCCACGCGGTAGCCGGATGTGGTGATCACATCGTCGTTACGGCCTACAAAGCTGATACTGCCGTCCGCATTGAGCTCCACGATATCGCCGCTCAAGTAGTAACGGTCGACAAAAGCCTTGGTGGGCATATGCAAGTAGCCATTGAACCAACACAGGGGCGAGCGCTCGCGGTCCACCGCCAGTACGCCCGGCTGACCCGTCGGTAATTCCTGATGCGCATCATCCAGCACGACAATCCGGTACCCCGGCACCGCGTAACCGGCAGAACCCTCACGTACCGGATGGCGTAGCCCATGGTGATTGCACAGCACCATGCCGATTTCGGTCTGGCCGTAATGGTCGTGAATGACCACGCCGAGCTGTTCGGCGAACCAACGGATGACTTGCGGGTTGAGCGGTTCGCCGGCGCTGCTGACGATACGCAGTTGACCACGCACGGCGTCGGCGAACTCGGCCCCGGCGGCAATCAGCAGGCGATAGGCCGTGGGCGAGCCGGCCAGGTTGCTGATCGCATACTTGGCGATAATCCGGCAGGTGCTTTCCACGGTGAAAGGGCCGTCATGGAACAGCGTGGCCCGGCCGCACGCCAGTGGCCCGGTGACTGCGTAATACAAGCCATAGGCCCAGCCGGGGTCGGCGAGGTTCCAGAAATGGTCGTCTTCGCGCAGGTCGATTGAATCGCGCATATAACTTTTGAAGGCCAGAATGGCGCTCAAAGGCACCTCAAGCGGCTTGGCAGGTCCTGTAGTGCCCGAGGTACACATGAGCAGGAAAGGCGCACTGGCGTCCAGCAGCTCAGGCGTGCAGTCGGCGTGTTGACGGCCGAGGGCGTCCCAGAAACCGTCATCGTTCGGGTGCTGTGGGGGGCCGTCGGCCACAATGACGCGAGGGCAGTCGGGGATGTCATCCAGCTTGGGACGATTGTGGGAATCGGTCACGATCCAGCGTGCCCCGGAGCACGCCAATCGCTGCTCGATCGCCTTGGGCCCGAATGCGGTAAAGAGCGGTTGGTAGACCGCGCCGATGCGCCAGGTCCCGAGGACAGTAATCACCAGTTCAACTGTGCGTGGCAGCAGTCCGGCGACACGATCTCCCGGCTGTACCCCTTGCGCTCGCAGGAAGTTTGCGAAGCGCGCAGCGTGCACCTGCAATTCGCTGAACGTATAGCGCGTGGCGCGGCCATCCCGCGTTTCGCAGTACAACGCCACGGCATTGCCATGAGCGTGCCGGTCGCAGCACTCGATGCAGGCGTTCAAGGCTTCCGGTTCGCCGTGCAAGTCTTGAGCAGCCAGTTGTAGATAGTCGAACGTTGACACCGCTGAGTCGTAATCGCGCATAACGTACCTGATTATTATTGTTGGAAGTTGCCCTGTGCCCACGCACGCCGCGCAGGCGCAGGGATGTGGCTAGTTGTCCATCATCTCGGCCGCTTGCTGGGTCGCCTGGCTGGTTCGCGTGGCGAGCTTGCGCACTTCATCGGCGACCACGGCAAACCCGCGACCGGCTTCGCCTGCTCGCGCCGCCTCAATGGCGGCATTCAACGCCAGCAGGTTGGTCTGGCTGGCAATGCCCTGGATGGTGGCAACAATCTGCGTCAGCTTGGTGAGGGTTTCCTGCATCACCCGATGTTGTTGCGCCTGGGCCTCGCGCATCGTGCTTTCTTCATGGTGGGCATGTATGTCGGTGATGGCACCCACCACCCGTTGCGCAGAGCCGTCCTGCGCGCGGCGCGTTTGTCCGCGGCCGCGAAACCAGCGGTAAGTGCCGTTTTTGTGCTTGAGTCGATAATCCACATCGAACGGTGTCTTGCCGCTGCGGTCGTCCACATGGGCGACGAATGCGCCGATGGCCCTTGCGCTATCGTCGGGATGCAAGCGCGAGGTCCAGCTTTCCAGGGTGTTGGGGAACTCCTCAACCGTGTTGCATCCCAGCAGTCGGCGCATTTGCGAAGACCACCAAATGGTATTTTTTGGGTTCGCCGGGTCGCCTGCCACCACCTCGATGTCCCAGAGCCCGTCATGCAGCATCTCCCGGGAAATATCGAAACGTGTGGCCGCCAGTTCGAGCGCCTCGTTGTGCAGGTACTGTGCATGAATGTCACGCACGGTCCCCGCGATGCAGAGCGCTGCGCCTTGCGCATCGCGCCGCGAGGCACCGCTGATGCTGCACCAGCGGTAGTCATCGCCGGGTGCAGGCTTCATGCGCACCTCGAGCGCAAATGCCGTCCGCCCGCTACGATCGGCAAGGTGCCTGGCGAGCGCTGCCAGATGCGCTTGCCGGTCATCCGGGTGCAACTGTTCACTCCACGCGCCGAGCTGATCCATCGCCTGGGCCGGGTTCGACGCAGGCCCCGTCCACGTCATCGCACATTCCGGCCCAGGTGCAGCGGTTCCATCCAGCTCCAGTTCCCAGAACAGCTCATCTGCGCCCTGTATGATCAGTGCCCAGCGCGCCTCCCATTGCTGCAACAGCTTGTCACGGCCGGCCAGGTGCTCTTCCAGTTGGCTGACGCGAAACGTCAGTGCGCTGGCCTGCTCCTTAACGGCTTGCCGCTCTTGCAGCAGGTGTTCGACGCTTGCCAGGATGCGGTGCACTGACCGGTTGTTCGACGACAATGGCGTGCTCGCCTGCCCAGGCTGGTCCAGCCGGTCGGCGAGCTGCGCCAATACCCGGTGTGTGGTGCGGCGGAAAAAGAGCATGGGGCACCTCTACCTCGGTCAAATGGGAACAGCCTGCAAGGATTGCATTGGGGCGGATAAGGCCTGGGCGTCAAAGACGTTCGCGCCCGGCAGCGTTTGCCAGGCGGATGGGCCGGCGGCGATTTCCTGGGCACTCAGCAAGCAGTCGTCGAGGGCGCGCTGTAACACGTGGGTATCCATATCCTGGCCGATAAAGACCAACTCCTGCCGGCAATCGCCGACAATGCTGTCCCACTTGGTCATGATGCTTCGCAACCGATATTCATCCCGCGGCCATTGCGACGGCTCGATGAAGTTCCACCAGTGCCCGACATAGTCCCACTGGAACTGCCTGCCGCTGTGCACCAGCAGGCCGGTTTCCAGGTGCCGGCTGGCGAGCCAGAAGTAACCCTTGCTGCGCAACAGGCGCCCGTTGCACCAGGGGCGCTGCAGAAAATCGAATAATCGCTGTGGGTGAAAGGGGGCACGCTCGCGGTACACCCATGACGTCACGCCATAGGTGTCCGACTCGGAGGCCGGTGTGTCATCGGCCTGCATTTTTTTCATCCAGCCGGGTGATGCAGCCAGGCTGGGTAAATCAAACAGATGAGTACCGAGAATGCCTGATAGCTCAACGTTGCCGTGTGTCATCGGCATGATCCGCGCGGTCGGGTTAAGGCCGGTGAGGATCGCGTGCACGGCCTGGTAACCGGGCTCGTCGATCAGGTCCAGTTTGTTGACGAGAATGACGTTGGCGTACTCCACCTGCTCAATCAGCAGATCTGCCAGATGGCGTTTGGGTGCGTCCGCTTGGGCGTCGTCGCGGGCCACGATGTCTGGCGCGTCGAGCAACGCCTGAAAACGACTGCCATCGACCACCGTCACCAAGGTATCGAGCCGCGCCAGTTCGCTGAGGCTGAAGCCTTCTGCGTCAAGGAATGCAAACGTCTCGGCAACCGGCATCGGCTCGGAAATGCCCGTGGACTCGATGAGCAGGTAGTCAAAACGTTGCTGGCGTGCCAGGGCACTGATCTGCTCGAGCAAATCGGCGCGCAGCGTGCAACAGATACAGCCATTGCTCATCTCGATCAATTCATCTCGACCACGGTGCAGCGCCACGTCGCGCTGTACCTCTTCAGCATCGATGTTGACGTCGCTCATGTCGTTGACGATGACTGCCACTTTCAGGCCGTCGCGATTGCGCAAGATATGATTGAGCAGGGTGGTTTTGCCGGCGCCGAGGAAGCCAGAAAGCACGGTCACCGGCAGTCGGCCCGCCTGGGCGCCGTCAATCATAGGTTCACCGCTTGCGCGCTGGAGGCCTTGTCCAAGTAGCTTTCGAACAGGTCGACCACCACAAAACCGTCGTCGGCTGCATCCCCCCACAGGTCTTTGACGCGAAACTCGACGTGGTAGGTTGGCTGATGCGCAGCGCTCAAGTCGCCATGACCTATGGCGTCCGGGAACGGCCATTTTTCTGAAGTTCGGTGCAGGACCACGCCTTCCTTGCCGCGCACATAGGCCGGCATGCGGACATGCCCGGCCACATACTCGTCACGCACGACAACCCGGTCGCCGACTTCAAAAGGCGGTCGGCCAGTGATCGCCGGGCGACCCTGCGCATGCGCGGGGTTCGCCAGCTTGAAGTGAGCACCCAGGGCCTGATCGAGCTCCGCCTGGGTGATGACGCCGGTTTCGACCAGCAGGGTGGCGGTGGCGATGACATAGCGTTCGTAGTACTGGGTGCCGACATGCTGGCGCACGTCCAGGCGTTCGACGGCGTGGCGCACTTCATCCACGCTGAACTTCTTCAAGTGATCGGCACCGATAAACATCAAGCTGTACGCCAGGTGCTCCCAGTCCTGCTTGAACACAGGTTGGTAGCTCAGGCTGTTGACGGTGTGAGGGACTTTGCCAAAGCCTTGGAAACCGCCGAGATCGTGAAAGCCATCCATCGTGGATACCTCTTAATAGCGAATGAATAGAGAATGAAAATTGAAAGAAACAAAGCACCCTGATTAGGCGACGTACGGTAGCGCCACGCCAATAAGGACATCCTTGGTAATCAATTTTCGAAGTGCCTCTTCATCCATGGATTCGCTCCCCTTTGGCCGCAGAGGCAGCACCAGGTAGCGGCTTTCGGCGCTGGTGTCCCACACTTTGATGGTGACCCCATCCGGCAGCTCCGTGCCCAGTTCACGCAGCACGGTGCGCCCTTCGCGAACCAGTCGAGCGCGGAACTCGAAGCCCTTGTACCACTCCGGCGGCAAGCCCAGGACGGGCCAATTGGTGCAGGAGCACAGGCTGCACACGATCACGTTTTTCACACTGGGCGTGTCTTCCAGCGCAACAATGTATTCACCCTGCGGGCCGGTATAGCCAAATTGGGCGCACGCAGCGGTACCGTCCTTGAGCAGCAGCTCGCGGAACTGCGGGTCCACCCATGCCTTGGCCACCACCCGAGCACCGTTCTGCGGGCTCCATTCGTGTGCCATCAGCTGTGTCATGTGCTCGATGTAACCGTCGGGGATCAGGTCCTTTTGTTTGAGCACGTGCAGTAATGCCTGTGCTCGCTCACCCGGGGTTGATGTTTTATTTTCAGGTGTGGTCATCAGTTGGTTCCTCATCGTTGAGCTTCTAGGCAGCGCACGGCGGCTTATTCTCTTGCGCTGCAAGGGGACGCACCGGCTACTGACTGTTTTTCCAGTCAACCGATGCCTCGAATGCCGCGGCAGCCTGGTAAATCGTGCCTTCGGCATAGTGTTTGCCCACCAGCATCAGCCCGACAGGTAAACCGTCTACCAGGCCACAGGGAATCGACATGGCCGGATGGCCAGTGATGTCCTGTGCGGAGGCATTGCCGATCATTTCCAGCGCTCGGGCCACGTACTCGGTGACCGAGTAACCGGGCTCCGGATGGGGCTGGGCAATGATCGGCACGGTAGGCATCACCAGCAGGTCATAGCGCGCCAATGCGGCGTCATAGCCGGAGCGTGCCAGGCGCCTGAGGTTTTGTGCCTTGGCGTAGAAACGACCGTTGTAGCGCTCCAAACCGTATTGCCCGACGAACATGCACAGCTTGAGAGACGCGGACAGGTCATTCGCCTGGTCGCGCCATCCGGCTTGCTTGTCCAGCAACCCGAGGTCATACAGCCCTTGCCAGTTAAAGCCGGCCCCATTGCCGTGCATCATCTGCATCGTCAGGCCTTCACAGCCGATGGGGTGCCACAGCGCACCGGCAATCTTGTGCTCAGGCACTGACACCTCTTCGACCTGCGCACCCAGCCGTGCAAATGCGTCGATGGCATTGCGCACAGACGAGGCAACACGCGGGTCCTGGTTGGCCAGTTCAAAGCCTTCGCGCAGCACTCCGATCCTCAGCCCGCTCACACCGCGCTCCAGGTAATCGCTGTACGTGTCGACCTGGGGCGCGGCTTGTCGCGGATCGAGCCCATCCGCTCCCGCCATGACCTCCAGCATCAAGGCGTTGTCGCGTACGTTTGCCGTGATGGGGCCGGCATGATCAATAGTCGCCTCGATGGCCATGATCCCGGTGTAAGGCACCAGTCCGTGAGTCGGCTTCATCCCGTAAGTGCCGCAGAATGCGGAAGGAATCCGGATCGACCCTCCTTGGTCACCGCCGACTGCCAGGTCAACCTCGCCCGCGGCAACCAGTGCGGCGCTGCCGGAAGACGACCCACCCGAGGAAAATCCGTGGCGATAGGGGTTGTGCACCGGCGCCGGATCGGAGGTGTGACTCCCCCCGGACAGGCAGTAATGCTCGCAGGTTGCCTTGCCGAGGATGGTTGCGCCGGCATCCAGCAAGCGGGAGACAACGGTGGCATCAAATGATGGAACGAAGCCTTCAAGGGGCTTTGCACCATTCATCATGGGGACGCCCGCGAGTGAAATATTGTCCTTCAGTGCGACGGTTTTATTCGCCAACTTGCCTTCGCGGGCACCGCTGACTTCCGTGCGGAAGTACCAGGCATTGAGCGGGTTGTGTGCAGCCGAGGGGCGATAGCCCGAACTGCGTTCGTAACGCACCGGCGGAATGAGGTCAGGCAGCTCGTCAATCAGGTCATAAGCATCGAAGCTTGACTGCATAAGCGCCAGGTATTCGTGGGCTTGCTCCGCACTGATCTGCATGTGCAGGCGGCTCGATACATCCAATAGCTGTTCAAGGGTGGGGCGCACAATTGGCATGGTTGGGCTGTCCTTATCGTAAGTGGCCGAAGAGCACTGCTGCTCATCAATATCAGTGGGCCTGGCGCTCAAGATAGTCCGCGCCTCAAGTCGCAGGCTTGGTTGAGAAAGACATCGACTTGGCTGAGCCGGACACCGCTGTGCAAAGGCGCAAAGGGCACGCGGTCGAAGACCCTTGCGTTAAAAAATGCGCGCATAACGCAGGTTCATGCGGAAGTCTTCCTTGGTGCCGCTGTCCACCGAGAGGTCCTTGCCCAATTGCAGTTGGATCTGGTCTTGGGGGGTGACGAATTTGGTGGCGGTGAGACGGAAGTTGGTGGTGCCAAGCTCGTTATCCTGATTGACGTGCTCAATGTTCGTCTCACCTCCCCAGGTGCGCCCGAAGCCGATACCAAACGCGGTGCTGGCGTCTGGCATGTAACGCCCCATGATCTGCGCTGCGTAGGAAACGTCCTGCTTCATACGGTCGGCATTGGCACCGTAGTCTGTGTTGTCGCCATACCAGGTGGCACCGCCGACCAGGTCCATCGCCCATTTTTCTGTGAAGTGTTTGACGTACGCACTCTGCAGTTCGAATTTCCAGCGGTTCTCGCCGAGATTGAGCGCGTCGTCCTTGTCATACGTACCCGTCGGCACATACAGGTAGGGGGCGATACTGAGGGTGTCGCGGGCTTCGTTAAACCGCCATTTGACCGGCGCCGTGAGGATCAAGTCGCCAACGCCGCGAGTGCTGCCCAGGGCTGAGGCGTCACCTGCGCTGGAGACGTGTCCGAAAGGCAAAAGAAATTGCGGGTCGATGGTGACGGTGTCGGAGAGTGCGTAGACATGCAGTAGCCGCAGGATGCCGATGTCAGAGCTCACCCTGAAGTCAGAGCTGACCTTGTGGCCGTTGGCATAAGCCGAGTCCGTGGTGGCGTGCTGGTAATAAATCGCCCCGATCGTAGCGCCGACCGGGTATTGCTCGTAATCGCCGGGCGCTACTTCACCGGCGTTGGCGTGAAGCGCGGGCAACAGCGTAGAGAGCGTCAGCAGGCGGATCTTATTCATCATTTATTCCTCGCACAGGGAGACCGGCCACCCGAGGAGGGTGGCAAGGCGGCAGAAGGGGGGGAGGTAAACGCAGATGGCGCTCAGGTGGTTGGCGGCAGCGCGTCGCGCAACATGCCGGTCTGCGGGTGACAGCTGATGTACTCGAAGACCTGGCTCTTGGCGTCCGACACGGACACTTCGTGGTACAGCCTTAACTTCTTCAAACCCGCGGCCACGCGGAAAAACGTCACGAAAATACGCAGGTGAGTCGGGTGAGATTCAGCCCAGCGTTCGAGTTTCTCCACCGAGCGCCAGTGACCGATGTTGTAGCTCAGGTCGAGAAAGTTGCCGTCCAGGTCGATATTGCGCACGAACCTGTTGCTGTAGCAGCCCAATGGCTGGCCGTTGTCACGCAGGAAGTCCATGCCGTCCTGCAACGTCGGCAAGATTTCGTCGAGGTAGAGCGAGCGCTCCTCTGCCTCGGCATCCGCCCAGTCCTGGCCGGAACGAATCAGTGTGAGGTTGTCATGCCCCAGGACCAGGACCCGTCCGCCCTGGGCCGGGTCACCCGCGATCACTTGCAGCTCGCTCGTGGGCTTCATCCAATCCGTCTGGGAGATCGGGAAACGGTCGCGCATCGAACCCCAGTAACCGTGCTCTTCGATCTCTCCACTGGTCGTATCCATTACTGCGCCGACACCGGGCAGGTTCTCCTGGAAGGCGTACAGCGTCTCGAACTGCTCGGTGCGCGGCGCGGTGATTTCGCGGAAATAACCAAGGCCTTCACCGAGCCGATCCGGCGAACTCCACCAGTCATTCACTTGGGGTGACCGCAACCAGCGACAGTGGGCGGCCGGGTCTTTCCAGTACCCGACCACAATCAAATTATCAAAGCCGCTGCTGTCGGTGTGGTGGGTCAAATCATAAGTCTGCGGGCCATCGGCCAGGCTGAAACTGCCGACGATGTGACGCATCGCCTGCAATGCAGGCTCGCGCTGGGCGTCGCCGCGATATTGCACGCCCAGATAGGCCATCACCACTTGTTCCAGTTGCTCGTCAGCGCGTGCGACCCACATAGGGAACGGCGGTTGGTACTCGTCCGGTACACGGCGGGACAGGGTGCGCGGGCATTTGAGATGTGTGTCGATTGCAGATTCCATCTTGAGCTCCTCGTTATTTTCGTTCAGGCCTACGGTTGGGCGTTAGCGCGTCGGTGGCTGGTCGCGCTTGGCGATCTGCCGTCGGTGCAGCAGCTGCATGGCACTCCATTCAATCAACCAATAAGCCGACTCTTCAGGCGCAAGGTCGCGCCGCTGCAGAAGCCAGGAGGAATCAGCCAATCGTTGTGAGTCGTGTCGATGCATGGCGTGCCTCATCAGCGGATGAATGAGCTGCTGTGAGGTGGAAATTAGGCTGGGCGAGGAGGGGGCGCTTTGTTCGGCGAGACAACCATTTGGTTGGAAAAGACAAGGCAGGAGCTGAGGTTTACCCGTGATCCGCGCTGGTGCGCGTGCACCGACCGGGTGACGTGCCATGCCCTTAAAGGGTGATGGCGGCACCGGGCGACAGCCCGCGAAGGCCGCCGACAATCGCGATGGAAACCACGTGGCAGCGCGCTCAAGCAGGCCTGCCACTGCGCTTGGCCTGTTAATTGCTTTTCATGCCTGAAAATTGGCCGCACGTTACAACTTCTCGAGCGCCTCTTGCATCGTTGTCGAGGTCAGTGTCATGAACCCAAGCACTCAGTATTCGACCCTTGCTGTTCCGGCACCCCGTCGGTTTGATTATTGGAAAGAAGTGGTCTGTCGCCATTGCCTGGCCGCCGATAGCAAACCCTTGTCCCAGAGCAGCTTTGATGGCTCGCTCACCGTCAATACCGTCGGCGAGCTGGACATCTGTTCGCTGTCTTCGCCGCTGCACTACTGGGAGCGTTCCGAGCAGCACCTGCGCAGCGGTCCGGCCGAAGATTTATGGTTGGGTTTCGCTCGAAATGGCCATGGGCAAATAGAACAAGGCTCAAGAAAAGCCAGCCTGGCAACCGGCAATTTGTTTCTTTATGACGCAACTCAGGCGTTTCGCTTCAGCCTGGGTGGTACCGAAAACCACTTGATCCGTATTCCGAGAGCGTTGCTCACCGAGCGCCTGCCGCGTATTGCCGAGTACACCGCGATGGTCCTCGACGACCGGCGTCCTGGTGTCGTTCCTTTACGCGAAATGCTGCATCAGGCCGCGAGCGCGCCGGCATCGCTGCAGGACGAGCGCATCTCGAATCGTTACTCAAGTGCTTTGCTTGATCTGCTTGTGATCAGCCTGGAACTCCAGGACCTGAAAACAAGCCATCAGGAGATGGACCTCTACGGCCGCATCATGCAGTACATCCAACGGCACTTGACTGAGCCGGACCTGTCGATTGAAGCCATCGCCAAAGCCCACAATGTGTCCACCCGCACCGTTACACGGGCCTTCGCACGCTACCAAAAAACCCCCGTTGCAGAGATTTGGAAAGAACGCCTGAATGCCAGTCGAGAAGCGATTGAACGCGGCCAGGTACGCAGCGTGTCCGAGGCGGCGCTGGACTTCGGGTTTTCTGACTTCTCCCATTTCAGCCATGCGTTTCGCAAGGCATTTGGTGTGGCGCCGAATACGCTGTTACGCCGCAATTGAAATTGCCGGGGTGCCAAATCGATGAGAGAGGGGGCCTCACGCCGATGGGCATGCCGAATTGCCCTGAAGGTCGCTCTGCTTTTTTAATGGCATCGACGCATGTTTTTCGTGAAGGGAAGTGTGGGAGCTTGGACGGGGGGTATCCTTTTTAAACCATCCAAAGCATGCCCTCAGATATGCCCCCACGTTTACCCCCAAGTCGCTCGTGGTACACGAGCGAACGGAAAGGGCGAGTGCTGGCAAAATTTAGCATTTGGCGTGTCCATGGCGCCTACCTCAGGAATGCTCTATCACCATCACTGCAGTAGTGTCCGCCTCAAGTGCTTCGAACACGTGAGGCACATTCGCCAGGTAGCTGATGTAGTCGCCGGCATTCAGCAATACAGGCCCAGTCGCCGGGCCAATATGGGCGCTGCCGCTGCACAGCACTACGTGCTCTACGGTTCCCGGTGGGTGAGGCTGAGACAGTCGAACTTCGCCGGGCTGCACCTTGAGCCGGTAGATGTCGCGCTGTACTCCCGCCTGGCAATCGGCAAGCAGTGTCGCTGCGTAATTGGCAGTCTCGGCATAGGTGGTCATGCCCTCGTTGGCGCGAATCACCCGCAACGGCTGCTGGGGTTGTTCGAAGAACCGGGTGACTTGCAAGCCCATTGCCATCGCCAGCGACCATAGGGTTTCGATACTGGGGTTACCGATTCCCGACTCCAACTGAGACAACGTCGACTTCGCCACACCGGCGCGTTTCGCCAATTCGGTCAAGGAAAGCCCAGCGGCCAAGCGTTCGCGCTTGATTGAAAGCGCCAGCAGATCGATTCGGCTCGGGTTGTTTTTCAATAGAGTGTTCGCTATGTCGGTCATTTGTTTTTTAAATCATCCTTAAAAGGGTTGACGCTCTCAGGCGCCTTGTTCAGTATATCGGTCATTAGTTCATTATAAAGTTTGATTTGCCGAGCCCCCCCGCGAACGACGGCTTAGGTTACGGCAATGTCGACGGCAAGGAAGCAGTGAGTGATGAAGTCGCAAACCCGTGGGACGCTCGAAATGATTTCGGCCATGGTGATCTCCGGCACGGTGGGCTGGTTTGTCATCATGTCGGGGCAGAGCCCGGAGGCCGTGGTGTTTTGGCGTTGCGTATTCGGCGCCATGGCGATGCTGGTCGCGTGCCTGGTGCTTGGGGTGCTGCGTCGCTCGCTGATCACCGCCCGGCAGTTCATTCTGGTGTGCCTGGGCGGGGTGGCGCTGATTCTCAACTGGGTGCTGCTGTTCAGTGCCTACAAACATTCCTCTATCGCCATCGCCACGGTGGTCTACCACGTTCAGCCGTTCATGCTAGTCGGTCTGGGTGTGCTGTTTTTCGCTGAGCGCCTCAGCGCCGCCAAGGTTGGCTGGCTGCTGTTGGCCTTCGCCGGGCTGATGCTGATCGTGTCCGCCAAGGGTAGTGGGCAGGCCCCCGGCGCCGACTATGTGCTTGGCGTCTGCCTGGCCCTGGCTTCGGCCTTTTTCTACGCCGTGGCGGCGGCGATCACCAAGCGCCTCAAGGGCCTGCCCGCGCACCTGATCGTGCTGATCCAGATGGTGGTAGGTGTGCTGGTCCTGGCGCCGTTCGTGGATTTCAGCAGCGTCGATACGGTCGAGGGCGCCTGGACATACTTGATCATTATCGGCGTGGTCCATACCGGGCTCATGTCGACCCTGCTGTACAGCGCCATCCAGAAAATCCCCACGGCGCTGGTCGGCGCACTGTCGTTCATCTATCCGATCGTCGCCATCCTGGTCGATTGGGTTGCCTTCGCCCATCCGCTCAGTGCCCTGCAAGTGCTTGGCGCGAGCGCGATCCTGCTGGCGGCGGCGGGCATGAATTTTGGTTGGTCGCTGGGCCGTGCCCCGCGTCAGGAAGTGACCTAGGGCTGGGCCCAACACCACACACCATCTGAACCATCGTTAAATCAAGGGAGTTGATCGTGACTGTGATCTTGTGTGGCCTGGGAGGCTGCCTTCCGCCTAAGATAATTGACAATCAGCAAATTTCCAGCGGGCTGGATACCACGCCCGAATGGATAGAATCGCGCACGGGCATTCGTGAGCGTCGAATGGTCAGTGATGGGTTGAGCATGCTTGACCTGGCCATCAAGGCCGGCGCCCGTGCGCTCGCCTCGGCAGAGGGGCGGGCGGTGCAGGCGGTGGTGGTTGCGACCACCTCGCCGGAGCGCATCTGCCCGGCGGTGGCGCCAGAAGTGGCGTCGGTACTGGGCCTGGGCGACATCGCCGCCTATGACATCACCTCTGCCTGCAGCGGCTTCGTGTATGGGCTGGCCACTGCTTCCGGACTGATTGCCGCGGGCATCGCCGACAGTGTCCTGCTGATCGGCGCTGAAGCCTTTACCACCTTCGTCAACCCGCAAGACCGCGCCACCCGACCGATCTTCGGTGACGGTGCCGGTGCCGTGGTGCTGCGCCGTGGCGAGGTGGACGAGGCCGGCGCGCTCGGGTGCTTCGACCTCGGCAGCGACGGTGCCCATTCGGACCTGCTGGCCATCCCAGCCGGCGGCTCGCGACAACGTTCGGCCAGCGCCGGGCTGGGCCATGAAGCGGTAGCGCCGGGTGAGTTCTATCTGCACATGGACGGTCGCGCGGTCTATGAGCAGGCCGTTGCACGCATGTCCACATCGGCCCAGAGCGTGCTGGACCGCTCCCACTGGTCGCTGGACCAGGTCGACTGGTTCGTCGGTCACCAAGCCAATGTGCGCATCCTGCAATCCGTGGCATTCGAGCTTGGCCTTCCCGCAGATAAGGTGGCGGTGAATATCCAGCGGCTGGGCAACACCCTGACAGCCTCCATCCCGCTGCTTCTCAACGACCTGGCCCTGCGCGGCGACCTCAAGGCCGGCCAACGTGTGTTGGTGAGTGCATTCGGCGCGGGCCTCTCGTGGGGCTCGACCGTACTGCGCTGGCCGCAACTGACTACCCGCAACAGCGAGTGGCAGGACTGATTCAGACTTTTCCCAACCTACAGTTCCACACAACAGGAGTCATGTGATGACCGTAAGTAACGAAGCTATCGCCCAAGCCATTGCCGCGCGTTTCAACATCGAAGAAAGCCGTATCGTCCCTGATGCCTCCCTTGAAGACCTGGGTTTCGACTCGCTGTCGCAGGTCGACCTGGCCCAGTTGCTGAGAAAGAAACTGGGTGTGCAGATCAGCGATGCGCAGCTGTCGGAGGTCGCCACTGTCGGTGACGTTCTGGCACTGGCCAACGGTAAAGCGTGATGGTCGCCGAAGCGGTGGTTGTGACCGGTATCGGCCTGGTCACGCCCGCCGGCATCGGTATCGAGGCGAACTGGCGGCGGGTGGTGGCAGGTGAAGCCACGGCCACGCCGGACAAGACCCTCAAAGCGATGCCGGTGGAGATATCGTGCCGTGTACCCGGTTTTGACAGCGCCTTGCTGGGCGTCAAGAGCCCCTGGCAGTGGGACCGTTATGCGCAGTTCGCCTTGCTGGCAGCGCGCCAGGCCCTGGAGGATGCTGGTCTCAAGGCCGGCAGTTGGAAAGATGAGAGCCGTGTGGCGGTGATCATCGGCTCCGGGGCTGGGGGCACCGCCACCCTGGAGCAGCAGCACGCGGTGCTGATTGCTGAGGGGCCTGACGATGTGTCCTCGCTGACTCTGCCCATGGGGCTGTTGAACATGGCCGCCGGGCAGGTTGCCATTGAGCTGGGCGCACGCGGTCCATGTTTGGCCCCCTGTTCGGCCTGCGCGTCAGGGGCCTCCGCACTGGGCATGGCCAAGGACCTGATCAACCGAGGGCTCTGCGATATCGTGGTGGCTGGTGGTGCGGAAGCACCGATCACCCCTTTGTATGTTTCCGCGTTTGCCAAGATGCGGGCGTTGTCGCGCAACACCGATGCCGGCGGCGCATCGCGCCCGTTCGATGTCGCGCGTGACGGCTTCGTCATCGGTGAGGGCGCGGGGATGTTCGTGCTTGAGTCCGAGGCGCATGCCCGCGCCCGAGGTGCACGCAGCCACGGGCGTCTGCTTGGGTATGGCGCATCGGCAGATGCTCACCACGTCACCACGCCCCATCCCCAGGGGCTCGGTGCCCGCCTGGCGATGCAGGCGGCGTTGCGCGATGCCGGTATCGAGGCTGACGCAGTGGATTACGTCAATGCCCACGGCACGTCGACGCCGGGCAACGACGTGATTGAGTCGCGTGCCATCGCCGAGTTGTTTGGTGCACGCATGCCGGTCAGTTCGACCAAAGGCGTCACCGGGCATCTGCTGGGCGCTGCCGGTGCCATCGAGGCGGCCTACACCTTGCTCGCGCTTGAACACGGGCTGCTGCCGCCGACGGCCAACTTGCGCAACCCCGATCCGCAGATAACGGTTGACCTGGTGCACGGCCAGGCGCGTGCGCAGCCGATCAAGGTGGCGCTTTCCAATTCGTTCGGATTTGGCGGCCAGAATGTCTCATTGGTGTTCGCCGCCTGAGACCTCGCTGCTCACTGCACAGGACATGTCATGACTCATCCAAGCAACCCGGGAACTGTCGCCCCCTTGGCGCGCGACGAACTGCGCGACCTGCTATTCGCCGGCACATTCGAGAGCCATCACCAGAGCATCCGCGAGGTGCTGCTCGACCCGATCTTCGACCCGCAGCCGGGCCTGAACATGGAGCAAGCCGGACGGCTGGCCTATGCCCGCAGCCGCCATGTGCACGCGGCGCTCGAACGCCCGCTGCAGATTCTGGCTAACCCGCGTCGGCTGTTTGCCTTGGCGGAATGGCCAAGCCTGTTGGACGTCGCCAGCTTCTCGCTGCTGATGGTCCACTACAACCTGTGCCTGGGCACGGTATTCGATCATGCCCAGGGCCGTCCGGACATCGCCGGGCTCACCGAGGCGCTGGACGAACTGACCTCGTTCGGCCCCTATATGGCGACTGAACTGGGTTTTGGGAATAACGTCGCGGCGTTGCAGACCGAGGCGGTGTATGACCGCCATAGCCAGACCTTCACGCTCAACACGCCGAGTGCCGGTGCGCAAAAGTACATGTCCTATAGTGGGTTCGGCGATATCCCCAAAGTCGCGACCGTGATGGCGCGCTTGAAAATCGAAGGCAAGGATCACGGCGTATTTCCGTTCCTGATCAGGCTGTCCACTGAGGCAGGCCTATGCCCCGGTATCCGCGCGGCCTTGTGCCCGGAGAAACCGGTGCAAGGGCTGGACAACGGCCTGACCTGGTTCGACAACGTGCGTGTGCCCCGTAGCAGCCTGCTGCACGGCGACATGGGCCATTTCGCTGAAGATGGCAGCTTCGTGCTCGGCGCAGGCAATGCCCGGTCGCGCTTTCTGCGCGCCATGTCGCGGATCGTGCCAGGCCGCCTTTGCGTGGCCAGCGCCGCCCAGGGCGCAAGTCGCGCGAGCCTGTACATCGCGTTGCGCTATGGACAGCAACGGCTGACCAACGCCCCGGGGACCAACGACATGCCGGTCATCGAATACCGCAGCTACCAGCGTGCGATGTTCTCGGCACTGGCCTGCACCTATGCGATGACGCTGCTGCTCAACGAAGCCAAGGCACGTTTCCTGGCTAATACAGCTGAGCCGGCTGCCGATGTCGTCAGCCTGATCAACATCACCAAGGCACTGGCGACTTGGGATGCCTCCGCCGTTATCGCCGAGTGCCGCGAGCGATGTGGAGCACAAGGCATTTTCAGCGTTAACCGCATCGCCGATTACGGTTCCCTGCTGCAAGGTTTGGTAACGGCCGAAGGTGACAACCTGGTACTGCTTGCGACCGTAGCCGGCCAACTGCTCGCCCAGGCCTGGCAAGGTCCGTTGCCGCTGCGGCCAGCACGTGCGCGGCGTCTGGCCGAGCCGGAGTGGTTGATCGCTGCTATCGCCTTTCGCGAGTACCAGCTGTGGCTGACGGTTCGCGAGGAGATGAACGCTGACGAGCGCGGCTATTTCGAGGTGTGGAACGACGCCATGAACCCCGGCCTTGAGCTTGCACGTCTGCGTGGTGAACGTTTGGCTCTGGAGCAACTCTGGAGTGCCGCGCTGCATGCGCAGCAGGACGAGGCCAAGGCGGCGCTCAATGGCCTGGCATCGCTTTATGGCCTGAACCTGCTGCAGCGTGACGCAGCGTGGTTTCTGGCTCATGAGCTTATCGACGCCGGCCAGGCCCTGTCGCTGCCAGGGAGGATCGACCAGCAGTGCGTAGCCCTGCGCCCTTGCGTGTCGACCCTGATCGACGGCTTTGCCCTGTCGCCTGAGCTACTGCGTGCGCCCATCGCAGAAGGTGACTATATCCAAGCGTTCTGCAAGCAGGTGCACGCGAATGTCGACTAATACCGCCAGCGCACGCGTTGCCCCTTCGGCCACTGCGGAGACTTCCATGTCTGTACATATTTATCAATGCCCCGTCCGCTGGTCCGATATGGACGTGTATGGGGTGGTCAACAATGTTTCGTTCCTGCGCTTGCTCGAAGAAGCGCGGGTGGACTTTATCTGGCGCCTGGGCGCGGAGCAGGGCGATGCCTTCTTCAGCGGCGGCTCGGTGGTGGTCAGGCATGCGATCGAGTACAAGCGCCCGCTGGTCCACCGCCATGAACCCGTGGCCATCCATATGTGGGTCTCGGACGTTCGTGCCGCCGCCGTAACGATCGAGTATGAAGTGCGCGACGGCGACACGTTGTGCGCCCTGGCATCGACCACCATGGCACCCTTCAATTACGAAGGCCGCTATCCGCGCACCATGAGCGATGAGGAAACGGCGTTTTTCGAACGCTTCCTCAACCCACGCAAGGCGCTGTCATGCGCCTGCTGAGGGTCGGTGCACCGGGGTGCGAGCGGCCCTGCGCAGTCGGCGTCGATGGTTCGGTGCGCGACCTCAGTGAGTGGGTCAATGACTGGACTGGGGCAGCGCTGGCCGTAGCGGCAATGGAGACGTTGTCACGGCGCTTCACGCTGGAATGGGCCCAACTGCCCCAGGTTCATATCGAGCACGAGCGTATTGGCCCGGCCTTACGGCCGGGGCAGATCCTGTCGATCGGGCTGAACTACCACCGGCATGCGCGGGAGGCCGGGATGGCTGTGCCGGAAGAGCCGATTGTGTCGAGCAAATCGGTGCATGCGTTGGGAGGCCCGTTTGATGACCTGGTGCTGCCAGTCGACGGCGACAAGACCGACTGGGAAGTGGAGTTGGGCGTGGTCATCGGGCGTCGCGCTCAGTACCTCGCCACGCCCGCTGACGCGGCCGCCTGCATCCTGGGTTACTGCACCGCCAATGACCTGTCCGAACGCAGTTGGTTATTGGAACGGGGCGGGCAATGGATCAAGGGCAAATCATTCGATGGGTTTGCCCCGCTGGGACCGTACCTGGTGACGGCTGATGAGGTGCCGTCGCCCCAGGCGCTGGAACTGATCTGCCGGGTCAATGGCGAGGTCATGCAGCGTGACAGCAGCGAGGACATGATCTTCGACGTACCTCATCTGATTCATTACCTCAGCCGCTTCATGACGCTGCACCCTGGTGACGTGATCCTCACCGGAAGCCCGGGCGGCATGGCCTTGGGACGACCAGACCAGCCGTTTCTACGCGACGGCGATGTGGTCGAGGCCGAAGTGGTTGGCCTGGGCGCGCAGCGTCAAGTATGCCGCGCATTTTATAAGGAAGTGACATGACCCAACTCGCCCAGGCCTTTACCCCTCAGGTACTGCGTGAAGCGCCGGCCGAGCTGATCGAGGCGCTCGCTGCGCGTTTCGATGAGCGCTGTTCGACCGCGACGGCCATACGTGAGCAGCATGGCCGCGACGAGTCGGCCTATGTCGATGCGCCGTTGCCCCAGGCCGTGGTGTTTGCCCGCAGCACCGAGGACATTGTTGACACCGTACGCCTGGTGGCCGCTCACCGCGTGCCGCTGATCGCTTACGGCGCGGGGTCGTCGGTCGAGGGTCATCTCTTGGCAGTGCAGGGCGGTATCAGCCTTGACCTGAGCCAGATGAACCAGATCCTGGCGATCCATACCGAAGACATGAGCGTCACCGTGCAGCCGGGCGTAACCCGCCGCCAGCTTGAAGAAGCCTTGAAAAGTACCGGTCTGTTCTTTCCCATTGATCCTGGGGCTGATGCGTCCATCGGTGGCATGTGCGCCACAAGTGCCAGTGGGACCAATGCCGTACGCTACGGCACGATGAAAGAGAATGTGCTGGCCCTGCAAGTGGTCACCGCCGGCGGCGATGTCATCCGTACCGGCACCCGCGCGAAAAAAAGCAGCGCCGGGTACGACCTTACCCATTTGATGGTTGGCAGCGAAGGCACATTGGGCATCATCAGCGAGATCACCTTGCGCTTGCACCCGGTGCCGGAGTCGATCTGCGCTGCCGTATGTTCGTTCGACAGCATCGACCAGGCGGTCAACGTGGCGATCCAGGTCATTCAATCCGGTATCGCCGTGGCGCGAATCGAGCTGATCGACGCCAACACCGTGCGCATGGTCAATGTGCACAGCAAACTGGAACTGCCCGAGACGCCGATGCTGCTGATGGAGTTCCATGGCAGCGAACTGGGTGTGCGTGAGCAAGCGCAGGCTGTGCAAGAGATTGCTGGCGAGTGGGGCGGCCAAGCGTTTGAATGGGCGACCAGCGTCGAGGCGCGTCGGCGGCTATGGACGGCCCGGCACCATGCCTATTTTGCCGCGATTCAGTCGCAGCCCGGCTGCCGCGCAATCAGCACCGATACGTGCGTGCCGATCAGCCGCCTCGCCGAGTGCCTGCTTGAATCCATCGCTGAAGTCGATGCGACAGGACTGCCGTATTTCCTGGTAGGGCATGTGGGTGACGGGAATTTCCATTTCGGCTACTTGATTGATCCTGACGACCCTCAGCAAAGGGCATTGGCCGAGTCACTGAACGATCGGCTGGTGGCACGGGCTATTCGGCTCGCGGGCACCTGCACCGGCGAACATGGTATCGGGCTGCACAAACAGGGCTACCTGGTCGACCAGGCAGGTGCAGGCGCCGTCGAGATGATGCGCGCGATCAAGCGCACGCTGGATCCGGACAACATTCTCAACCCCGGAAAGATTTTTTCCTTCGATACACCTGCCAGGGAGGCGCGTCCATGACCGATACATCCAACGGCGCTGGTAGCTCAATGCGTACGGTTCTAGTAACCGGCGGTTCACGCGGGCTGGGCGCCGCGGTAGTCGAAGACCTCGTGGCACGGGGCTTGAACGTGTGTTTTACCTACCTCAATAACACGGAACAGGCCGAAGAACTGGCGGCGTTACTAGGCACCGACCGGGTGCTGGCGGTGCGTGCCGACGGGCGCGATGCCACTGCTATCGAGCAGGCGGTCAAGCGTTGCGTGGCGCACTTTGGCGCCCTGGAGGGCTTGGTCAATAACGCCGGTATCACCCAGGACCGCAGTGCGTTGGCCATGAGCGCCGAACAGTGGCACAGCGTGATAGGCAGCAACCTCGACAGCGCGTTTCATGCCTGTAAGGCGGTGTTGCCGCTGTTCGTCGAGCAGGGCTTTGGTGCGGTGGTCAACATGGCCTCGATTTCCGGGCTGATCGGCGTCCCTGGGCAGGCCAATTATTGCGCGAGCAAGGCGGGCTTGATCGGTATGACGCGCTCGATGGCAGTTGAATTCGCTGCCCGTGGCGTACGTCTCAATGTCGTCGCCCCAGGGTTTATCGACACCGATATGACCCGCAAGCTTAACGAGCGACGGGTGGCGGAAATGGAAAGCCGGATCCCCATGCGTCGCTTCGGCGCCCCGCAAGAGGTGGCCAAGGTGGTGGCTTTTCTGTTGTCGCAGGACGCGGCCTACGTGACCGGCCAGGTCATGGTGGTGGACGGTGGCCTGGTGACCTGAGCGGTCGGCTGAGCACTCGCCGGAACCGGATGCCGACGCGCTACTTTGAATTTTTCGGAGCCTATCAACATGACAATGGATGCCAGACTTGGGGGGATGCACCTGGGTGCTGCGCTGCAGCTTCCCGTTGACGTCGACCCCGAGGAAACCAGGGAATGGCTGGACGCCTTTGATGGCGTCGTGCGCCACGTTGGAGTGGCGCGCGGGCGCTACTTGTTGCAGCGCCTGATCAAGCAGGCCGGGCGTTGCGGCATTGCAGCGTCTACCACATTGCGCACGGCTTACTGCAATACGCTTCATCACAGTGAGCAAGGGCTCTTTAGTGGTGACCTGGAACTGGAACGCCAGCTGGCGGCGTGGGTCCGCTGGAATGCCATGGCCATGGTGGTCCAGGCCAACCGCCGTGAGGGCGAATTGGGTGGCCACATTGCCAGCTACGCGTCGGCGGCCGACCTGTTCGAAGTAGGCTTCAATCACTTCTTTCGCGCCGGGCCCAGCGGGGAAACCAATGACTTGGTGTTCTTCCAGGCCCATTCAGCGCCGGGTATCTATGCGCGCGCTTACCTCGAAGGTCGCTTGAGCGAGCGCCAACTGGCCAACTACCGGCGCGAAGTCGGCGGGGAGGGCCTGTGTTCCTACCCCCACCCGTGGTCAATGCCTGATTTCTGGCAATTTCCCACCGGTTCCATGGGGTTGGGGCCGATCAGCGCCATCTACCAGGCGCGCTTTATGCGCTATCTGCAACATCGTCACCTGCGTCCATCGTCGACACGCCACGTCTGGGGCTTTTTTGGCGACGGCGAGATGGACGAGCCTGAGTCGCTTGCAGCACTGGGCCTGGCGGCACGTGAAGGGCTCGACAATCTGACGTTCGTGATCAACTGCAATCTGCAGCGTCTGGACGGCCCGGTGCGTGGCAATGGCAAAGTGATTGAAGAGCTTGAGGCGCAGTTTCTGGGGGCCGGCTGGAACGTGATCAAAGTGCTGTGGGGCAGCGAGTGGGATGCACTGCTCGACCAGGACCATGATGGCGTGCTCCAGCATTACCTGGACATTACCGTTGACGGTGAATACCAGTCGCTCTCCACGCTGGACGGCGCGGCCAGGCGCCAACGCTTTTTCGCTCGACACCCACGGTTGCTGGAGAAAGTCGCGCACCTGGAGGACAGCCAGCTCGAGAAAATGCGCCGTGGCGGCCACGACCCGTTGAAGATTCACGCCGCCTACACGGCCGCGCTGGCCTGCAAGGGGCGCCCGACAGTGATCCTGGCCAAGACCGAGAAGGGTCATGGAATGGGGCGCTGGGGGCAGGGCAAGATGATTGCGCACCAGCAGAAACAGCTTGACGATGAGGCGCTACTGGCGTTTCGCGACCGCTTCGCGCTGCCCTTGAGCGACGATGATGTTCGCGCGGCCCGTCTGTTCAAACCTGAAGCCGATAGCCTGGTGATGCGTTACCTGCATAGCCGTCGCCAGGCCCTCCACGGCTACCTACCGAGCCGCAGCAGCGTTGCAGTGCCTTTGGAAACGCCGGCGGCGAGCGCATTTGCGGGCTTTGCGTCAGCCGGGGAAAGCAAACCGATGTCCACCACCCTGGCATTCGTGCGCATGTTGGGCTCATTGCTCAAGGCTCCGGTGTTAGGCGAGCGCATCGTGCCGATCGTGGCCGACGAGGCGCGCACGTTCGGCATGGCCAATCTCTTCCACAAGTACGGTATCTATTCGCCCCAGGGCCAACTTTATACACCCGAGGACAAGGATTCTATCGTGTCGTACCGCGAGGCTCGCGATGGTCAGATCCTTGAGGAAGGCATCACCGAGGCTGGGGCGATGTCTTCGTGGATCGCAGCGGGTACCGCCTACAGCACCCACGGCATGGCGATGCTGCCTGTGTACATTTTCTATTCCATGTTCGGTTTCCAGCGTGTTGCCGATTTGATCTGGGCCGCGGCTGACCAGCGCACCCGCGGCTTTCTGATCGGGGCGACGTCAGGGCGCACGACCCTGGCCGGGGAGGGGCTGCAACATCAAGACGGTTCAAGCCATGTTGTCGCGGCGACCGTGCCCAACTGCCGAGCCTACGACCCGGCCTTTGCCGGTGAATTGGCAGTGATTGTGGACCATGGCCTCAAGTGCATGATGACCGCCCAGGAGGACGTCTTTTACTACCTCACCGTGACCAATGAAAATTACCTGCAGCGGCCGCTGCCGGACGGTGCCGAGGCGGATGTGATCAAGGGCATGTACCTGCTCGACACACTGGACGCCGGGCCGGAAGCGCCTTTGGTACGCCTGCTTGGAAGCGGCGCGATCCTCAATGAAGTGCTGTCGGCGGCGAACCGACTGCGCGAGCGATGGGGCGTGACGGTGCAGGTCTGGAGTGTCACCAGCTTCAGCGAGCTTGAACGCGATGCCAGGTCTGCCCAACACGCGCGTCTGGCGGGTACGCAGACGACATTGGGGCATGTCGAGCAATGCCTGGGCGGGTCTGCGCCGGTCGTTGCGGCGACGGACTATGTCAGGGCCTATACGCAACTCATCGCTCCCTATGTCAGTGCGCCGTTCAAGGTGCTGGGCACGGATGGTTTCGGCTGTTCAGACACCCGAGGCGCCCTGCGGCGTTACTTCGAGGTAGACAGCCAGGCGATCTGCCTGACGGCCCTGCAGGCACTGGTGGAGCAAGGGCGCCTGGCCGCAGATACGGTCGCCAAGGCCCGCTGCATCATGGGCGGTGCGGACAATCGCCATGCTTGACCGCCATGGATAGCCAGGATTGACCTGGGGGATGTTCCAACTCAGTTATCTTTGGCTGTGGCTTGTATGGCAGATGCTGTCATATGACCTTGCGGGTTGGCGTACTTTGCTGGTCGCCACCCACCTGGCTCAGCAGCAGTGCCTGCAGCTCTTTTGCGGGCCGTTGTGAGTGCCCGATCCTCCAGCGTTTAAGTGTGCGACGGCTTGAATCAAAGACTCTCAGGATCGCCGAAGAACATTTTGACTGGGCTCTGGAACGGTCTTTTAAGGTCCGAAAAACTTTTCGATGCCCCCATTTTGGCCCCCACGGCGAACATCTTTATTGATCAGCGATGGCTGTTCGCGGGGGCGCTTGGCGGCCTTGAGAATCCGGGTGCCCGAGGTTGACTCGCGCAGGGATAGGGTTGCGCGGTGAATTCGGTCTCTACCGCTTCTTGCGACTTGATATCAACATTTCAACGCTGAAACAAAATCATACATTTAATTGACGCCATCAAATCGCCACTCTAAGATCGCCGAAAAAATAGTGGCACAAGGCCATTTAGAGGGATCTAGAAATGTGGCGTTCGGTACGTCGGACCAGGCTTTGCCTGCTGTTCGCATTTTTTTGCCTGAGCACGGCCGGGATGGCCCAAGGCGCGACCCCGCAGGACACGCCAGGCGTTACCGACCTGATCCGTGATCGCCAGGATCGCCTGCTCGAAGAGCAACAGCGCCGCCTCGAAGAGCTCAAGGACCTGCCCGGCAAAGCCGCCGCCCCCGCCAAGTCGGCAGCGCCCGCCGACACTCGCTGTTTCGCCATCAACACCATTGAACTCAGCGGCGCCGACGCGCTGTCCGAAGGCGAACGCGCCAGCCTAATCAAGCCTTACATCGGCCAATGTCTTGGCGTGCCGCAGCTCAATGATCTGCTCAAGGTCATCACCGACCACTACCTGGCCAAAGGCCTGGTCACCAGTCGCGCCTACCTGCCGCAACAAAACCTCGGCAGCGGCAACCTCAAAGTGCAGGTGGTGGAGGGCCGACTGGAAGGCATGAAGGGCGCCGAGGACAGCGGCATCACTGACCGTCAACTGGCCATGAGCTTCCCAGGCAAACCAGGCGACCTGCTGAACCTGCGCGAAATCGAGCAGATGGTCGACCAACTGAACCGCTTGCCCTCCAACCAGGCGCAGATGGAATTGGCACCGGGCAAAGCAGTCGGCGGCAGCGAAGTGCTGGTCAAGAACACCCCGCAAAAACCCTGGCGCGTCGGCCTTTCCCGTCACAACGGCGGCCAGCGCAGCACCGGCGAACAGCAGTGGGGCGCCAGCCTGGATTGGGACAACCCGCTGGGCCTGGCGGACCAATTGTCGCTACGAGGCGGCCACGATGCGATCAGCGACCACCAGAAAACCTCGCGCAACTCGATGCTCAATTACAACCTGCCGTTCGGCTGGTGGAACCTCAACTACACCTACAGCGAGAGCGACTACCGCTCGCTGGCCCAGGCCAGCGGCTTTAACTTCAAGCAATCGGGCGACAGCCAAAACCACCAACTGCGCCTGGAGCGGGTCATCCACCGCGACGCCCTGAGCAAAACCTCCCTCAGCACCGGCGTGGCCTACCTGCGCACCAACAACTTCATCGAAGACAGCAAACTCGCCCTGAGCAGCAACCGCCTCAGCGAAGCCCAATTCGGCATCAACCATGGCCGACGTATTGGCGGTTCGTTCCTCAACATCGACCTGGGCATGCAGGACGGCATCGGCGCGTTCGACGCCCAGGCCAATCACAACCCACGCCCTGGCCAGGCCGATGCGCGCTACCGCAAATACACCGCGACCCTGAGCTACCTGTACCCGTTCAAGTTGTGGGGCGAGTCGTTCAGTTTCAGCAGCCTGATGACCGGCCAACGTAGCGAAGACGTGCTGTTCAGCCCGCAGCGCATGAGCCTGGGCGGGCAGTCGTCGATACGCGGCTACAAGGACCAGAGTCTGAGCGGCGACAGCGGCGGCTATTGGCGCAATGACCTGCGCTGGAGCCGTCCGGTGACCTGGGCCTGGATGCAGCCAGTCTTCAGCGAATACGGCACCAGCCTCGGCTACGACCAGGGCGTGATCAGCCATGGCCGCTACAACGCCGAACAGCACGGGCGCATGACCAGCAACTCCGTGGACCTGTTCGCGCGCGGCCAGAACGTCGCGGCCACGGTGACCTTTGCACACTCTTTGGAACGCCCGGGGCCGATCACTGAACGTGAAGCGCCGATCTATTTCCGCCTGGATTTCTTCCTTTAAATTTTTACCGCCCCTCGGGCATCGAGAAAACACATGGACGTTCGCCAGTTCGCTTTCCTCGCGCGCCAACCTTCTGCGGCCCTGAAAAGTCGTTCCAACTTCCTTGGATTGCCCAAGCGTGGCTTGGCGTTAGTGTTGGCCAACGCGATGTTCTGGCAACCGTTGCTGGCCCAGGCGGACGGGATTGTGGTCAGCGCGCCGGGGACGACGCTCGGTCAGGCGGGCAACGGCGTGCCTATCGTCAACATTGCCGCGCCCAATGGCAGTGGGCTGTCGCATAACCAATTCCAGGATTACAACGTCGGTCAGCAGGGCGTGATCCTCAACAACGCGACC
>Ga0070670_100000230_pt1 | contig 51494 bp, 46 predicted proteins | sample KBSS63metaG_FD_64665 | JGI IMG/M metagenome (GOLD analysis project Ga0070670, IMG submission 64665) | Switchgrass rhizosphere microbial communities from Kellogg Biological Station, Michigan, USA - KBS S6-3 metaG | ecosystem: Host-associated > Plants > Roots > Rhizosphere > Soil ... | reverse complement strand
GACCACTTTGGAAGAAGCTCGTGCAGAGGCTGAGGCAGGAGGGTCTGATCCTGCTTCTCGCCTTGATGGTCGCGTCGCTGGCGCTGGCGGAAGGCGCTGATGCGACGCTCGTCTCCGTTGTGCTGCTCTTGGTCGTGGTCGTTGCCCTGCTGCGTGCCCCGCTTGTCGCCAGCGACAAGCCGCAGGAGAGCGCCCAGCCGGTGCCGATCGATCTCGGACGCCTGCTGCAACCAATGACAGCCGGTCTTGCAGGCCTCGACATGCCGGTCCTGGTGCTCGACCGGGAGGCGTCGGTTGTCTACCAGAACCCTGCGGCCGAGCGCGCCCTCGACAGCTTTCCGCTCGGCGCCCATCTCTCCGCCAAGCTCCGCTCGCCGGGCATCCTCGACATGGTGCGGGAAACGATTGCCACCGGGGTGCCGAACCAGATCGAGCATTCCGAGCGGCTGCCGTCCGAGCGCGTCTTTATCGTCCGCATAAAGCCGATCGATCTTCCGCCCCATGAATATGGCGGCCAATCCTTTTTTCTGCTGAGCTTCAAGGATGTCTCCGAGCTTCGCCACATCGACCGCATGCGCTCCGACTTCGTCGCCAATGCCAGCCATGAGCTGCGCACGCCGCTGGCCTCGCTGCGCGGCTTCATCGAGACGATCCAGGGCCCCGCCCGCAACGATCCGAAAGCCCAGGAGCGGTTCCTTGCCATCATGTTCGACCAGGCAACGCGCATGAGCCGTCTGGTCGACGACCTGCTGTCGCTGTCACGCCTCGAGCTGAAATCGCACTTGGCGCCGGACCAGAAGGTCGATCTCGTGCCGCTGCTCGGACATGTCCGGGATGCGCTGTTGCCGCTCGCCATGGATCTCGACGTCGCCATCAATCTCCACATGCCGTCAGGCAAGGCGGAGGTCACCGGCGACCGCGACGAACTGGTGCAGGTGTTCGAGAATCTCATCGAGAATGCCTGCAAATACGGCCAGGAAGGAAAGCGTGTCGACGTGACGTTGCGCAATGCACCCGGAGAGCCGATCGAGGTTACCGTGTCGGATCGGGGCGGCGGTATCCCGGCGGAGCACGTGCCACGCTTGACGGAGCGCTTCTATCGCGTCAGCGTCGAAAACAGCCGCTCGAAAAAGGGTACAGGTCTGGGCTTGGCAATCGTCAAGCACATCCTTACCCGCCATCGGGCCCGCCTTATCGTGAAATCGGAAGTGGGTCGTGGCACCGATTTCACAGTCCGCTTCTGACGGTGCCGGACGAGTAAAAGTTTAGTTATTGGATCACCTTGTAAATCAGTGATTTAGCCTGTCATAATTGTTTCATTGCCCTGACATAAAAGGGCGTGGATTAGCCCGATAACAAAGAAGGCCTCGAATAGGCGAATTGCGATGTCGTCGCCGCGGCGAGCAGACCCAGGTTCCCTTGACGCCCTTCAATTTGAGGATAGAAACATGGCTTCGACACATATTCATTCAGCTTATGACGAAGATCTTAAGTTCCTGACGCGCCGGATCTCCGAAATGGGCGGTCTGGCAGAGCAGATGGTTGGCGAATCCGTTCGGGCGTTGGTCAATGGTGACGTCGGTCTGGCCCAGAAGGTCATCTCCGACGACACGATTCTCGATCACGCCGAGCGCGAAGTTGGCGACAAGGCGATCCTGACCATTGCCCGTCGCCAGCCGATGGCCGCCGACCTCCGCGAAATCATGGGCTCGATCCGTATCGCAGCCGATCTGGAGCGCGTCGGCGATCTGGGCAAGAACACAGCCAAGCGCGTCTTGGCCGTGCAGGGCACCGGCGTACCGCGCAGCCTGGGCCGCGGCATCGAGCATCTCTCCGAACTGGCATTGGTCCAGCTCAAGGAAGTCCTCGACGTCTACACCACCCGTTCGCCCGACAAGGCCGTCTCCATCCGCGAGCGCGACGAGGAAATCGATGCTATGTACACCTCGCTGTTCCGCGAGATGCTCACCTACATGATGGAAGATCCGCGCAACATCACCACCTGCACGCATCTGCTGTTCTGCGCCAAGAACATCGAACGCATCGGCGACCACGCGACCAACATTGCGGAAACCATCTTCTACATGGCGACCGGCGCACTGCCCGAGGGCGACCGCCCGAAGGACGACACTGCCAATACCGTCGGCGCGATGACGGAATAAGCCCAAAAGGCTGTTGAAGGAGAGCGGGCCCCATGGTTCCGAGAGTTGCCGTCGTTGAAGACGAAGAAGCGCTCAGCGTCTTGCTGCGTTATAATCTCGAGGCTGAAGGCTTCGAGGTCGACACGATCCTGAGGGGCGATGAAGCCGAGATGCGCTTGCAGGAGCGTATCCCTGACCTCCTCATCCTCGACTGGATGCTGCCAGGCGTTTCCGGCATAGAGCTTTGCCGCCGGCTTCGGATGAAGCCGGAGACAGAGCGCTTGCCGATCATCATGCTGACGGCGCGTGGCGAAGAGAGCGAACGCGTCCGGGGTCTTTCCACCGGTGCGGACGATTATGTGGTCAAGCCGTTCTCGACGCCTGAACTGATGGCGCGCGTTCGCGCCATGCTGCGCCGGGCGCGTCCGGAGGTCCTGTCGAGCGTTCTTCGCTGCGGCGACATCGAGCTTGACCGCGAAACGCACCGCGTTCACCGCAAGAGCCGCGAAGTCCGGCTTGGGCCAACGGAATTCCGCCTGCTGGAGTTCCTGATGACCTCGCCTAGCCGCGTATTTTCTCGCTCTCAGTTGCTCGATGGCGTCTGGGGTCACGACATCTATGTCGACGAACGCACGGTCGACGTCCATGTCGGGCGCCTGCGCAAAGCATTGAATTTCTCCAACATGCAGGACGTCATCCGCACCGTGCGCGGTGCCGGCTATTCGATGGAAGTCTGACGCACTATCAGCCATCAACAATTGGAAACGGGCCGCTTGGCCCGTTTTTTATGGGTTCTCCGCGTTTGTCCAGGCGCTCAGGTCCTGCGCGAGGCGGCTTCCCTGCGGCGACGGCCCCAAGGCTTGAACTCGCTCCGTCCCAAACGCAAAACGGGCCTCGCGGCCCGTTTTCGTTATTCCTGACGGCCTTTGCCTAGCGGGCAGCGCGACGGCGCTCGTGGACCGGCTGATAGGCCATTTTTTGGTGATAGGTGCAGTATGGCGACTGGTCAGGCGATTCATGGCCGCAAAAATGGAAATCGTCCTTCAGCGGGTCGCCGACAGGCCACTTGCAGGTGCGCTCCGTCAGGTCGGTGAGGCCGAGGCGGCGAGCGACCGGGACGACGGCGTTCGAGGCTGGGCGAAACTGCACGGGGGCCGTTGCGTCGAGCTCGGCGTCTTCCTTGACCATCGTAGCGCCTTCGGCACGAACGGTCGTGCGCGGGGCGGCAGGGCGGGTGCCGAAAGTGGTCGGACGGGCGGGTGCGACATTCCGCTTTGTCGAGCGTGCCGTCGAGGAGGTGCCGCCGGCTTTCGCGCGCCCTGGGAGGCAAAGACGATGAACCTTGCCGATGACGGCGTTACGGCTGACGCCGCCCAGCTGCGCGGCGATCTGGCTGGCGCTCAAACCCTCGGCCCAAAGTTTCGTGAGCCTCTCGACGCGCTCGTCTGTCCAATTCATGCTTGTCTCCGACTGCGTTCCCAATGGCGGAATCCTTCGCCATTGCCTCGCATTCAATCGAGGCACAAAACGCTTTTAAATTGTGGTGACTAGGTCCGCCGCATTGCAGTCTAGTAATCAAGATTTAACCTAGTGTGAGGCTGACTCCGTGACAAGAGTCGCAGGAATCGCGGGGAATCGATTTCCGGGTTTTCCCCAACTTGCTGCCTAGTGTGATATTTCTGCAATAGCTTTATTACAGTCTCGAAGACCACATGAAATGCCATTTTCCGCAAGGCTAAAATCAACTATTCGTTGACCAATCCCCCGTTTGTTGACATCGTTCTGCGAAACGACAATAGTGCCCCGGCCGCCGCAAGGCGGCATTTTTCATTGCCGACGGCGGCTTTGCGGAACTGCAGCCGTCACGTCCTGATCGATCGAAGGAATAGCGCCATGGCTGAAGCCGCGCCACTCTATGACACCTACATGCGCGCGCCCCTCAGGTTCGAGCGAGGCGAGGGCGTATGGCTGATCACCGAAACCGGCGAACGATATCTCGATTTCGGGGCCGGCGTCGCCGTGTCGTCGCTCGGCCACGGACATCCGCATCTGGTCGAGGCGCTGAAGGCGCAGGCCGACAAGGTCTGGCATCTGTCGAACCTCTATGAGGTTCCCGGCCAGGAGATGCTCGCCAAGCGGCTGACCGACGCGACTTTCGCCGACAAGGTATTCTTCACCAACTCCGGTGCGGAAGCGCTAGAATGCGCCATCAAGACGGCCCGCCGCTACCAGTTTTCCAAGGGCCATCCGGAAAAATTCCACATCATCACCTTCGAGGGTGCCTTCCACGGCCGGACCCTGGCGACCATCGCTGCCGGCGGCCAGGAAAAATATCTCGAGGGCTTCGGCCCGAAGGCCCCCGGCTTCGACCAGGTGCCGTTCGGCGATCTCGAAGCGGTCAAGGCTGCCATTACCGAGGCCACGGCAGGCATCCTGATCGAACCGGTGCAGGGCGAGGGCGGTGTCCGCCCGGTCGCCAAGGAATTCATGGTGGCCCTCCGCGAACTCTGCGACGAGCACGGGCTGCTGCTGATCCTCGACGAGGTGCAGTCGGGCGTCGGCCGCTCCGGCAAGTTCTTTTCGCATGAATGGTCGGGCATCACGCCTGATATCATGGCTGTCGCCAAGGGCATCGGCGGCGGCTTTCCGCTCGGCGCATGCCTTGCAACGGCAGAAGCCGCTTCCGGCATGAAGGCCGGCACCCACGGCTCGACCTATGGCGGCAATCCGCTGGCGATGGCCGTCGGTGGCGCGGTGCTGGACGTGATCCTCGCCGAAGGCTTCCTGCAGCAGGTCAACGATGTCTCCCTGGTCTTCCGCCAGGGACTGGCATCGCTGAAGGATCGCTATCCCGATATCATCGAAGAGGTGCGCGGCCAGGGCCTGCTGCTCGGCATCAAGGCTGCCATTCCGGCGGCCGAGCTGCTGCAGGCGATCCGTGCCGAGCACCTGCTCGCTGTTCCGGCCGGCGACAACGTCATCCGCCTGCTGCCGCCGCTGATCGCCACCGCTGAGGACGCCCGCGAGGGTCTTGCCCGCGTCGAGCGTGCCGCCGAAGCGCTGCGCGCCCGGACATCCCGCAAATCCGCTTGATTTCTGCGTCCGTGGCTTCCGGGCTTGGCGCCCGCCACGGGCGTTTTTCATTTTTGGAGCACAGGTAGACATGGCTTCCCCGAAACACTTCCTCGATCTCTCGGCTGTCCCGGCAGGCGATCTGCGCAGCATTCTCGACGATGCCATCCTCCGCAAGAAGGCGACCAAGGACGGCACGGCCGGCCGGCCGCTGGAAGGCAAGATGCTGGCGATGATCTTCGAAAAGCCCTCGACCCGCACCCGCGTCTCGTTCGACGTCGGCATGCGCCAGCTCGGCGGCGAAACGCTGTTTCTGTCGGGCACCGAAATGCAGCTTGGCCGGGCCGAGACTATCGGCGACACCGCCAAGGTGCTGTCGCGCTATGTCGACGCCATCATGATCCGCACGACCCAGCATTCGCGCATGCTTGAAATGGCCGAACACGCCACCGTGCCTGTCATCAACGCGCTCACCGACGATACCCATCCCTGCCAGGTCATGGCCGATATCATGACCTTCGAGGAGCACCGTGGCCCGATCAAGGGCAAGACGGTTGCCTGGACGGGCGATGGCAACAATGTGCTGCATTCGCTGATCGAGGGCTCCGCCCGGTTCGGCTATCGCATGAATATGGCGGTGCCCCTTGGTTCGGAGCCGAGCGATCACTATTTGAACTGGGCCCGCAATCAGGGCGCCGAAGTCATGCTCACCCATGAAGCCGAACGTGCGGTTGCCGGCGCCGATTGCGTGGTGACCGATACCTGGGTTTCCATGAACCAGGAGCACCGGGCCCGTGGTCACAACGTCTTCCAGCCCTACCAGGTCAATGCCGCTCTGATGGCAGAGGCCGGAAAGGATGCGTTGTTCATGCATTGCCTGCCTGCCCATCGCGGCGAGGAGGTGACGGATGACGTGATCGATGGCCCGCAATCCGTTGTGTTCGACGAGGCGGAAAACCGTCTCCATGCGCAGAAGTCTATTCTCGCGTGGTGCCTGGGCGCGATCTGAGATCAACCAAGCCGCCGTTGCAAACGGTGGCTGCCGTGGCGCGACCCGCCCGGCAGCAAGGAGTAGACCCATGGCAGACAGTGCAGCAGCGCTGGGAGAGTTCGGTTATGCCGGCGACGATCACGTCGTGCCGTTCCAGGTAGAGAGCCTGGATGTGCGCGGCCGTGCCGTGCAGCTCGGCCCGATGCTCGACACCATCCTCGAGCGGCACCACTATCCGGCCCCCGTAGCGCGGCTGCTGGCCGAAACCATCGTGCTGACGGTGCTGCTCGGCACGTCGCTGAAGTTCGAGGGCAAGTTCACCGTGCAGACCAAGGGCGACGGACCGGTCGACCTGCTGGTGGCCGATTTTTCGACACCTGAAAATGTCCGCGCCTATGCCCGTTACGACGAGGACGCGCTAGCCGCAGCGGTCAAGGCTGGCCAAACCGAACCGGAGCAGCTGCTCGGCAAGGGCATCCTCGCCTTCACCATCGACCAGGGTCAGTATTCGCAGCCCTACCAGGGGATCGTGCCGCTCGACGGCTCGTCGCTTGAGGATATCGCCGGCGTCTATTTCCGTCAGTCGGAGCAGATCCCGACCCGCGTGCGCCTCGGTGCTGCCGAACTGTTCGACCGCGACGAGGCCGGCAAGCCGCGCCATCGCTGGCGGGCCGGCGGCGTCATCGCCCAGTTCCTGCCCGATGCACCCGAGCGCATGCGCTTGCCGGACCTGCATGGCGGCGATGGGGACGAGAACGCCGTCGACCATACCGATGACGATGCCTGGGCCGAAGCCCGGTCGTTGCTGGAGACCGTAGATGCCGACGAGCTGACCGATCCGCTTGTTGGCACCGAGCGGCTGCTCTACCGGCTGTTCCACGAACGCGGTGCGCGGGTCTATGCGCCACAGGCGGTCTACGATCGCTGCAGCTGCTCGCGCGACAAGATCAAGGGCGTGCTGCAGGGCTTCTCCGCCGAGGAAATGGCAGAGAGCGAGGAAGACGGGTTGATTTCGGTGACCTGCGAATTCTGTTCGACAACCTACCGCTACGAGGCGGCGGAAATCCTGGTCAAGTCCTGAGGCCGCTGACGTCGCCGCCTGGCGGCGTCAGTTCAACGTCCGCATCAGGCCGGGCGAATCCAGCGAGAAAGCCGGGATGTCGACCTCGAACGTCTCGCCCTCGTCGTTCTCCATCGAATAATGGCCGAACATCATACCCGAGGGCGTGTCGAGCGGGCAGCCCGAGGAGTATTCGTAGGTGTCGCCGGGGTTGAGCTGCGGCTGTTCTCCGACGACGCCGGGACCGGTGACTTCGTCGACCTGTCCGTTCTGGTCGGTGATGTGCCAGTAGCGCGTGATCAGCCGCACCGCAGTCGTCGAGTGGTTGGAAATGACGATCCGGTAACCCCATACATAGCGGCTGTCTTCCGGGTCGGATTGCTCCTCCAGATAGAACGGCTCGACGATGACTTCGATATCTCGTGTAAGGGCGCGGTACATCCCAGCCACCTTCAATGAATTTGGTTACGATATCCTATAGGCTTCAACCTTGGTCAAGGAATTGAAGGCGAATATGTGTCCAAATGGGAAGGCTGATGCGGCCTTTTGAATATTAAGGGTAATATCTTCAGTTAATTGCTGACGGAGCAATGCCGGAACGCACTGCCCGGCCTAGCCGGGCAGTGCTGCAAGACATGCGATCAGGCCGAGACTTTCGCCAGCGCCTTGGCAAAATCCTCGATGAGGTCGTCGGTGTCCTCGATGCCGGCCGAGAAGCGAACCGTGCCCGGCGAGATGCCGAGCTCGGCGCGCGCCTCGTCGGTCAGGTTCTTGTGGGTCGTGGTCGCCGGATGGGTGATCAGGCTCTTGGAATCGCCGAGATTGTTGGAGATCTTCACGATCTCGAGCGCGTTCTGCAGCGCAAAGGCCGCGTCCTTGCCGCCCTTCAGCTCCAGGCAGACCAGCGTCGAGCCACCGGTCATCTGCTTGGCGATGATATCGGCCTGCGGATGGTCCTTGCGGCCGGGATAGATGACCTTGGCGACCTTGCCCTGGTCGGCCAGGAAGTCGGCGATGCGGCCGGCATTTTCCGTCTGCTGTTTCACGCGCAACGGCAGGGTTTCGATACCCTTGAGCAGCGTCCAGGCGGTAAAGGGCGACATTGCCGGGCCGGTGTGGCGATAATAGTCCTGCAGATGCTCGTCGACCCATTCCTTGTCCGACAGCACGACGCCGCCGAGCGAACGGCCCTGGCCGTCGATGTGCTTGGTGGCCGAATAGACGACGATATGGGCGCCGAGTTCGAGCGGCTTCTGGAAGAGCGGTGTGGCGAACACGTTGTCGACCACGACCTTGGCGCCGATCTGGTTGGCAAGCCTGGCAACGCCGGCAATGTCGACCACTTCGAGCGTCGGATTGGTCGGGCTTTCCAGGAAGAACACCTTGGTATTCGGCCGGATGGCCTTTTCCCAATTGGCGAGATCGCGACCGTCGACCAGCGTGCATTCGATGCCATAGCGCGGCGCCAGCGTTTCGACGACCCAGCGGCAGGAGCCGAACAGCGCGCGGGCGGCCACGATATGGTCGCCGGCCTTGACCTGGCAGAGAATGGCGGCGGAAACGGCGGCCATGCCCGAAGCCGTCGAGCGTGCCTCTTCGGCGCCTTCCAGCATGCACATGCGCTTTTCGAACATGTCGTTCGTCGGGCTGCCGTAGCGGGCGTAGATGAAGCCCTCGGTCTCGCCCTTGAAACGGGCCTCGGCCGCTTCCGAGCTGTCGTAGACAAAGCCCTGTGTCAGATAGATTGCTTCGGATGTCTCGCCGAACTGCGAGCGCAGCGTGCCACCGTGAACGAGTTGCGTTGCGGGGCGCCAAGTCTTGGTCATGCCATCACCACCTTCGTGATACAAAAAAACCGGTCGCACAAGCAGACCGGTTTTCAACCCGGCCTTTTTAGCTACTTATTTAACGTGGCTGCAAGCCGACCGGCCAAATCACCACGGGATAAGACTGCAATACTGCCGTTGGCCGCTTGCGTCAATTCCCTGCATTTGGTTTTGTCTGCGGCAAAACAAGGCCCGTATATGGTTTTGTGCGCGACAAAACGAGGATTGAGCAGATGGCTCGCGACACTGGAATCTTGGCGGATCGCGCCATTGCCGCGCTTTTCGAGGCCGGCCGGCTGACGACGGAAAAGGATCTCGACTTCGATCAGATCCAGCCGGCAAGCCTCGATCTCAGGCTTGGGGCAAAGGCGTTTCGCGTGCGCGCCAGCTTTATGCCGGGTCCGACCAACCTTGTCTCCGACAAGCTCGACCGCCTGAGCCTGCACGTCATCGACCTGTCCGAGGGCGCTGTGCTCGAGACCGGATGCGTCTATATCGTGCCGCTGATGGAGCGTCTCGACCTGCCGTCTGACATGTCCGCCTCGGCCAACCCGAAAAGCTCGACCGGCCGCCTCGACATCTTCACCCGCGTCATCACCGATTACGCCCAGGAGTTCGACAAGATCCCGGCTGGCTATTCCGGCCCACTCTACCTGGAAATCTCGCCACGCACCTTCCCGATCGTCGTGCGTCGCGGCTCGCGCCTGTCGCAGATCCGCTTCCGCATCGGCCATGCCATGCTCTCCGAGCCGGAACTGCTGGCGCTGCACGAGACCGAGACGCTGGTCGCCAGCAAGAAGCCGAACGTGACCGGCGGCGGCATCGCCCTGTCGATCGATCTTACCGGCGACCGGGACGGCCTGATCGGCTATCGCGGCAAGCACCACACCGCCGTCGTCGACGTCGACAAGAAGGCCCAGCACGACATTTTCGACTTCTGGGAGCCGCTCTACAGCCGAGGCCGCACCGAACTCATCCTCGACCCCGACGAATTCTACATCCTCGTCTCGCGCGAGGCCGTGCACGTGCCGCCCGACTATGCCGCCGAGATGACCCCCTACGATCCGCTGGTCGGCGAATTCCGCGTTCACTACGCCGGCTTCTTCGATCCCGGCTTCGGCCATGCGCCGGCCGGCGGTCGCGGCAGCCGCGCCGTCCTCGAGGTCCGCAGCCACGAGGTGCCGTTCATCCTGGAGGACGGCCAGGTCGTCGGTCGCCTCGTCTACGAGCACATGCTCGAACTCCCCGCCAGCCTCTACGGCACCAGCGCCGGCTCGAACTACCAGGCGCAAGGCCTGAAACTCTCCAAGCATTTCCGGCTTTAGAAGGCAGCGCGCACCGGCCTTTGCGGCTTGACAGCCCGCCCGAACTGTTGGAAGGCTTGCCGCTGCGCGGGTGTAGCTCAATGGTAGAGCAGCAGCTTCCCAAGCTGAATACGAGGGTTCGATTCCCTTCACCCGCTCCAAGGCTCCCGTCGTGTAGATTGCCAAGTGCCTGAAAAGGCTGCCTTCTATATCCGATCACCCTTTGTTCAGCTTGCTATGCGCCCCTGTCCTGTGCCACCTTATGTGCCACCGAATGTGACACCTTAGGTAAAATAATGGCTAGGCTCGTTGGTCCGTCCACTCCCGATAGGCATCTTCATAAACGAAATGGATTTTATACCTATAAACGACGTGTGCCGTCTTCCGTCGCAGGCTTTGACTCCCGATCCCCAATAATACGGATCGCGCTTGGTACCAGCGACATCGGTGAAGCAAGATTGAAGCGGGATGCGTACGAGCGAGCTGATGATTTGTTCTGGGCCTCATTGTGTGAAGGGGGGGATCAAGCTGCGGCAGAGGCGCGCTACAAATCCACCTTGGCGCGTGCAACGGCTTTGGGCTTCACCTATCGCCATCTTCCTTCAATATTGCTCGAGGAAAGCGGCAGTGCGATCTTAGCCCGCCTTAGAGCCGTCCAGGACATAAAGCCGGCTTCTGCCGAAGAGACAGCTATTCTTGGAGGGATTTCGCTACCACGCGCATCTGTGCGGCGCGCTTTGGAAGTCTACATCAATGAAATATCTGCCAGCGATTTGGTGCTCAAAAGCGCCGGCCAACGGAAGCTTTGGACTCAAACGAAGACAAGAGCTGTCGATACGTTTGAGAAAGTCTGCGGAGCGATGGACATAGAAGACATCAAGCGCGAGGACGCTAGGAAGTTTTATAAGTGGTGGCTGGAAAAGATCGCACCGCATCCGAAGGACGGGAAGCCGACGCATTCTGCTGACAGTGGTAATCGACAAATCGGAAATATGCGTGTTCTCTACCGCTCTTATTTTGAGCACATGGGTCAACAAGATTTCAGCAATCCATTCGAAGGTTTAGCATTTGCTGATAAGCGTAGCAATACGAGGCCGCCATTCCCAGATGGCTGGATAGAAACGCGGATTCTCGCCCCTGGTGCTTTGGCGGGCTTGAATGACGAAGCACGCGGAATAGTCTGCGCGCTGGTCGAGACTGGATGTCGCCCCTCGGAAATCATTAACCTTACTGCCAACCAGATCATGCTTGACGATCCGATTCCGCACATCAAAGTCGAAACAAGATACGATGTTGATGACCCGCGAGAGATTAAAACCAGATCGTCGATTAGAGAGGTCCCTCTCGTTGGTATCTCCCTAGAGGCAATGAAGAAGTTTCCCAAAGGATTTCCGCGGTATAAGGACAAGGAGAACACTTTCTCGGCAGCGGCGAACAAATACTTATTGGAGAACGGCCTCCGTCCAACCAAACGCCATGTGGTTTATAGCCTTCGTCATTCTTTCGAGCGCCGGGCCAAGGATGCAAAACTTGATACGGAAATGCGGATGATGCTGATGGGGCACTTAATCGATCGTCCGAACTACGGCGAGGGGGGGGTCACTTAGTTGGAAGCGTGATGGAATCCTCAACATGGCGCTACCTTTCGATCCCGGAGTCGTTTGACCCTTTCGAGGATCATGGACATCGCTTGCTGACGGCGGCGTTTCAATGTGAGTTGTCGCTCTAGCCACGTATAAAGTGGAAGGTACTCCTCACCGTACGGGCTAGCCGAGATCGCCAGCGCGACACGGTCAAGATGAGATTCAATTTCGGCAATCGAAATGCTTGGGGGTAGCTTTGGACCGAGTAGGTCGCGCTCCGGCGGAATGAAGTAGTTCTCAAATGGTGATAAGTCATTTGAGGCTGGTTCTATAGAGTCGCCGAAGTTGGAAGGCCCGCAAACGACACCGGTCGCCAAGTTCGGCATCTGTTTAAGGCGCATTCGACATCTCCCTAGACCGCGGCGTTGTTCGATCGGCGTCATCTCATGAGTGGTGCCTGAGTGAAAGCCAGCGAGCGGGGGGAGTCAATAAGCATCTGAAAACGCTATTTTATTTCTGGACTCCGATAAGTTTGTACTGCCAAATATTTAAAACATGAACTCGCTTAAAGGTCGCGTCCGCCAATGAGCGATCTTGAGGAACTCGTTGATATTCAGGTGGCAGATTTTCCCCGCTATCCTAAGCTCCGCTGGGCATGGGGTCGTCCTGAAACAGACCTCATATATCGTTCACTATTTCGTGATCTTCATTTGTAGCGCTGTAATAGATGCATTCGGAATGCATCGCGGGAGAGCCGGCATTGTTTCGGGTACCCTCGCACACTGATGGGTCGGAGGTTATTCGAACAATTGGGTAGGCTTCGGCCGTTTGCCGCTCGACGCGGGCGCGTGTATCGAACGCAGCCGTCTGAAGTCACCGCTGCTGAAGTGTAAGCACTGCGATGTTGATATCTTTAGGGAACATCGAGGATAGCCAATGTCCGTCTGGGGTCTCATCTTTTGTCGCCAAAGCTTAATCCTGTCACAATTCCCCGGTCGTTGCGTACCAACTCAACCCCCTGTGATCGCAACACCTCTGTAATCTTTTCCAACGAGCTGCTGGTCACTCTGCCGTCCTTTTCAAGCTTATGTACGGTGCGAGTGGCAACTCCTGCCATCTGAGCGAGCGCGATATGCCCCAGGCCCGTGTAGGCTCTAGCTGCTCGCGCGATAGATGGTCTAAGGACCATCATTTGCCGTGCTTCCCTTCCACCAGCTTCACACGTTTGGAAGCTGGTGTCCGCGTTGGCCTTTTCGACCTTTTCTGGGAAACGCTGACGATTTTCTCCCCCGACAGATTAAAGGAGACCCCCGATTGTGTGAGGGCTTTCCGTATGCTCGCCTCCGTCTGCCGTGTGAGGTTGCGCCCTTTTTCAGCATTGGAAATTGACTTTTGATCGATACTTGCGATAGCGGCCAGATCGGCTTGGCTCATCCCTGCGAAGGCACGGCCAGCACGGAGATAGTCACAATGACGTGCGTCGGCGCGTGAAATTTCTGAGCCGGAAATGAATGTGACGCCGGAGGCCTCGAGCGCGCTCCTCAACTTATGCAGCGCGTCACCGAAGACATTCCCGCCTTTTTCTGATCGGCGAACAACGTTTGGTCCCACGTCCGCGTGCTCGGCCAACTGGATTTGGCTAACGCCAACCAGCGCTCTCGCGGCGCGTAGAACATCGGAGGTAAGGTAAAAGGCCATACATCCGAAAAGCCGGTGATTACAAAGCAAGTCAAGATAACTGATATCAGGAAAAAAAGGATGATTTTAGGAATTAAAAGCGCAATTAAGGACTCGACTCTTTGTCCGAGCCCAGTTAGTTGTTTCTCAAGGGCGCGAGAAGTCGAATCGTTATCAGCTCGAAAATAAAAAATGTGTCAGTAAAAACAGATGCCTGAGGCGCAGAATTCGCTCTCGTCAGCCCGAGTGACCGACGCGCTGCGGTGGCATATCGGTCCGCGATGCTTGTTTAACTTGGGCCGTGTCCGAGCCGCATAATTGGTTGGTCCGGGTTGCCTAACAATTGTTCATTGAAGCTTGAGAGGATTACTAAGTCACGGAAAAAAAATCGCACATGACGCGCCAATAACATGACGCGCCAATAATGTGCACCACCGCCCCAATGCCAAGTCATCGTGGGTCCCGACAAAGGTGGCACCTAATCTCATCAAATAAAGGGCAAGAGCGATGCGCTTGTGGATATTGTCCGACCTGCATCTCGAATTCGAATGGTTCGCCGTGCCTAGTCCGTTGCCCGACGCCGACGTGTGCATCTGCGCCGGTGACATTTTGAACAAAGGGGTCGTGCCTAGCCTCCGCTGGATCGCAGAGAACCTTTCGAAGTATATGCCGACCGTGTTTGTTCCAGGGAACCACGAATTTTACCGAAGCGTCTTTCAAGGCTCGATTGAAGCCGGACGCTTGGAAGCCGCCAGACATCCTAACATCCATTTCCTCGAAGACGAAGAGGTGGAAATTGAAGGTGTCCGCTTTCTCGGGGCTTCCCTTTGGACTGACTTCGCATTGTTCGGCGACGCGCGTGCGGCGATGGAGGCTGCACGGGAGGGACTCAACGACTATCGCATGATCCAGATGCAGAAAGACCCGATCGAGCGGCTGCATCCGTCTCACACCGCAAGAAAAAACCGCGACAGTCGGGCCTTTCTCGAACGCGAGCTGGTTCGGGCTCCGGGTAGGCGGACTGTTGTCGTGACCCACCACGCGCCAAGCCTGCAGTCGGTTTCACCCGAATATAAGTCTGACATCCTTACCGCCGCATTCGCGTCCGACATGGATGACTTCATTACGGTCCATCAACCACTGCTTTGGGTCCATGGCCACGTCCACCACCGCGTAGATTTCACGATTGGCGGTACGAGGGTGGTGGCAAATCCGCGAGGCTACCCCAACGAACCGTCATTTCGGGCATTCGACCCCCGTCTCGTTGTCGAAATATGAAGCCGACCCTACGCCCTCAATACAGGAACTATCCCGTGAGCATGATTAAAGCACGCAGGTACAAGCAAAATCTAACGGTCCCCTCGGCCGTCGCCCATTGCGGGATATCCAAGGCGCTTCGGGTCTATCGAAGAGGGAGGAACAAGCGGTTTTTGGCAGCTTTGATCATACCGAAGGCCGACGACTACACCCTTTATTTTCAGGCCGCACACTACTTTCTCGAGGCGACAAACGGTCTAGGCGAAGAGGGGAATTTCGCGAAGGAGGAGGTACAGCATGCAACTGCTAAGATGGACGCGAAGGAGATCAAGAAGCTCCTGAACAAGACCGCCAAGAGGTCAATAATCCTTTTCGACAGCGACGGGCAGTTCACCAACGAGGTCAGGTTGGCCGCGGACGTTTGCGCCGTTATCCCACCACCCCCGCCATCGTATTTCAGAGCGGCGGTTTTCAACGTGCTCAATGTGTCGTTGTCTTGGGAGGACGCTTCATATCTTACTACGGTTCCGACCGAGCACCTCCAGTTAGCTTTCTTGACACACCGCTCGCCGAAGCACGCCGTGGGACGTCTAAGAGCGTTGCCGAAAGATGACGACGCATTGGAAGCGCCGTCAGGTTCAGGCGGGCCGACGCTCCATGAACTCGCCGGGTATGGCGATGCCAAAACCTGGGGTATTGAATTGGCGCGGGATTTGACCGACTGGAAAGACGGTCGGATCGCATGGAAGGACGTCGATCGCGGAGTCCTTCTTTCCGGGCCGCCGGGGACGGGGAAAACCATGTTCGCAGCGGCGCTCGCGCGAACCTGCCGTGCGTCGATCGTTTATTACTCGGCAGCTCAATGGCAGGCCCAGGGCCATCTGGGCGATCTTTTGGCGGCGATGCGGCAGGCCTTTTCAAGCGCGAAGGCTTCGACGCCCTGTATCTTGTTCATCGATGAAATCGATTCATTTGGCGATAGGAAGAAGTTGGAGAGATTTGATTCCAATTACCAACGTCAGGTCGTAAACGGGTTTCTTGAGTGCTTGGATGGCGGGGAAAGCCGAGATGGGGTGGTGGTGGTCGGCGCTACAAATGACCCTGACTATGTCGATCCTGCTATCAAGAGGCCCAGCCGCCTCGGTCGCCATATCCAAATACAGCTTCCCCATGACGAAGATCGCATCGCGATCTTGAAGCACCACTCGGAAATTGACTTATCTGGAGACGCGCACGCCAAATTCGTCCGTGCGACCCGCGGCTCCACGGGTGACGATATCGGACAGATCGTTCGCAACGCCAAGCGGTTGGCGCGTCGCCGCAATCGCTCGATAAATGAGGAAGACATCCTCGCCACCTTGCCTCAGGTCCGAGATATTCCGCACACGCACCTCCATCAGGCCGCGATCCATGAGATCGGCCATGTGATCGTTGCCGTCATGTTGGACGGGGCATCGGTCGCCGAAATACAAATCGATAAGACGGCGATAAGGGGACTGGATCAGCAGATAACCGGCAAGGCGTTGATTAGGCGTTCGTCCGACCGCCGCCGCGATCGCAGCTATTACCTCGACGAGATCGCGATTGCTCTTGGCGGCATCGTTGCCGAGGAACTGGTATTCGGGTCCTACTCCGACAGCGCCTCGGGACTAAACTACGCCGATCTGGTTCGAGCAACAAATCTCGCTACGGCGATCGAAGGGTGCCTCGCAATGGGCGAAACGCTGGTTGCCGAGGTATGGTCGGATGTAAGATCGCTAGAGGCCATGAGGATTCACGCACCGTGGCTGTGTAAACGGGTAGATGCGATCCTTCGGCAGCAGTTTGACCGCGTCAAGGCGACGCTTGGTGACAATCAGGCACTCCTTAACCGACTGGCCGCCGAGCTTTTGAGAGCGGGTAAGCTCGAAGGGGACTATGTCGGCCAACTTATTAGCACTGAGGGGGTAGCGGCGTCGGACACGACTGTTCGGTCAGTGTCTAGCGATCAATCGCAGCATACTCCCTTCTCGCTTGGCGATCGGCCTCCCTCGGCTGGCTCTCTCTGGTCCAATTATCACTCACCGATTCTCGTTGTTCCGAAGGACGACAGGATGATGTTAGAGTGAGCAGCGGCAGAAGCCTGATGTGCCGCATCTACTTCTCCCATTCGGTTTCCGACCGTGCGACGTCTCGCTCCGCAGCAGCTCTGGATACCATCAGGGCTGCACTGCCAACGTTCGCAATCGTCGACCCAAACAGCATAGAGATTTCCGTCGGCCACTCGAGGGACCACGCGGGCGGTGGAAGGGATTTTTTCAAGGACACGATCCAAGGGTGCGATGCGCTTGCCTTCCTGCGGCTAAACGACGGACGCGTCGGTGAGCACTGGGCGAGGGAAATAAAGTGGGCGCTCGCTGTGGAAATTCCCGTCTTTGAAGTGGCGAAGGGCGGCCTGGTGCCTGTTGACCGGATGCCGCAGAAAATTCGGACCCGAGACGACTTATGGAAGGAGTCACTCGACTCCGAATGGATTTAGGACATGGCACTGCGCTCAGGCCAAATCGCGAGTGCTGTTCCTCCATCGACCATGGCACGTTGGAAGACCCTAACCGCATAGCGACACGACTGAACATGCAGCAAAGCCAGACTGCTGATGTCGTGAAGGCCTGTCTCCATTCGAATGATAGCCCGCAGTGATTTTATTAATGTTGATTGCATCGACGCATTGTGTTGATCGAAGGCCATTGTCTGTAAGCGGTGTCTCGGTGGCACTTTTCTGGACTTTGAAAATCGATAGTCTATGTGAGCGACCGATTTTGCTGAAGTCGGCGGTGTTCAGAGACGTCGATCCCGCTCGACAATCACTTCGTCATCATTTGATCTACCGACCCACGACGCAGGGACTGCGCGGATGACGTAGGTGTGGGCGTCCGCCTTGATCCCATGCACAATGATAACGGTCGCTCTTGGGTGATGCTCGATGATGGTCGGCAGCATTGAGGTGACGTTTGTCACGTCGTCGCCCAGGTCGTTGAACGTCGCGATGCAGTCGATCGGGTTAGTCTGCCTTAGCTGAATCGCTTCTTGGATGTTGTCTTCTGACCCAACTAACCAGAGGTCGTATCCCCGATCATGGTCTCTCGGCGAAAAACCCCGATCAACGGAAATAATGACTTTGGTTTCCATGGCCCCCGCCCGAGTCTCACTCTACCAGACAATTCCACGGCAGCAGTTCGCCAATCTCGGTCTGCTTGTGCCCATTCACTATGTCAGTGAGCGTCGTGGAAAGATAGGCAAACGGCTGCAGGCAGGGCAATTGTTGAAGCTAGGCGCTCTCTTCGAGTATCCCGCGAATTTGTCTAGTGATCTCTAGCCGTTCTTCCTCACCGATAGCGGCATTGCGGCTATTGGGATCCCCTCGATTGATCCCTCTGGAAATTCGGCGTCCATCATTTGCGTCAGCCAGAGAATTCCCGTCCATATTCTTCCACTCTACGCACGCTGCGATCAGCGAGATGTAGGGATCTTCGATAAGCGAAGGATCATTTTCAAGATCGTAAGATCCCAGGGGCTTCAAAAGTTCGCCGAGCTTCCGATAGGCCTCTTTTCCCGTGAGTTGGAAGACGCCTCCCCCGCGATAGTTGTTGCCGTCACCGAGTTTATCGTTGCCCAATCTATTGCCGTATGCCCAATCGCCGAGGGCTTCCGGATTCCTCAGCAAATGGTCCGTGATCCATTGATCTGTATACGGCAGCGCGCGGCTGTGCCAAGCGTTTCGAACGGCGGTAACCGTTGTGTACGTAAGCGATTCCCTTAAAAGTCTGAACCCTCCTGTTTCATGCGCCGCCTGGCCGAAGAAGTGCGCTACGCGGATCGGCTTTTCCGGAATGCCGTAATCACCAAGTATTTCCCTTCCGCGGTTGGAAACGAATGCCTTGATATAATTATCGTAAGTTTGGGTCGATTCTCTCGGAGGGGAAGCGATCTTCGAAAACTGTTCGACAGAGAGAAATGTTCGGGTACCTGTAGCTATATTAGCGGTTGCGTTCGCTCTGGCGAGTTCCGTACTTTCTGCCGCGACGTCCTCGTTCTCCCCATATCCTTTCCCCCCACCGACCGCGTCACGGTAGTCGAAGACCGGAAGTGAAAAACCAAGCTTTTCAGCAGTCTCTGTTCCAATAATACCGTCGTCGGAGTTCGTCCCGAAGGTTGTCGATTGAAAATCGATGACCGCCTGAAATGTCGCGACGTCGAACTCATCGTTAGTGCCAAGCGAACGGCCGTTATATGAGGACAGTTTCTGCTTTAGGGTTACGACATGGGGCCCGACTGATCCCATCCTCAGTATAATTGACTTGCCCTCGCACCGATTCCGGATCATCTGCTGTACTTCGAGGCCGTCAAAGAGCACATACTCGACCGGGTTCTTCGAGCCGATGGGGAAGTTCCCGATGAATTTCTTCCACGGCCCAGATTCCGTTCCTTGGCTCCCCTTTTTCACGGTCCCGGCAATAACCTGGCAGCCTAGACTGGAATACTTGGCCGACGGAATAGACGCGTCAGGTCCCATGTTGAAAGCGCAATGTATATTGTCGCCAGCTATGCGTCCGGATTCCCATCTGTCCGCCAAATCGAAGTCATTGTCGTCGGCTGTACGTTGGATCGTTATAGGGCATTCCTGCAGCAAGGCCCAATGCCCGTTTTTTCCTTCGCTTCGCTTATGCCATCCCGGCACATACTTCCTGTAGCGACCACGCCCGATCTGGTTGACCCCACGGCCTCCTTCGGCCAAACCGCTAGTAACCCACGGGCCATATGGGACAGTCGAGCCTGGATAAAGTGAGAAGCCGCCTCCGGGTGACCAGATGCCAAGCGAGCACTTCATCGTTCGATAGTTGACAGGAGTGAGGGAGATCTGGTGAGCCTTCGCCGTCGGCGTTCCACCGTAGTCCACTGGCAGGCAACCTCTAATGCCGAACACGATGGAGGTATTTCCAGGTATAGGAAAAGACGATCGACGCCAGAGCGCAATGAGATGCGCTTCGGTAAGTATTAGAGCGTCGCCATCGGCACGATCGATAAAATCACCGCTGACACTGCTGTCTTGGCTATCCTGCATTTGAGTATCGCCGCTTGCGGGCGGGTCTTCGCTTTCTGCTTTAAACTCAGCCAACTCGTCCAATGTGGGAGGGGGACCCTTTTCGATGACAATGGTCCAAGTGTTGTCGCCCGCATTGCGCTGCTTCGACACCAAGCGTGATCCGTCGAGGGCAAGATCTTCGAGGACTTGATCGATCTTTGAATCCGGAATTCCTGTCATTACGTGCATGCCAACTCCGTTTTTAAAGACTCAAAGCGTTGCTGCGTAGGCGTCCCTGTGTTTTGCATATTCTGCCGAGTTCAAGAACGTCGCGAGGGGAACATCAATGTTATGAGACTTCAGCCAGATCTGAAGCGTTACCTTCGCCCGATTGCCACCCTGCTTGAGGGCCTGCCTTATTATTGCAGTCGCATCGGTTGGACCATATCTAGTTACAGTTTCGACGCGGACGGCATCGCTGGCCGCAAGAGACTCCGCTGCTTGTGTGTTTATGCCGATCAGGCCGCCTGTAATCGTGCCCGCTGCGTAATACTCCTCGAGATCAGCCAGCGCTAGTTCGAGAGGGTAGGCCTCGTCCAATTCCGAAAGAAGTCGGATGATCCGCGATCGCACTGCGCTTCTGTTCGCCCTCATTTGAGTTTGCAGGAAGCCGATCGTCTGGTTTGCCAACACATCTTTGTCGTAGGCTTCCTTCGTGCCCTTCACGAAGGTGTCGGCCGCCGCCAAACCAGCTTTTGTTGTCTCATTTCCAAGGACGGTCGAGGTGGCACTCAGCGCCAGGCTCGTTGTAGTAGCCAAAAGCGGGATGCCCTGGCGTTCGCTCGTGAGTTGTTGCTCAAACTTTCCATATGCCAGATCCATGGTGCCCATGGTGGAGAGGACGATGGAGTTGCGGAGTTTTTGCCGCTCTGCGCCCGTACTGCTCCTGTATTCTGAGTACCTGGAAGCGCTGTAACCCAAGGTCAGAAAGGAACTTGTACTTCCCTCCGTCGCGAAACGGTCCGGACCGCCCTTGAACGAAGAGGAGCATGATGAGGCAGCGAATAGTGACAGAAGGAGAAGTGCAGACACCCTCTGTCGATTGTTCCAGTTTCGCTTCGGTGTTGAAGAAAACAAAACCATCCCCTCGCGAATCCTACCGACGTCGCGTTCCAATATATCAATTTTGGATACTAATACCTCAAGATAATAAACAATCACTGGCGTGTTGAATTGTCAATAACATACAGCAATGCATGCAAGGTTTGGCGCTATCCGAATGAAAGAGAAGAAACGGCGGCGGGGGGGGCAAATGCTCGTTCTGCCAAAATTACTTTACGATTATAAGACAATAGGATCGATTGTCACTGACTGACTGTGTAGGTGTATATTTCATCCAATAAAATTAGAAAACGTGGTCCGCAGCATGGTTCATTGATGGCAATGCCGGGTGTAGGGAATTTTAATCGATAAGAAACAATGATATAAAGAGGTACGAAAGACGAAGATTTTGAAATGTATTTACAATGGAGAAATTTGTATTAGGCTAGATCGGATCGGGTATGTGGACGATGGAGGTTACTATGCGCTCAGTGGCAATTCTCGTCTTGTTTCCCCCTTTCGTTTTCTCTGCTGTTGCTCTCGCGCAAGAAGGGGCACAGCCGAAGGACATGTACATGGTCGAGGTAGACACTACAGCGATCAAACTCGACAAGATTCAGGGCATCCTGGTCAAGCGGTTGTACGTTGTCAAAGCCGGCGTTCCCGCCGAGGAAGGTGCGGAAGGAATATCATCGTCGTCCATATTCGAAAGCTTCGCCACGCCGCAGATCACGACAAACGTCCTAAAGGTGCCGATGGCCGACACCGCGGTGGACGGTGATGTCAAAGCGGTGCTGGGATTCGGGGACGGCCCAGCGCATTATGGCGGAGGCAAAGGGGGGCCGATATTCGCCGGCCCACCGATAAAGATTCCGCGCCCAGCGCCTGGTGCATCGATCGCACTCGGTTCATTGAAGCTTGATGCAGCGGCGAGTGCCGCTATCGCGGATGGAGTTTCTAGTGCGCATGACATGACAATGGTGTTCGTGAAGGGACAATGAATGCTCCGATTCGTGGGTGTCCAGGCCGCAATTTTGCTCCTAGCCGCACCCGCAGTAGGTTGCGATCTGACGGAAGCGCGGCTTGCTCAGATTAAGGCTGTGCAGTCGGTTACAGTTAAGGGCCTTTGCAATAGCCTTGGATCTTCTCTGTTCGGCTTCGTTAGCCGCTGTGCAGGAACAGACGTCGAAACGGAAGCATCCGATGGTGATGCAACGGTGAAGGTCAACTGGGAGTCCGCTACAAACCTACCCGAATTCACGATAAACATTTTCGGGAAGTCAGCCTTGCTAACCGGCATGGGTGATTGGGGTTACGAGAACCAACTCTATAAGGTGATCCTCTTTCTCGACCTCGGCTGCACACCGCAATATCGCGTCTACGAGTTCGAGCCGCGCTACTTAAAGGCGGATCTTCAAACGGCAAAGGACCTTACAAATCCCAACTGGAAACTGTTCAGCGATCCCGACCGTCAGCGCAAGCTCACTGACAAGATTGCCGCGGCTGTGATTTCGGCGATACGAAGCAAATTGGAGGGACAGAATGGACAATGAAATTCAGCGCGAGAAAGTCCGATACGTCTTTGGGTGGACAATTCTCTTCACGCACTTTGCAACGATCGCTGCCGTATTCGTCTATGGCATAAATCGTTTGCAGTTGACAGAAGTGGTCGGGGCGATCCTAACGGTCGCGCCCTTGACCTCGCTTTATCTAATGGCATTCCTTCGACACGTAGTGGCTCCTCAGGTTCCGCCAGATAATTCCAAAATGCCGAAGCCAGCCTACTTCGTTCAGTTGGTCCTCGTGTTAATTTTCTGCTTTTGCCTCCTGGTTGGAACAGTTTATCTCTTCTGGTCAGCGAAGATCGCCTACGAAAATATCGGCGTCTATACCGGCCTCGTGGAGACCCTTTTCGCGGCATACATGGCTTTGATTTTCAACAGTCTGTTCCCGGAAACCGTTATAACCGTGGGGAGCGGCAATTCACCGCCAAGCGGGAATATCGGAGGTCAGATTCAGCAACAAAATTCACCGCCGACCCCAGCGATTTAGCGCCGTCGTCGAAAGGCCTCCTCGGGGTGAGTTGTGATGCTCGAGTACACCGTTCGAGCAAAGGTGACGCACGGTATTTCGGCAACATCGGGTAGCTTCCATGACCCGCCAGTGACGCTCATATATTCATATGGACTTCAAGCAATCGTTGACCGTCGATCCGCTCGTCAAAACCTCATCGAGGCAATTTGTCGTTAATGTAGCCGCAGCATTGATGCTGAGACTGTCGGTCTTGACTAGAAAGAGCACATTTCAGCGGGTCGATGCATTTTTCGTCTTTGCATGTGGCTTTGTGGCCGTTGACAAGCTGGAGGCCCCATCGTTTCTCCCAGCTACTGCCGGCGGAAGAAGCCCCGTTTTGCTCGTAGTGACTTCTCTGTGTAAAGGTCCGCGGCTACGGCTTAGTGTAGAAAGGCCGAGAGCCCCTTCTCGGTCCCAAATTGAACAGCAGGCCGCCAACAGCGAGTCACCGCGCAACCGCAGCAGCCCCAACGTCTCACCGGCTGACGCCCGTGGGCATTTTCGCAGCCGATCGACGTGCATACCGATAGAGAGCTGAGGCTTGTGCGTACACCTCGGCAACGTCGACGATATAGCGATCGAGATTAATTTGGAGGGTTACGTGACCGGGCCTGCCATGGTCCGTCATTAATCCAGCTACCCAGCCTCGAAATGCTAGGCTCTAAGCTGTCACAAGTTCGACCGCCGGATCGCGCAGCCTTTCCGACAACGCGAACACCTCTTGAAAGCCTCCGCCACAGAAGCCGTCATGTTTTAGCAGTGCCTTCAAAGTCACGACCCGCCAGTCGTTCCTATGATGTTCTCTTGTCTCGCCGACTATCTGCTTAGCCAGAAGAACGCGGATATCCGGAGCGCCTCCGTACTCCCAAATCATACGGAGTGACGTCGAAAGGCTTGAAAGATATGTGTTCAACTCGGCGGAAAAACGCTCATTCAGGCTCAAGGCACCCAATTGGTAGACAAGTTTTTCCGCCAGCGCTGGCCCCAGAAGACCCTGTTCAGCCACTGTGAATTCGAACGACAAAGCTGCGCCCTCCAACGTGACTTCCGCCACGATGAAATCGATATCCGGCAAGACATCGAAATAGGCATGCACGAACCTTTCGGACTCGAGATCCACGCCCTTGTCGGATTTCATTTCATTGCAGTCACCGCAAACTGGAACAAGGTTGCGGCTATAGATCGCGAGGGTCTTGAATGCAGAGCGCGGTAGGAAATGATCCAACTTCCTTGCGATCGTAATCCCACAAATGGGGCAGCGCCCCACTTCTCTCAATAGATCGCGCCTGACGTGATGCAGGCGACGCCCTTTCTTCAAGAGATCGTATGCACTATACAATGCGTCTTTAATTTCCGATCCAAGGTTTGGACCGGCGTGTGCGGCGGAAGGTGCTCCCGCAGATTGATCGTACGAATTATAAATCGCCATCAGCGCTACGATTTCTTCTTCGCTTGCTTGGTAGCCTTTTTCTTCCCTCCGGTACTTGTATTTTTTAAGGGCGTTTTTCAGGTCTTCTTCGACAGTGTCTCTGCTCGGCGTGGGAAGGTTTCTCAAGACGTTTTCCGCCTCATTGCGTACTTCGACATTACGTACGCTCGGGCTTGAGAACTCAACCCGTTAGTGAACACTGGCTCTATCTGCTCAATCGTATCAAAACCCTCGATTAGCAAGTCGAGGATTTTGTGAAAATCGGTCGACGATGCGGTCAAGCTAAACGCGTCGTAGGTTAGCAATCCAACATTTTCTCCAAACGTCTCTCTAGTCGGTGTTGTGATCTCAATTTCGTTGTCGACGCGATCCACAAACCGCACGTGGCGGGCGAGGGTTTCCTGCAAGATGACGGGAGAGTGGGTGGCTATAACGCAAAGTGCGCTGACCTCGGAAAGCACTATGCGAACCGAGTGCATCAACGCCGCGGCAAGTGGGGGATGAAGATGCGTTTCCGGTTCGTCAAAAAGTATTAGTGCGTTGCGGGAGGCATGGGCTACCAGCGACACCACGACATGCAGGGCAATTTTGTGCCCCGTGCTCCAAAATAAGAATGTCTCGCGAGCGTTTGTCGCGCTCAACGCTACTTCAAAATCCATCTCAGCAAAAGACGGATCTGCCGCCAAAGGCTCGATTGCAGCCTTCAGAAGCGCACGCTTCCTATCGGAGGTATCAATTTTTACAAGTAGTCGAACGAACTCGTCTGCAAGCTGATCGAGCGATTTCAACATCGTTGTGGTGCGACGATCACCTGTGTCGCTTTGCTTGCTATTGGCACTGGCTTCGGCTTCATCGAGCTGGTTGTCGTGGTCCAGCTTAGCTTCGGCAGCGATATCACGCAGACCGCAATAGACGAAACGCCCTTCACCGTTAGTAATATCGCGGGCGATCTGGGCAAAGTCCGAATCTGACGATCCCGGTACTTCGAAGCTATCGAATGCACTGTAGGAGACGGTGATCACACGAGGAAAACCGATGCCGTTGGGCTCTAGCTTACCCTTCTTCAGCATCGATTTCCGAGTTCGCTCCTCAGGTGTCGCGAAAGCCACATGCGCCAAATTGGCTAGAATTGTGCTCTTTCCCGAACCGTTCCGTCCAATAATCACGAGGGCTCGTTCCGGAAGAAGAGTTTTCCTCTTGCTTGGGCCTAGTCGTCGAAACGAACCGAGATAGGAGTCGGGGACGGGCGCGTCTAAGGCGAACGTTATAGCCTTTTCGCTTTGAGCTGGACGAAAGGAGAATTCTCCTTCCACGTCGGGAAGGACGGCGAAATTTCCATGGAAGAGGGCTGACGCGTCTTCAACGTACGTATGCCAATCGGTGGCTCCTCGGAAAAGGGACGTCTTCCAGCCCGGCTCGCTTTCGAATTCCTGAACCAGGGCTTTACCTGCGGCCACGTCCCTCAATGTCGAAACCAACTCATCCTTTTCGTTCTGATCGAGTTCATTCAGGCGCTCGTAGTAGTCCAGCGATGCACCAATCGAGCAGAAATTTGCCGCGAGACCGCGAGTGATATCAGTCGTGACTTGAAAGCCGTCAGTGTCCTTTTGCCCCTTTTTTAAGATTTTGACCGAAACGAGAAAATAGTAGGGCTCGTCGTCAGTTCGTCCGGCGCGGTACACTCCGTAACGGGTCAAGAAGCCGTAATCATTGAAATCGTCCTGCTTTAAAACGAATTTGGTACGAAAAGTAATTGCGACCCGTCGACCGGGCCCGAGAATGGATATTTGCATCAGGTTCGCTTGGAGTTGGTGCTATCAGGTTTCTGAACGACAATACGTGCAACTATAACGATAAAACGCTAGCGTGGGTTAATAACGCGTCAACGTTCAAAGGGAAATGTTGTAATGAGCCCTAACTGAATTCCAGGGTTTCGATATCGATCTCCACCAAGACCTTGTCCGCGATCTTCCGTCCTTCGTCGTCGAACGAATAGACCTATCTGGAGGTCGGCATCTTGATGCCCTGGAAGTCTTTGTAGCTTGACATACTCTCCAAGCTTAAAGCGCTCCTGCGCAAAGCGGCAGAAGGCATTGTCACCGGACTTTGGGACCGGATCGGATAATTGACCGATCTCACAATCGGGATAGATCAGCAGCGAACATAGGGTCGGTGCGACCACGGGCAAGGCAAATTATGGGCAAAACCTGCGTCGGAGTCCATGGCCTACGCCAGGTTCGTGCTGCGTGGAGGTACTCAGCACGTCTCCTGCGATAGGCGCTCCGGGAGGCCATTTGTTGACCTGAAACTATTGATCACAAGCCAGAGCATAGTGCAGTTAGCTGATTTCTCGGCCAATCGGCCGTTCCACATCGAGATCGAACGACTGTCTCGGTCTGTCTGGATTCCGGGAGCGCGCGGCCTTTGGTTTCTTGAACGCACGAGAGGTCAGTACAACGTCGCTCGATCGAGGGAGGGAACTTCGGCGGCGGCAAAGCGTCGGTTCGCCGTAAGGTGCCCTCCCGCCCGTAAGTTCTCCAAGACAGACGTTGCAAAGTTCACCAAAGCTTGGGAAGGCGCTCCGCATTCAGTATCGAACGGCGCACAGTATAATTATCAAGCATGGCTGGATATCGCGGACGCAACGGACTGGACCCCGACCGAGGACTGGTACAAGCAACTTATTGCGAAGGCTATCATCTTCAAAGCGGCCCAGAGGTCGGTCCGTGAAGGAAATTTTCCCGGCTATCGTGCTCAAATCGTCGCGTACCTGGTGGCGCTTGTAGGCTTCAAAATCGGCAGCGAGATCGATTTCAACTTGATTTGGCAGAAGCAGGCGGTTTCAGCTGAGTTTCAAAATCTGCTTTCATTTTGGGCACCCTTGGTGGAAGCCAGCATCAAGAAGGCGGCCGATCGCAATAATATAAGCCAGTACTGCAAGCGACCGGAGTGCTGGGATGCAGTCAGGTGGGATGGGGCGACAACAATCGAATTGGCGTTGCCGCAAGCCCCCAACGCTAGATGACGATGTTTCAGCGATATCCCCAGCACGGCGTCTAGTCCGCTCCAACTCGTGTCCATAGAATTTGCCTCGCCCGGTGGCAATGACTGGTTGCGTTTGTAGCATCGCGGATGATAGCATTCCGACAAAAGAGCGCGGTATCATACTATGAAGATTTCCATTTCTATTCCAGACCTTAGTTCCGCGCAGCAATCGCGGCTGGCACCTGAACTTGTCGACAAGTTGAGGGAGGTAGACGGTGTTGACGCGACACTGCAAAGAAGCGACGCGGAAGCACAGGACTTTGGAACAATAGTCGAAATCCTTTTGGGTGCTCCAAAAATTATCGGTGGATTGACAGTCATCCATAAGTGGATGTCGAGAAAAAACGTAGACCTTGTGCAAGGGGAAGTGGAAGGGAAGAAATTTCAACTTCGGAGAGACTATCCAGAGGATATTCAAAAGATAATCGACCTGATCGAAACGATTAAAGACGATTTTTAATTGCCATGGAAGGCCAGACCTTTGCTATCATTTTGGGAGCGAGTAATTGGCCGAAAGACCCCGGACTGAAGGGCTCTAACGCGTTTTTAAATTCCGCACTCGCTTTTGAAAGTTACATTTCATCTGCCGACGGATTGTCGGTACCTCGACAGAACATATTAAACCTTTTCGACAGCGACGAACCCACGTCTGTTATCAATGAGGCAATATCTGAGTTTCTGCGGAAGATTAAATCTCCGGAGCCGTACAACCTCATTCTATTCTATACCGGCCATGGCGGATTTACGAGGGCAGGAGATAACTATTGCTTAGCTCTCCGGTCATCGAAAAGAGAGACAATTGGCGCGTCGGGCTACCGGGTAAGTGATTTCGCCGAAACCGTCAATCGACTGTCCCCGACAGCAAGGCGGTTCGTTTTCCTAGATGCATGCTACGCCGCCAGCGCGGTCACTGATTTCATGCCTCAGAGCGGGGTCGCTGACGAGATCTTCAGGCAATTCGAGAGAGTTCTACCAGACTACGGGACGGCCCTTCTGTGTGCAGCGAGTTCTGACGAACGCGCTTGGGCACCTGCTGGCGCGGAGTTCACAATGTTCTGCGAGGCGCTTCTGCATGTGTTGGAAAATGGGTCCCCGTATTTGCCGCAGTATCTATCTCTGCGGCAGATCCATCGCTTAGCTGTTACGCATATCCACAACAAGTATGATGACAAAGCGGTCCTGCCGGAAATACACGAGCCAAAGCAATCTAGGGGAAGTATCGCAGAAAGCCCGGTATTTAGGAACTTCGCCGTCCCCGTTCTTGACCCTCACGTCAATCAGTTTGAGGGGAAATTAGATATTGAAGCTGAGAGAGAAAAGAAAGTCGAGAATAGTTCGCAGAACAATAATCGCAAATTAAAACCTGAAACAACACCCAAGGAAAACTTCAAATATTTTCAAAGGCCAGTGAGATATACTGTACTCCTCGCGGTTCTGATAACGACAATGTCATTATGTGTCGCGTTTATAGGAATCTACTATCAGAAAGCTGTTTTCGTTTGGCAAGACGAGTCCGTTAGCATTGCGAGTGACGATGATGCCCGTTGGCAAACCGCAAGACTTCTTGGCACCGCTTCATCGCTTGATGACTATATTCGTGAGAACCCCCAAGGAAGGCATGTTGCTGAAGCCAAGTCACAGAAGAAAATTGTTGAACAAAACATAGATGCTGCCAATAAGTTAGCAGCAGACAACTACTTCTGGACGAAGAGTAAAACGAAGAATTCAATTGAAGCGGTCGATGCTTATTTGAATGATTTTCCTGAAGGCGTGCACGTAGCCGAAGCGGATGGTTTAAAGAAGCAGCTCGGTGAAGCAATCAGGGCCGCAGCAGACAACGCAGCGTGGGAGAAGGCTAAGGCGATTGGCACAATCGAACCGGTCCAAGAGTATATAAGAGACTTCGTTGGTGGCGGGCACGTGGACGAAGCTATCGCACTTACTCTCAGGCTGCAGAAACAGATTGAGGAAGCAAATCGGGCCTCGGCGGAAGAGACAACATGGAAGGCCGCCCAGTCCGCAAACACGCTGGAAGCCGTACAAGTGTTCCTGCGGCGGTATCCACAGGGCAAGCATCACACTGAGGCGTCCTTACTCAGTAGCAAACTTCGAAAGCAGAATGAAGATTCTGCTAGGGCAGCCGCGGACGATGCTGCATGGCAGATCGCCCTGTCGGCGAAGACGGTTGAAGCCGCTCGGGCATATCTTCAAGACTATCAGCAAGGTTCGCATGCGGAAGAGGCTACTGTGCTCGCCGACGAACTGCAGAGGCAATCCGATGTTGCTAAGCTCGCTAAACTCGATGAGGCAGCGTGGAGCGTAGCAGTTTCCGCAAATTCGATAGAGGCCGTCGAAACCTATCTCGGCGAACATCAGGAAGGCGAGCACGTCGCCGAAGCAAATGAATTAATCGGTCGCCTAAAGAGGACGATCAGGGCGGCGGACGATGACGCGTGGCAGCAAGCAAAAAAAGCAGGCACTCGGAACGCCGCTCAAAGCTACCTGCAGGCCTATGGCCAAGGCGCGCATGTCGCGGAGGCGAGAATGCTCATCGCAATGTTCAAAGCAAACGTATCCGATCCAGGGCCTCCAAACACCTGGGATGACCCAAGCCATTTCGCTTTGGATATGCCTTGGAAGCAGTCGTCACAGTTCTACTATGATATAGGTTGGAGGCTATCAGCGCCGCGTTTATGGACGCCACTCAACGCTATTGTTCCAAACTTCTTAGAATCTTTCTACCGGCGTGAATCGAATCGATCTTCGGAAACTGCAGTTGTCCCCCAGAGCGGGCCATATCGTCCCCCGACTGCGTCAAACGGATTGCTCGAAACTCCTTCGGCAGCCAAGCTCCAGATAGATTCCGAAATGAAAGATAATGACCTCATTATGCCCACGTTCGGCCCCTCGACGGTTCCCACCGAAGAAGGGCGCAGAGTTCCGCACGAGTTATCTCAAAGCAGGGAATCAAACGACCCCAAATCGTGGGGAACGCCCTCAGAATGGCAACGTAAGGCTGAGCAACTGATCCTGCGGTCAAATAATGAGCGCGAGGCCATCGCCTGGGCATCTGCGTTAAACAAGAACACTTCGAAGTCGATGGAAGCGTATCTGCTACATTATCCATCAGGCATACATGCAGGAGAAGCACTCAGTCGAAAGAAAGCGCTTAGTAAAAATAATAAAACGCTGGATACCGCAAAACGAATTGATAAAACGATAATAACTAAACAACGAGGTGGAGTTGATTCTCTTGGCTGCCCAGCAGGTCAATATCAACCTAGTAAAGCGTATCCGAGATGCGGGGCGCTTCAGAAATTTTAGCGTAAGATAAAAGGTGATTAAGGCCTACTTTGGTTTCTCATCCTCAAATAGAAAGGGATACAGTATGATTTTCCGAGCGTTACTCGTTCTCGCGTTCATAATTTCCCCGATCACATCATCCTATGCGGTCAGTCTTTCACAATCCGAAGTCGGTGTGCGGTTCGAGCCCAGGCGATGTGGTGAGAACGGCGTCCGCGTTACCAAAGCAGTCGCGCAGGTTATTGTCGTGGGTAATTCCGGCCACCTCAACTGCATTATTCGTATCACGGACAAGTTGCTAAACATGTCCGACATCAAGGCGGGCTTCGTTTGCGTTGCATCCTGGGAAGCAAAGTCTGCAGAATACGTGAAGTCGGACGATAGACGAGTTTTGGCCGAAGTGCACTACGCCGAAAGTCTCCGCCGGGCCCAAGAGGCAGCCAAATTTCAAAAGATCCCTTTGGAGATCATTTACATCACCACAAATCAGGGGCCGCCTCACCGCGAAGCTCGCTGCAGGTTCACCTAGCGCCAATTGGCGGCAGATGGACGGACGCGTTACTCACGATCATTGGTTAGCCAGTAGCAGCGGAGTTCAATCTCGAGGCTGTATCTGGTTGATCCAACGGGCGCATGCTCCCAAAATCACCAACGCCATGCCGGGGGAGTGCACCTCGGAAGTCCCGTGCGACAGCCAATTTCGCATTAAAATCAGGCCCTCGACGGAGTCCGACGCTCGACCCTCCCCGTGTGGCTCTTTTGGGATGATACCTTGCTTGCGGGCTCGATCGGCAAAGCTCTCGAAGCGACGGCATCCATCCTTGATCGACATCCCAGATCGTACGGAAAAGCTCTCGCGTGGGGGGCATAGCAGAAATACCGCCTGGAGCATGTTCGAGTTCCCCAGACATCCAGTCCATCTGCCGTTCTGCAGCGAGCCAGAAATGCATCCATGATGAGACGGGACCGACGCTTTGGATGAGTAGACGAAATGGTGCGCTCTTCGCGCCATATGACGGCGGCTTCGATCTATTTCCTTCGACGGCATCCGAGGTTGTTAGGCTAAAGACTATCTATGCTGATTGGTTCTCAGATCATCCTGAAGGTCTTTGATGCGTAACCGAGATGCGGAGCAGGTTCGCAGCAATGGCGGCAATCGGCCCAAACCGGTCATGAAATATACGCTTTTCCGACGGCCGCTTTGCGTCTTCACAGCAGTCATTACAGCATTTTAGCGCGTTACCAAAAAGCAGACGTCCGCCGACCGCGGCTCGTTCAGGCGTAAACGATAGTCGGCTCATAGAAGCAACGGTCGCGGCCAGAAGCGCGCACTTCAGGTAGGTGCGTCGACAAACTTTGCGCCACTCGCGGACTTTCACCTGCATTCGAAGACCGAACCTTAACGGAGTGGCCAACGCGCAGGCGCACACGTTATCGCGGCTGCCACAATCTCAGTTCACCGCCTTAACGCTTCGGCACTAACGTTCGACGAGCGCCACAACCTGTGCTAGTATAAGTTCCGGAGGGGAGCATGCTAACAAAGATCAAGAAACTAAAAAGTCTCGGAGTGTTCGACAACTACGCGGCACCACAGAATCTGAAAGCCTTCGAGCGGTTCAACGTCGTCTACGGCGAGAACGGCTCAGGCAAGACGACTCTCTCTCGGCTTCTCGCTTGCCTTCAGGCTGGAGAGCACATGGACTATCCGAACCTCGAGTTCGCCATCGACACTCAGTCGGGGCCGCTGACCCACGGCCAGAAGTATGCGCGCAACGTCCGCGTTTTCAACAGCGACTTCGTAGAGGCCAACATCGGCCGCTTTGACGGACCACTTCGCCACATCCTGATCCTTGGCGAGGGGAACAAGGTCATCGCTGAGGAAATCAAGGTCGAGATCGCGATCCGCGACGACCGAGCGAAGCGGCTTCAGGACATCGTCGCCGCCGTCACAAAGCTGGAGACAGAAAGGGGCAAAATCTTCTCGACTATTGCCAAGACCATCGGCGAGGCAACGAGCGGATCAACCCTTCGGAACTATCGCAAGCCCGACGCCGAGAGGGCTTTCGGGAAGCTCGGGAAAGCAACCGCACTCAGTGAATCTGAGCTGGCGGTGCACCGCGCGACCGTTCGGCAAGAACAGATGTCCGAGGTGGAGAAGCTGAATGTGCCTCGCATCGTCGAGCCCGGCACAGAGAAGACCATCGGCCCTGTAGGTGCCGCCCATGCTCTGGCGCAGAGGTGCGAGGCCCTCACGATGCGCTCGGCCCAATCTGCCGTCATCGCCCGGCTCGCCGGGCATCCGACGATCGCGACGTGGGTGGAAGAAGGCGTCAGCCTTCACAAAGACCACAACAGCGAGACCTGCGAGTTCTGCGCCCAGCCCTTGCCTGCGGCCCGGCTCAAGGCGCTTACGGATCACTTCAGCGTCGAGGATCAGCAGCTCAAGAACGAGATCGACCAGGAGCGCGCATGGGTTGCCACCGTGCTGGAAGCCCTCGGTGGGTTCACACTCCCGGATCGCCTTGCGCTCTATTCTGAGCTTCGGGCAGATTATGACGCCGCCGTGAGTGCCTTCGCGGCCGAGCTGGAAGCTGTCAAGCGGCGGGTGAGTGCCCTTGATGGCGCACTTGCAGACAAGCTTATGCGGCGAACCGAGACCTACGTGGCCGAAGTCGATTCCGATGCAGAAGCCCTCAAAGCAGCGGTCACCATGATCGCTGAATTGATGCAGAGACACGATGCGAAGACCAAGGGCTTCGAGGCCGAAAAGTTAGCGGCTCGCAACGCGATCGAGGAACACTACCTACTGACGATCAAGGATCAAGTCGGGGAGATCGCTGATAAAATCGCCGCTTACGAGGCTGAAGAGACTCTTCTCACGCAGGGCGGTGAAGGCTTGCCGGACAAGCGGAGCCTCGCCGGTATCACGCAGTCGATCGTCGACAAGCAGGCCCGAATTTCGAACGAGCACAAGGGCGGCGAGGAGTTGACAGCCCACCTGAAGCAGTTTCTCGGGCGCACCGATCTCGTCTTCGAGAATAGCAAGGAGGGCTATATGGTCCTTCGACGGGGCAAGCCCGCGAAGCGCCTTAGCGAGGGGGAGAAGACCGCGATCGCGTTCCTCTATTTCCTCGTCCAGCTAAAGGATCAAGACTTTGATCTACCCGAAGGCGTCGTGGTCATAGACGACCCGATCTCCAGCCTTGATTCAGGGGCGATCTATCAGGCGTTCTCATTCCTGAAGAACGACGTTCAGACCGCTAAACAACTTTTCATCTTGACCCACAATCACGAGTTCCTGCGGCTTGTAATTAACTGGTTCCAGAACCTTCCAAAGTCTCTCAGGAAGCAGTGCTTCTACTCAATGGTGCTGTGCTCGGAGACAGCCGGCGGCCGATCCGCGCGACTCGCTCCCCTTGATCAACTCCTAATTGAACACGCGACCGAATACCACTACCTTTTTAAGGTGCTTCATACGTTGAAGTCCGATGGCACGATTATGAGCTGTTATCACGTCCCCAACGTCGCCCGGAAAGTTCTCGAAACCTTCCTCGACTTCCATGTGCCGTCAAACAAGTCGCTCTATCTCAAGCTCGATGAGACGGACTTCGACCCCCACAAAAAGACAGCAATCTACAAATTTACCAACGACCTGTCGCATTTTACTGGCAAGGGATTCGACCCCGCCCTGGTTGCTGAGACGCAGAAGAACGTGGCCTACCTGCTGGAGATGATCAAGGGCGTCGCGCCATTGCACTATGCCGGGCTGAAAGTTTTGGCCGAAAGTTGACTGGACGCCAGCACCAGCGACACGGGATTGGCGCTAAGCTTAGGGGGGGTGCCCTGAAGGGACCTTCTAATGGTCTTCCATCGGTCACCCACCTGCCATTGGCGCGCAGCTAGGGGAGTGACGATGGGTGACGGGGTGAAGGACGAGGGCGTATCGCTGGATTGGTTCGGCGGGAGCGTCCCGGTTCAGGGGGAAGGGACGATTGACGGCCTGCCCCTGTATTTCCGCGCACGCGGCGCTCAATGGAGCCTCGACATTGGCCGGATAGATGGCAGCGACCGCCCCCCTTTGTGGTGGCATGTTGAATCGTGGGGCGAATGGCCCGAGGCCGGATACATGCCGGAGGCCATAGCGCTTGCTATGATCGACAAAGCGGTCGCCCTTTATAGAGAACAGAAACCGCAGGAAATCGACCCCGATCATCCCGGTTGGCCGGATCACGTTATGCGGGCGTGGAGTGATGAGAGGTTGGGAACAAAGGCGGCGACCGCTCACCTTGGCATTGACGCGCAGGAACTTGAGAGACGGACGCTAGAGCGGGGTTTGCCCCTCAACGCAACCCATGAAATATTCAAGGTCAGCGATGCGGCCAGAGATAAGCTTGCGGCCGAAATCGAGCCGTTCAATTTCCCAAAGGGTTTCCATGAGCGAGAGCGTGCAATCTTGCTCGCATGGGGCAGGGGAACACTTTCCCTCGATCAAGCGGCACGGTTCCTTGGCATCAGGGAGGGAGACGTTGTTAAAAAGGCCCGTTTCATTGGCATTCCGTCACCAATAGAAGGCTAGACGGCTCATCGAGGTTCCTTTTGCCCCTCCCGGCTTTGTGCTATGCTCGGGCAGGAGGCGAGCTTGGCGGATATTGCATCAATCTACATCGAGCGCGGCCGAGCATTCCTAGATGCTGCCGATACGCTGATTGCAGCCAAGGCCACCACCGCAGACGCGAGCTATCACCCTCTTGCGACACTCCTCCTATTCTCGATAGAGATCAGTCTGAAAGCCGCCCTTCTATCGAAAGGTGTGCCCGCGAAAAAAGGGCATGAGATCGACCGATATTTAATCGATGCAACCGCCGTTGGCTTGCCAGTTTCCGAGGAGATTGCGGCGGGCGTCTTCGGCCTTGCCGAACCTTATCGCCTTCATGGTCCGCGCTATGCCCCCATCGAGCGGGCGACCATTTCAATGCCTCCAATCGCCATCATGCGGGACCTGGCTTCCTGCATCGTGGACTTATGTGCCACGCTAATCAACGGGGGAAACTATCAGACGCCTTTCCAGCCATTGACCGGCGCAGAGGCCGAGGCTTTGCGAGATCGCGTTGCAGCGGCCTATCAGGCGCAGGTAGACGCCTTCGACCCTTCGCGCGTCTATACCGAGCAAGACAAGCCCGATATTCCGCTAGGTATGCGGACGATAACGAAGGTGTCGCGCCCATGAGGGAAGTCGGAAGGCCGAGCATTAGTTGAGTTCTGCAAGCTAATCTTATGCTATGTGGCGGATCGCGAACGCTGTTTGCGCTTCGAAAAGCACCGTGGGGGGCGTATGGCCGACTTTAATCGCATGACCATTGTTGCCGCAGCCGAAGTGATAGCGGGGTTCAATTCTCATAACGATATGGAGGTGCTCGAAGTCCAGTGGGGCATATCAGGGCGATGCAACGCATCAAGCAAGTCAGGCCGCGTCGCAGCGCTCGCTCGAATAGCAGCAGACGAGGACATCGAGGTCATGACGGAGAGCGGTCTTGTAGCCCTCAGCAGAGCCTTGGTCGAGTTGGGCGTTAAAGCCCCTGAAAATGTCAGGCTTACTGATAGCTGGAAGAAGTTCGTTGCGGGTTTACGGTTCGATGGCTTTGAAATTATCGAAACAGAGATCGAAATTGAACCGAGTTCCCTGTGGGGCGGCACACAAGTCAAAACGATGAGGACGCTCGCCCGAATGCTTCCCGCCGATGTTCCCGAACTTGATTTCCGGGAAGCGGAGAGCGAAGTCGTCCAACTTCTTGATCGACATGGGTTCACCGTGGCCAAAGGCCACCTCAGGTTGGCGCTATCAGCATTCCAGCGCGGGGATTGGTCGCCCGCAAACGGCGAACTCCGCAAATTCTACGAGAATTATCTGAATGAAATTGCCGATAAGCTCGGTTATTCTGGTGTCCAGGACAGCAAGGTGAAGCGGGATTTTCTCGGCTCCTTGGTGCCGCCATTCCTGCTCTCAGATTACAATGAGTGGCATGCCAACAATCAGAAACCCCAATATGTTCAGGGGTTAATGAATAGGATGCATCCCCATGGCGGACATCCCGGCCTTTCCGAGGAGGAAGATGCAACTTTTCGACTCCAAGTCATTCTGGTGACTGCGCGATTGTTCCTCCGCCGCTTTGACCAAAGAACCTAGTGATGCCATCAGTTAATTCCCAAATGCTGTGGCTAGGCTGATTCAACCGCATTTATTCGTGAGCTGCCTTGGTGGCCGCTTGTGGGCCACAAGGTGACTATCTCCGTTAGAGTGTCATTTCGCCCTCTACCGGCTTGACCATCACCAGATACGCCGGAAGTGGGGAAACGACTTCCTTGGCTCCCTATCGCCCGGCCTGCGTTGCCTTGGGGCGGGAACCGTCACGGTAACAAGTTCATCATGGGCCAACTTCCGCGTGACTGAACTCATCAGACCTATTTTTCAAAAAGCATTCAAAAGGCATTTTGATAAATCGCTGATAAATGCGTTAAGTCATTTGTTGACACAAAAGAAATGCCTTTCTATAGATGTAAGCACGTTCCAGCCATTCATAGTTAAGAAGTCATTCAAAAATGACAAACGTCAGTGGTTCTCCTGCAAAGATCGCAACTCGTCGCGGTCTTTTCGAATTCGGCATTGAAACGTTGGAAAGCGAGGGCTGGAAGGTTTCGAGGATTTTGCGAGGCGGCAAAGCAAGCTTGCGACAAATTTCGAGAGGATCGGAAAAGCACAAGGTATCAATCAGAACGTCACAAGACGCCTGGATTGCTTTCCCTCGCAAGAGCAATGGTGAAGGCTGGCTTACGCTTGATGACGTTGATTTTGTCGTAGCCGTCTCAGTTGACGACAAGCACAACCCGACCGTAGCCCGCGTCCACATGATCCCGGCCGATGATGCTAGAGCGCGTTATGACCGAGCTTACGAGGCTCGCAAGGTGGCAGGACACATTCTGCCGGTCGGCCGTGGACTTTGGCTGTCCCTTTATAACAAGGAACAACCAGACCCGGTGTCGTATGTCGGCGCGGGTATGGGCCTCGACTATCCAGCTTTGGCGGCCCGCGATCTTGCGAAAGAGGGGCTTCCGCAGGAGAGTGATGATGCTGACGACGAGGTTTCGGACGATGAAGCTGACACTCAAGTCGCAGCGCCAGCAGCCGAAGGCCCGTTGACGATACCGGAAGCCAAGCGCCGGTTATCGGAAAGCTTAGGAGTTCCGATTTCCGCGATCAAGATCACCATCGAGCATTAACGCTGGAACGTAGTGTACCGATGATGAGCCGCTGGCTGAAAGGCCAGCGGTTTTCGCATGTCGCGGTTTTATCAAAGAATACGCCCTGCCTTGCGAGCTTCCTCCCGCGACTTCACCCGTTCGGCCTCTGCAAACTCCTCCAAATCGTTCAGCCCATTATCGAGGGTAACGAAAGCCATTGCCTTTGCCGCATCTAGGCTATCTTGCCAGCGCGGCCACGACGGAGAATAGCCAGTTTCATGCATGAGGTGGACTTGCCACCGGCCCCGCGATTTAGGGAGGAGCGTGATCGTAAAGCCCTCGATTTTAGTGGTCAGGGAATTATCCCCGAGTGTCGTCCAATCAAGTTGCCAATAGGTCCGCTCAAGCCGACGATGAAAGCGAACCGCCTGGCTGATAAAAGCCATCAGTTCACCGCTTACTTTCACCTCGCCTTCAACGGCACGATTAATCCCGCGTAGGATCGTTTTATGAGGACGATAGTCGCCAAGGTTCCTCATGCGATCTGCAAGCTCGACTGGCGTCCAGCAAAGTTCTTTCAGAAATCGAATAAATTCCGCTTGAAGCTCTTCATTTGACCACTCACGCTCACCAAAAAGAGATTCGCCGCCGTCAGCTTCTTCATCCATTTTGTCTCTCCGATTGACTTTTCTGTCACCCAATGAGCGACATAAAGTCATCATCGAGGCGTCACGTCAAGTAATTTTGGAAGTGGCTCACGATTAAGGCTCTTCGTGGAGCCGGTAGACATCGCCGTTGTCCTGGCGTTCTCTCAGCCCTTTATAAGCCGCATGTCTTAGCTTTTCGTCAGCCGTCCATGCCCGAAATTCGATTTCCGCAATCAATGTCGGCTGCACCCAAACAACGGCACGTTTCCCTTTGTAGGGAACGGGCGGCACTTTCCGTTTATAGGGTAGCTTGTCCATGATGGTCCGCAGATCGAGCGCCGCTCGCTCTTTGAATCCGGTTCCGACGCTACCGACATAAAGCAGACTGTCGCCATGATATGCAGCAAGGAGTAGGGATGAGAAACCGCCGCGTGCGCCTATGCTTGGTTCGTATCCGACGATCAAAAAGCTTTCGGATTGCACGCATTTCAGCTTGATCCAGTCATCATTCCGGCCGCTGCGATATTTGCTATCGCGATCTTTGCCAACGATGCCCTCAAGTCCTAATCGGCAGGCGTGATCGAGCAGTTCTTGCGGATCGGCGTCGATCTCTTCCGAGAAACGGATTAGCGTAACATAGCACGATGCCCCCCCAACAACTCAGAACTATGACCGATTCAGGCTGGTCTACCAGATACAGTTCTGGAGTCGGTCATGTGTGGACGGCGACGAACGTCATCCCGTTGTGCTGATCTGTGACGAAGCTCACCTTTACCTACCTAGTCGCCAGTCCGAGGTGGGCCAATGGAACGCAGGCGTTGGAAAACTTTTAGCGTATTGCCAAGGAAGGCCGCAAGTACGGGGTGAGCCTGACGGTCGTCAGTCAAAGGCCTTCGGACTTCAGCACTACTATATTTAGCCAATGCGGAACCATCATTAGCCTACGATTGGCCAACAAAGTCGATCTGGCGGTGGTCCGCCAGCTTCTTTCTGAAAGTCTCGAAAGCCTGATGGAGATTTTGCCGACGCTCGATGTCGGCGAGGCGGTGTTGTGGGAGACGCCGTTCTTCTGCTACCCGTATAAAGCTGGACAAACCCGCGAACCTTCCGCGAAAGCGCGACCATCCCCTTTTGGAAGCGTTGGGAAAACCCAAAGGCTCTGATCAAAATCGAAGAAGCCGTCGAAAACATGCGTCGACAAAGCAAAACTTAGGTCTACTCTTGAGTCCAGAACTCCTCCTAGGCCATCAAGCGGCCCTCGTTCAAGCCGGACTGCCCCGCGCTACCGAACTTTCCAAACCCAAAGGACCGGTCAGGGAGTTGCCGCCCGCGACTGACAGATCATTGCAGGAGTGGGACTGGAGACTCCGGCTGCCGCGCAGGCCAGGCGACAGTTCGCCTAGGTTGTGTTAAACGACAGCGCGCCGTCGATTAGCAGTCGGAAAACTGGGGTAGCATCATGAAACTCTGCGAGTGACCTACGATATTTTTGACGGTAACGAAAAAAAGTGCATTGAATGCATTTAAATTCATCAAAAAAACGGCGTTTGATAATCTTGAATATGTGCCACATCGCGTGACACAAAACACGACACGCTTCCTATTATAAACAATTTTCGACAATGAAATCAAAGGCTTTTTTTGACTTCGACTCCCCCTTGCGGAGGCGCTGGTTCCCTTCACCCGCTCCAATTTCAGCAACGATCTACAAGTACTCTTCACGCAATTTCAGCGCCAGTTTCCGGCAGTCGATTTACGACGATCGCCACCGAATTTTATCGGTGGCGATCAGGACCTGAAACATGACGGACAGGCTGACCTATTCAGCCGGCACGATCTTGCCGTCGTTCCACTTGTAGAGTTCGAAGCTTTGCGACGTCAGGTCGCCGGTTTCGCCATAGGTCACATTGCCAATTGCGGTGGCGATAGGCTCTCCGGTCTTCAGCGCCTTGGCAACTGCCTCAGCGTCATCGGCGCTGCCTGCCTTCTCTATGCCCGCCTTCAACACCTGCACGGCAGCATAGGCATTGAGCGTAAACGCCTCGGCCGGAATGTTCCTGGCTTTCAGCGCATCGGCAGCAGCTTTGGAGTCGGGGCTCTTGGTTGCATCGGATGCGTTGGTGAACAGCGTTCCCTGCGCTACGTTGGTCCCGATGTTCCAGAATTCGGAGTTCGACAGGCCGTCGCCCCCAATGAGCGTCGCCTTGACCGACAGATCGGCGAGTTGTCGCACCAACAGGCCACCCTCAGGATGGTAGCCGCCGAAATAGATGACGTCGGCCCGCTCGGATTTGAGGCGGGTGGTGAGAGCGGAGAAATCCTTGTCGCCCGGAGTAAGAGCGTCGTCCATGACTTCCTTTGTGCCCGCCGCATTCAGGGTCGCTTTGAACGCCTCGGCGAGACCCTTGCCGTAGGTCCCCTTATCATTGATGATCGCGATCCGTTTGCCTGGGAAGTTTTTGAGGACATACTTGGCAGCGACTTCGGCCTGCTGATCGTCGCGGCCGCAGGTTCGAAGCACATTTGTCAGGCCACGCTTCGTCAGATCCGGAACGGTCGCGGTAGGCGTGATCATCAAGACGCCGTTCTCGGCGAAGACGTCGGACGCCGGGATTGCGACGCCTGACGTGACGGGACCGACGACAAAGCGAATTCCTTGACCCACCAGCTGGTTTGCCGCGGAGACGCCTTGCTTCGGCTCACCCGCGTCGTCGGCAGCCTTCAGGATGACCTTCTGGCCGAGGATGCCGCCGTTCTTGTTGATCTCCTCGACGGCGGTTTCGGCGCCGTTCTTCACCTGATCGCCATAGGCGGCAACCGGGCCGGTGAGCGGTGCCACCAGGCCGATCGTTATGTCAGCGTGCGCTGCCGGAGCGAATGCGACGCACGAGGCCAATGCGACGCCAGTCAAAATTCTAAGTTTCATTCTCTTCCATCTCCCTGGACTGAGGTTTCCATCCGATATTCAGAACTGCGCCTGTATCGGAATTTTTTTCGGGCATATAGCGCCCCACACATGGATAGATAGGGTGCGGTTGCTGGTTCTCCCGGCCATTTTCAACCTCTGGAAATCACGGACGCCTCTTGGACACGGTTCCAGTGGACCCGCTCCAGTAGAACTTGCAGACCGAAGCAATGTGCAGTGCTGCACGAACAGCTCCGGCAAGATCGGGATGCGTCTTCAGCGCAACGTCCCGTCCGGACGTCTTCGTGGAACCCAGCGGCTGGAGGGTTATCTTTGTCTCCTCGGCGAGGGAGCGGCCCGAGGCGCAGGAAATTGCCTCGACAAAGGATTTTATTCCTCATTCCATCTTTACGAATGTTAACGCCTCGGATAATCTCCTTCCCGGATAGGGATAGGACGCCCGGATCCAAGGGCGAAGCGATGACGCTGTCACACGATCAGATCTGGAGTGCGATCGACGGGCTTGCCGAAAGGCACGACCTGACGCCGTCGGGCCTTGCCCGGCGTGCTGGCCTCGACCCCACATCCTTCAACAAATCCAAGCGGCTGAGCGCCGATGGCCGGCAGCGCTGGCCGTCGACGGAATCGATCGCCAAGGTTCTGGAAGCGACCGGCGCCAGCGTCGAGCAGTTTATGGGTTTGCTGCGTCCCGGCTCGACGCCGCTCGGCATGCCGGACGGCGCCTTTCCGCCGCAGGCAGGCTCGATCCCTCTGCTGGGTTTCGCGCAAGCGGGCGCCGGCGGCTTCTTTGACGATGGCGGTTTTCCGGCGGGGCAGGGCTGGGATGTCGTCGAGTTTCCGGCGACGCCGGCGCAGAAGGCGGGGGTCTATGCGCTGGAAGTGCAAGGCGACAGCATGATGCCGCTTTATCGCGACGGCGACGTCCTGATCGTCGAGCCCGGTGCCCAGGTCAGGCGCAATGACCGGGTGGTGGTCAAGACGCGTGAAGGCGAAGTCATGGCCAAGGTGCTGCTGCGTCAGAGCCCGAAGTCGATCGAATTGCTGTCGCTCAATCCGGCCCATCCCAACCGCAGCATCGAGCTTGTCGACGTGGAGTGGATGGCGCGGATTATCTGGGCGAGCCAATAGGAAGTGTTGTGATGCGTTCCCCCACTCTTCTGACCGGCGTCACCGGCGCCGTTGCCGTTCTGGTGCTGGTCTATGTCGGCTTGACGGCCATGAACCTGCGGCCGCACATCACCTTCGGCGATCCGCCCGTGCGGGTCGCAAATGTCGACCAAACGCCCGCAAAGCCGGAGGCACCAGTGGCCGCCCCGGCAGCGACCGCGGCGCCGACGACGCCCAATTTTCCAGCAGCAGCGCCGGCCCCCTCCGGGCCACCGGTATCAGCTCCCCCCGTCTCGTCAGCGCCGGCATCCTCGGAGCCCGCATCGCCAGGCCCAGCGGCGGCTGTGGTCGAGCAGCCATCGCAGGGAAGCAATGCGCCTGTTGCGCCCGCGACCCCAGGCGCTGCGCCCACGGTTGCCGCTGGGTCGCCAGCAGAGACCCCTTCAGCCCCGTCTTCCAATCCTTTGCCACCGGCCCCGGCGGCCCCAGAAGCTACGCCGCCCGTTGCGGCAGTTGCATCGCCTCCGCCGCCATCGGTCGCTGTGCCTGTCGTACCTCCGCAAGCCGCGGCGTCGAAGCCTGAGCCAACAGGCGTCGGTACCCCAGCTTCGCCACCCCTAGTGGCTTCGCCACCCCTAGTGGCTTCGCCACCCCTAGTGGCTTCGCCACCCCTAGTGGCTTCGCCACCCCCGGTCGCGATCGCACCGCCAACGGCCCCCATCACCGTGACCGGTCGTACGGACAGAGATGAAGTGCCCCAGCCATCGGCTTCGGTAACGACACCGTCTGCCCCCGTCGCCTCAGTCACGGCGCCGGCCACTGATGCCGAGAGCCGCAGCCTGTCCGAACGGATGGCGCCGCCTGTGTCCTCGGCCCCTTCGCCCATACCGCTTGCATCGACCGTGCCCACGCCGCTGGCAAGACCGCGGCCGCCGGAGGCCGAAAAGCTGGCCAGTGCCGAGACACGGCCGGTAGGGGACAAGGCCGAGAAGGGGAGGGCTGGAAAGGACGGAGCGGAGGAGGACAAGTCGATCCAACCGTCGCCGCCCGAGACCAAGCCGGGCCCCGTTCAATCTGCCGCGCTGGCGCCGCAGCCGGAAAAGCCGGATGAAGGAGCCACAGGCGAGGCTGAGCCAAACGGTACTCTCAAGCCTGTGGATCTGTCGCGTCCCTTCGCCGAGCGTGCTGGGGTCCTCACCGTGGGCGGCAGAAGCGTGCAACTGGCGGGCATCGTCCCCACCGATCCGCAGCGCACCTGCACCGGAACAGACGGCAAGGAATGGCCCTGCGGAACCCTGGCGCGCACGGCTCTGCGCTCGTTTCTGCTTGGCCGCACCATCACCTGCGACGTCTCGGACCCGGCCTGGAAGGGATCAATCACCGCCGAATGCCGCTTTGCCAAGCTGAGCATTGCCGATTGGCTGGCGCGCAATGGCTGGGCCGAGGTGGCAAGCGGTTCGCCCTTGACTGCAGCTGCCGAGGAAGCGCGCAAGGCCGGTCGCGGCGTCTATGGCAACGATCCACGCAAGAGGCACCAGTCGACGCTGGCCCCGGAGCCGCCGAAGGAGGATCCGCTCAACCCGATCTGAGGTCGGCTTGGGCTATGTGCCGCCCCGAATGCGATCTTTGCCCTTGTCATCGTCGAAGCGACTACCCACTCTCCGGGAATCCACACTTTGAATAGCAAGAGAGACATCCTGTTATGAAGACACCGCTTTCCGCTCAGGAAGCCATGATCTACGTCATGGTGATGGCATCGGCCGTCGACCGGAAGATGAACGATCGGGAGCTGGGCCGGATCGGCGAGTTGATCCATGCGCTGCCGGTTTTCAAAGGCTTTGACGAGGAGCGGCTGATCACCGTCGCGCGCGATTGCGCCACACTCCTGTCGGGCGCCGAGGGGCTCGATATCGTGCTTGAGACCGTGCGCGATACCCTGCCGAAGCACCTCTACGATACCGCCTATGCCGTTGCCGTCGAGGTTGCTGCGGCTGATCTGTCCGTGACGGCCGAGGAACTCCGGCTCCTCGCGCTGCTGCGTGATCGCCTGGATCTCGACAAGCTCACCTGCGCTGCCATCGAGCGCAGCGCCATCGCCCGCTACCGGCATCCGTGAGTTCTGCGCCTGCTGCCTTGTGCGGCATGGTACTGCAACGGGCTGCGGCGCAATCAGCGGATAAAAGGCTTAATACAGGCTGTTCGGGAAGTATCGTCGATAGATTTCCTGCAGCCGGCCATTGCGCGAAAGCGACGCCAGCGCGTGGTTGATGGCGGCCGTCAGGTCGCTGTCCTGTTGCCGGAGCATGACGGTCATGCCCCCGCCCAGGAAATTTTCTGACATATAAGGTCCGTCAAACAGGGCGCAGCATGTTTCCGCAGCCGGTGACGCGGTCCAGAAGGCCAGCTGCAATCCGTCGCCAAACCCGGCGTCGATCGCTCCGGTCTTGACGGCGGTCAGCAATGCCGCGCTGTCCTCATAGGCCACCGGCGTGATGGCGGGGAAGAATGCCGTCAGCATGGCGGCATGGGCGGTGTCCTTGACGACGCCGACCCGCTTGCCGGCAAGGGCGGCGGCAGTGGTGCCGCCGAGATCGTTCTTCAGGTTGCGAACGAACCGTGCCGGCAGCATCAGATAGGGTCGCGAAAAGGAAAACTCCGTCCTCAATGCCGGCGTAACGGCAATGCCGGCTAGAATGGCATCGCCTTGCGAGGTGCTGAGGGCCTGCTGGAGATCGGCAAAGGGCAGGGTTTGGATCTGGCATTTGTCAGCGATGCCCAACTCGGCGCAGATTTCCCGGGCGAGATCCACATTGAAGCCGCCGAGCTTTCCGGCCTGATCAAGGAAGTTGAAAGGCGGGAAATCGGTCGCCGTCAGGAAGCGAAGCCGCACCAGCGAAGACAGATCCGGCTTAGGCAGGCGTTCACGTGCATCGAACAGGATGGGCAGGTTGGATGCCGGCTGTTCCGCTGCAGCAGCGGGAGACACGTGCAAAGAGGAAAAAATAATCGCGCATGCCGTGTAAAAACCCCGAATACTGAGAGGTGAAATAGGCCAGCGCATCATTATCATCCAGGCGTTTTCAGCGTTGCGGGTTCTATCGGGTAGGGATGTATCAGTTTGATGCGCTGGGGGGAATATCCACTGAAGGGACCGCAGGTGCTGCCGCCAATTCCGGTGGACCTTACAGGCGAAGTTCTCTCTACAAGCGCGGCCGTTCCTTATATCTTTGGGCGCCTACAGTCGGAAGTTGCGGCGTTGGCCAGACTTGGCATAGGCCGCCCCACCCTGGAAAAGGCAGCGGCAGCCGCGGCCCTTAACGGCACGTCGGTCGAGCAGGAGCTGCTGGCCGGGACATTTCTCCAGGAGGCTCCTTATTATGGGGCCATCGCCCGCGAGTTGCGGCTACCATTTACCGACACCATCCGGGACGGCGGCATGGTCGATCTGGCCGGGCTCGATAGTCAGTTGCTCCGTCCCACCACGGCGAGGGTCCAGCATCCGCTGCATCCGCCACTGACCCTCATTGCACCCGAGATCGGCCGCCTGCAGGAGGTCCATGATCTGCTTGACCGCCACCCCAGCCTCCGGCGCAGCCTGATGGTAACCACGCCCTCGGCCATTCGCGCCGCCACCTGGCGGGCCGGGGCTGATCGTAGGGTTCGCGAAAGCGTGGGCAAGTTGTTCGAGAGCCAGCCGCAACTCAGCGCCCGTGTCGTGTTTCACGGACGCCAGGGCTTTTATGCCGGCATCGGCCTCTGCTTGCTGGTCGGCTGCCTGGTTTCCGGTTCCACGACCCAGGACCTTCTGCATGTGCTGTTGTCGACGGTCTATCTCGCAACCCTGCTGCTGCGGGCCCACGCAGTCGTGCAGCGTCGCCGCCGGCGCCCTCGGGCGCCAGCCACGCCGGGTGGACCCTGTCCTGTCTACACAGTCATGGTGGCTGTCTACCACGAGGCGGAGGTCGCGCGGCAGCTGGTGGCGACCTTGAAGCGGCTGGATTGGCCTGCCTCCAGGCTCGACATCAAGTTCGTCTGCGAAGCCGACGATCTCGCGACGATTGCGGCCCTCAGGGCCGAAACCCTTGGTCCGCAGTTCGAAATCGTCGAAGTGCCGCCGATGCACCCGCGCACCAAGCCGAAAGCGCTGAGCTACGCGCTCGCCGGTGCCCGTGGGCAGTATGTCGCGGTCTACGACGCAGAGGACCGCCCACATCCCCAGCAGTTGCGGGAGGCATACGCGAAATTCTCCTGCGCGTCCTCCGATATTGCCTGCCTGCAGGCGCCGCTGGTGATCGGCAACGGCGGGGAGAGCTGGATCAGTGCTTTGTTCGCGTTGGAATATTCCGCCTTGTTCCGGGCACTCCTCCCGATGCTGGCGCGGCACCGGATGCCGCTGCCGCTCGGCGGCACATCCAATCATTTCCGCACGGACATCCTGCGTTCATCGGGAGGGTGGGACCCTTTCAATGTCACGGAGGATGCCGATCTTGGCATGCGGCTTTACCGCCTCGGCTATCGCTCCGACGTGATAGAACGGCAGACCATCGAGGACGCGCCGACCACGATCGGTGTTTGGTCGCGGCAGCGGACGCGCTGGTTCAAGGGATGGCTGCTAACCTGGCTGGTGCTGATGCGGGCGCCGCGCAGCCTTTGCAGGGAGATGGGCTTCAAGGCGTTCTGCGTGTTTCAGCTGCTTATCGGCGGAATGCTGCTGTCGTCACTCGCCCATCCGCTTGTCATGTTCTTCCTGCTACATTCGATAGCGACAATGCTGGAGGCGCCGACTGAGAGCGTGTCGCTGTTTGACAGCGCGATGTTCGTCGTCGATTCCATCAACATTCTCGGCAGCTACGCAATTTTTCTGCTGCTTGGCACAGCCGCGATGATCGCGCCCGAGAAGAAACGTATCGGTCGGCGCTGGCTTGCCGTGCCTTTGTACTGGATGATGGTCTCGGTTGCAGCCTGGAGCGCCGTCATAGAGCTACGCACCAATCCCTTCCACTGGCACAAGACACCGCACCGCGCGTCGAATCCGTCTCCTTAAGGTACAGACGGCGCGCGAGCGTCTGCGCCTGCCATGACTAAGATCGGCTGACGGTCGGCGGTGCGCTCTAGCCCCTTCCCGATAATATTACTGGCACGGCAGTGGACATGACGCCTGCTTTTCGGCAAAGCGCTAGGGAACATTAAACTTGCCGCGGAGGCGCCTCAGATGCCCTTGATTTACAAGATCGTGCCGGAAATGGCCTGGGAGGAAGCGAAGGCGGAGGGCATTTTCCACGGCGCGTCGATCGACCTGGCCGATGGCTACATCCACCTCTCGACATCGGCGCAGGTAAAACAGACGGCCGCGCTCTATTTCGCCGGCCAGACGGACCTGCTCCTGGTCGCCATCGATAGCGATACGCTCGGCGACGGACTGAAATACGAGCCATCGCGAGGCGGTGAGCTCTTTCCCCATCTCTACGGGCTGCTCCCGATGACATCGGTGCTCTGGGCAAAACCGCTACCGATCGACAAGGACGGGACGCACCAATTTCCGGAGATGTCGGCGTGATGGATATCTTCAAGACAGTCGGGCGGCGCGGTCTTTTCATGTTCGATCCGGAAACCGCGCATGGAATGTCGATTGCGGCATTGCGCTCCGGTGTGGTTCCGGCATGCCGCCTGCCGGCCGATCCGCGCCTGCGCCAGACCGTCGCCGGCCTCGATCTTGCCAATCCGCTCGGCATGGCGGCCGGATATGACAAGAACGCCGAGGTGCCGGAGGCCTTGCTTCGGCTCGGTTTCGGCTTTACCGAAATCGGTACGGTGACTCCCAAGCCGCAGGCCGGCAATCCGCGTCCGCGAATTTTCCGCCTGGTCGAAGACGAAGCTGTCATCAACCGGCTTGGCTTCAACAATGAAGGCCATGATGCCGCCTATGCAAGGCTGGCCGCTATCCGCACCCGCGGGATGATCGGCATCAACATCGGCGCCAACAAGGACAGCACAGACCGTACCGCCGACTACGTCGCCGGTATCCGCCGCTTCTATTCGGTAGCCGGCTATTTCACGGCCAACATCTCGTCGCCAAACACTCCCGGCCTGCGCGACCTGCAGGCGCGCGAGAGCCTGGCCGCTCTGCTGACAGCCGTCCTCGGCGCGCGTGACAGCGAGGCGGCGAGAGCCAACAGGCGGATTCCGGTCTTCCTGAAGATTGCCCCCGATCTGACCGAGGAGGGCATGGACGACATTGCCGACGAAGCGCTGGTGCACGGTCTTGACGGGCTGATCGTCTCCAACACGACGCTGGCGCGCGATGGGTTGAAGGACCCGCGCCAGGCCGGCGAGGCTGGCGGGCTCTCCGGAAAGCCGCTATTCGATCCGTCGACGGCGGTGCTTGCCCGCATGCGCAAGCGGGTCGGTCCGTCGATGGCGATCATCGGTGTCGGCGGTGTCTCCTCGGCGGAGACAGCCTTGGAGAAGATCCGTGCCGGCGCCGATCTGGTGCAGCTCTATTCGAGCATGGTTTATGGCGGTCCGGGTCTTCCCGGCAGCATCGTCGCCGGCCTGTCGAAGCTGCTCGACCGCGAACAGGTCAAATCGATCGGCGAACTGCGCGACAGCCGCCTTTCTTATTGGGCAAGCCGGAAGGTCTGATCGGCTTTCGGCCTGACGCGCGTCAGCAGGAAGACGCCCCGAAACACCAGGAAGCCGTTTATCGAGAGCCACAGGCCGGTGTTGCCGAACAGCGGGACCAGGACGGCGAGCGCCGCGAGGTAGCAGACGAAAGAGAGCAGCATACGGTTGCGCATCTCGTCGGACCACGTGGCGCCGATGAAAACACCATCCATCAGATAGGCCAGCGCACCCGTGAGCCCGGTCACGGCCGCATAGGGCAGATATTGCAGCGCCACGGTCCGCACCTCGGCAGACGTGGTCAAAACGCCAACGATCGCCGCTCCGAAGAGCAGGAAGACAAGGGCGGCAATGGCGGCAAGGCCGAACGACCACAGCATTGTGAGCTTTAGCCCGCGATCGAAGGCCGTCCGGCTGCCGGCGCCGATCGCCCGTCCCGTGATCTGCTCGGCGGCGTTGGCGAGACCGTCGAGGTAGAAGGCCGAGATCAGCACGAAATTCATCAGTACCGCATTCGCCGCCAGCGTGATCGCGCCGAAATAGCTGCCGATGCGCGTCATCAGCGTGAAGGCAGCCAAAAGTACGAAGGTGCGGATGAGGATGTCGCGGTTGAGCGCGAAAAGCTGCAAGAGTTTCGACCGCGACAGGATATCGGCGCGGGCAGGGCGGTTGCGACCGGCAAAGCCGCGCAGCACGATCAAAAGGCCGGCAAAAGTACCGATGGTCTCGCCGATCATCGTGCCCCAGGCGACGCCCGCCACACCCCATCCGAGCCAGAGGCCCAGGGCTAGGGCCAGCACGATGTTGATGCCGTTGATCAGCGTCTGCAGGAAAAGCCCGATGCCGCCTTGGCCGCGTCCGAGCACGAAGCCGAGAATAGCGTAGTTGGCCAGCGCCGCCGGCCCCGCCAGCATGCGGATCGAGAAATAGCTGCGCGTGGCAACCGCGACGCCCCCATCCGGCCCCATCAACGCCAGGCCTGCGGAGAGCAGCAGCGGCGAAAGCAGCAGCAGCACGCAGCCGCAGGCCAGCGCCGAAAACAGCGCTCTCCAGAAGATCGCCTGCTGCTCCTTGGCATCGCCGCGACCGAAGGCCTGCGCCGTCAGGCCGGTTGTCGAGGCGCGCAGGAAATTGAAACTGGAGAAAATCAGGTCGAACAGAACGGCGCCGATCGCCAGACCTGCCAAGGCATCGGGCTGGCCAAGCTGGCCGACGACGGCTGTATCGGTCAAGCCCAGCAGCGGCGTCGTCATGAAGGCAAGGGTCATCGGCAGGGCGATCGACAGCACCAGCCGGTGCGTGACCGCAAAGGCAGTGCCGGGGGTGCCTTTCGCGGTGCGATCCATCGTCTTGCCTTCAGGACTGGGTGGTTAGATGCGCGAGAGAACCATGGACCAATAGGGCATCTGGCCGGGGCCGAAGCCCGGCGAGACCGCGACACCGAGGCCGGTATAGGGGCCAAGCATGTTTTCCAGATGATGCGGCGAGTTGATCCAGGCATGGACCACCGCGTCGACGCTACGCTGGCCCTCGGCAATGTTTTCCGCTGCCGGCAGTTTCACGCCGCTGGCCTTGACGCGCCGGCCGAAATCGTCGCCGAAGCCGATCAGATGGGCCATCTTCTTGAGGTTCGCCATGCGCTTGGCCTGGTAGAGCGCCGCGTCGGTGGCCGCCGGGTCGATGGCGAGCGGCGGCAAGCCGTGCTTGGCGCGCAGGGCATTGACCAGCGGCAGCGCCGCCGCCGTCTGGTCGGCACCGGGCAGGTTCAAGGCGACAGGCAGCGGCTTGCTGGCGCAGCTGGCGACGCCGGCGGCCAGCGCAACGAAGCCGAGGCGCAGGGCGTTGCGCCGGGTGAGGAGAGAATTGTTCTGGGTCATGATCAGCGGCGATAGTTGAAGATGCGGAAGAGGACGAAAAGCGGAATGACGATGGTGGCACCGAGGATCAGGTAGTCACCGATACTGCCGAGGGCTGCAAAGCCCGTATGCCAGAGATCGAGGATGAAATGGCGGACATTTTCGATCAGATCCATC